>Ga0302279_10001541_pt1 | contig 32534 bp, 34 predicted proteins | sample III_Bog_N3_3_FD_194541 | JGI IMG/M metagenome (GOLD analysis project Ga0302279, IMG submission 194541) | Peat permafrost microbial communities from Stordalen Mire near Abisko, Sweden - III_Bog_N3_3 | ecosystem: Environmental > Terrestrial > Soil > Wetlands > Peat | place: Sweden: Abisko...
CTCATGCGGGAGGGGTTTCTGAGCTTAGGAAGTACAGAAGGCCCCCCGCGCGTGGCAATGGGAAAGGGCTGGTTAGCGGGTGTTGCCTCCGGTCGAGCCCGGTTCCGTGCTCACAAGGAGCGTTAGTAGTGAGAGTATAACAACTGCGGATATCATGGTGTTAGGTCAGGTAAGGGTCCAACAGAGAGAGTTTTCGTCCGTCTGTCAGTGCAAGACGTTCGGGAATTCCCGGAAGTTGCGCGGGAGATATACAACCTCTGACGATCTAATAGGCATCCGGGGGACAAATTCCCCCGTATTTTTCATGGATTTGGGTCCCGGGGCGAGCAACGGGCTTGCCGTGAATGCCCCAATCCCCTCTGCTCCGTTTTTTTCCGCATCCTGTGACCACCGCCCAACCGCGCCCTCGCTCCTGGCTCGCTCGAGCCCTCACCGCCACCGTCCAATGGATTGACGCCGACTACGCCCCCGGCGGGGCCGCGGCCATGCGGGAAGAGCCCGACCGGGTCGACTGGATGCGCTGCCTGCCCTTTCTGGTCCTCCACCTCGGCTGCCTGGGGGTGATCTGGGTCGGCGCCAGCTGGTTCGCGGTCGGGGCTGCCCTGGCCCTGTACGCCATCCGGATGTTCGCGGTGACCGGCGTGTTCCACCGCTATTTTTCCCACAAAACCTACAGCACCTCGCGCTTCGGCCAATTCCTCCTCGCCCTCTTTGGCGGCACCACGGTGCAGCGCGGCCCGCTCTGGTGGGCCTACCATCACCGCCATCACCACCGCCACTCCGACAAGGAGACCGACGCCCATTCCCCCCACGTGCACGGCTTCTGGTGGTCGCACATCGGCTGGATCACCAGCCGCCGCAATTTTCCCACTGATTACTCCCAGATCCCCGATCTGGCCAAATATCCCGAACTGGTGTTCCTGAACCGCTTCGACGTCGTCGTCCCGGCGATCTTCGCCGCCTCGCTCTGGGCCCTGGGTTCGCTCCTGCACCACGTCGCCCCCGGCCTGCACACGACCAGCGGGCAGATGCTCGTCTGGGGCTTCTTCATCAGCACCACCGCCCTCTTCCACGGCACGGCCTCGATCAATTCCCTCGCCCATCTCCTCGGCCGCCGCCGCTACGACACTTCGGACGATTCCCGCAACAGCTTCATTCTCGCGCTCATCACCTTGGGCGAAGGCTGGCATAACAACCACCATCGCTACCAAAGCTCGACCCGCAACGGCTTCTATTGGTGGGAGATCGACCTCACCTACTACGGGCTCCGCGTCCTGTCCTGGGCCGGACTGATCTGGGGCCTGAAGCCGGTGCCGGCCTCCGTCCTGGCCGAGGGCGAGCGCGCCGAGCACGCCGCCTCCCTCGCCGCCGCCCGCCGGGCCGCCCAATCCACCAGCGACCATTCCGCTCTCAAGCGGGTGGTCCCGGCCGCCGCAGCCCTCGCCGTCGCCACCGTCAACGCGGCCCACGCCATCAGCCCGCCCCGGGCCGACGCCGACCCGGCGGGAAACAAGCCCACGATTTCGGCCCCGGCGGATCCGGCCTAGGCCGGGGCCGGGGGGGCGTTTTCCCGTGACCAAAATCGCCATCGTCGGAACCGGCATCGCCGGCCTCGGTTGTGCCCATTTTCTGCACCGGGACTGCGAGCTCACGCTCTTCGAGCAGGCCGGCTATGCCGGCGGCCATACCCACACGGTGGAGGCGACGGAGCCGGGCACCGGGCGGACCGTGCCGATCGATACCGGCTTCATGGTCTTCAACCGGGTCACCTACCCCCACCTGACCCGGCTCTTTGCCCAGCTGCAGGTCGCGGTGCAGCCGGCCCCGATGTCCTTCAGCGTCCGCCACGCCGCCACCGGCCTGGAATTTAACGGCACTTCGCTCAACCACCTCTTCGCGCAGCGCCGCAACCTCTTCCGGCCCCGCTTCTACCGCATGCTCCGGGCGATCGATCGCTTCAATCGCGAAGCGGTGGCGGCCCTGAATGAGCCGGCCACCGCCGGTCTCGCGCTTGGCGAGTATGTGAAGCGGCGGGGCTACGGCGCCGACTTTTTCGAACTCTACCTGCTCCCGATGAGTTCCGCGGTCTGGAGCACCCCGCCAGCCCAGATGCTGGAATTCCCCGCCGCCACCCTGCTGCGCTTCTTTGCCAACCACGGCTTTCTTGGGCTGAACACCCAGCACCCCTGGCTGACCGTGACGGGCGGAGCCCGGATCTATGTGGAGAAGATCTCAGCCCCTTGGCGTGACCGGCTGCGCCTGCGGGAAGGGGCCGTCCAGGTCGGCCGGCGGGCCGGAGGCCCCGTGGTCCTGACTCGCTCGGGCCAGGAGCATCGCTTCGACCGGGTCATCCTCGCCTGCCACGCCGACCAGGCCTTGCGGCTCCTGGACCGCCCCACCGAGGACGAAACCCGCCTCCTGGGGGAATTCCGCTATCTCGCCAACCTCGCCACCCTGCACACCGACGCCTCGGTCATGCCGCGAACCCGGCGGGCCTGGGCGAGCTGGAACTACGAAATCGCCCTCGACCCGGCCGGCGAAATCCGCACCGGCACCCATTATTGGATGAACTCCCTTCAGGGGATCTCCGACCGGGAGAACTATTTCGTCTCGATCAACCGCGCCGAGGCGATCGATCCGGTCAAGGTGCTCCGGCGGATCGACTACGAGCATCCCCAGTTCAGCCTGGGCGCCATCCGGGCCCAGGCGGAGCTGCCCGGGCTGAACGCGGCGGCCCAGGGCCGGACGGAGACATATTTTGCCGGCAGCTACTTTCGCTACGGCTTCCACGAGGACGCCCTCCTGAGCGCGGTCGACCTCGCCACCCTGCTTCTAGGCCGGAGTCCGTGGTAAAGCGACTAGACCGAGGTTTTTAGGAGCATCTTGCCAGGCCGTTGGTTCGTACTATAAGCACCCACTATCGGCCATGCCGTCCTGCCTCTACCAATGCAGGGTGTCGCACCATCGGTTTACCCCGAAAGTGCACCACTTCGCTTATCGGATATTCCTTTTCGCCCTCGATCTCGATGAATTGGGCGACTGGCATCGCCGTCTGACCCTCTTCTCGGTCAACCGCCGCAACCTCTATTCCTTCCGCGAGTCGGACTATCTCCCCACGGGCAAGGCCACCGCCCTGAAAGACCGGGTCGTGATCCATCTGGCCGAGCACGGGGTCGACTTGAGCGGCGGCCGGGTCGTGCTCCTGACGCTGCCGCGGGTCTTCGGCTATGTCTTCAATCCGGTTTCGTTCTACTTCTGTTACGACCGTGCCGGAGTCCCCGTCGCGGCCCTGGCGGAGGTGACCAACACCTTCAAGGAAATGAAGGTGTATTTTCTCGGACCTCAAACCAAGGGTCCGGTGGCCGCCTCTTCCTTTCGGCTCCGCCTGCCCAAATATTTCTACGTCTCGCCCTACTCCGACGTCGACGTTGCCTTCGATTTCGACCTCCGGCCGCCGGGCGAGCAGATGGCGGTCACGATCGACGACTACGTGGGCGCAACCCGGACCCTGGCCAGCCGGCTGGAGGGCGAGCGCAAGCCCCTGACCGACGGCCGGCTGGCCGCCTGGACCCTGCAATATCCGCTCATCACGCTGCGCATCATCGCCCTCATCCATTGGCACGCGTTGCTGCTCTGGCTGAAGCGTGCGCCCTGGTTCGCCAAGTCCGCCCGGGCCGCCGACCAGCGCGAACTCTTCCGGCCGCATCACTCCCTCACCGCCGCCCGCCCGTCCGACGCTGCATGAACCCCCAATCCACCATCGTCTCCTCCGAGATCGCCGCCCGCGCGCCGCGGGTGTCGTTCTTCCGCCGCCCCCTCCTGCGCACTTTCGCCGGGATGAAGCGCGGGCGGCTCCGGCTGGGGCTGCCCGACGGCTCGGCCCAGGAGTACGGCGCGGGCGGCTCCGACGCCTTCCTGCCCCTGAGCCACCCCGCCATCCGCATTCCCGCAGCAGCCGCCATCTCCGTCCGGCGCGAGGCCTTCTTCACCAAATGCGCCCTCTACGGCGACATCGGCTTTGCGGAATCGTTCATCGACGGGGACTGGGACAGCCCCGACCTGACCGCGGTGATCGCCTGGTTCATCCTCAACCTCGAAGCGGCTCCGACCCTCTCCGGCTCCGCCCGCGCCCGCTCGCTCGCCCTCAACCTGCTCCGCTCGCTCAACCGCCTGGGGCACCGCGGGCGGGCGAATTCCCGGGTCATGGCCCGGCGCAACATCGGCGAGCACTACGACCTCTCCAACGAATTTTTTGGCCTCTTCCTCGACTCCTCCATGATGTATTCGGCCGCGAAATGGTCCCAGCCGGACCTTTCCCTGACCGCGGCCCAGGAGGAGAAGAACGAAGCGCTCTGCCGCCAGCTGCGTTTGGGGCCGGCCGACCACGTGCTCGAGATCGGCAGCGGCTGGGGCGGCTGGGCGGTCCATGCCGCCGGCCGCCATGGCTGCCGCGTCACCACCCTCACCTTGTCCCAGCAGCAGCTGGAGTTCACCCGGGCGCGGGTCCGCGCCGCCGGCCTGAGCGAGCGGGTGCAAGTCGAATTGCGCGACTACCGCGACATCGCCGGGGTTTACGACAAGGTGGTCTCGATCGAGATGATGGAGGCGATCGGGCACCGTTACCTCCCGGAGTTCTGCGCCGCGGCGGCCCGCGCCCTCAAGCCCGACGGCCTGATGGCCCTCCAATTCATCACCTGCCCGGACGCGCGCTACGATCAATTCCGCCAGGGCGTCGATTTCATCCAAAAGCACATCTTTCCCGGCTCGCTCCTCCTCTCCCTCAACCGGGTGAATGCGGAGATGACCCGGGCCGGCGGTTTCCTGCTCCACCACGTCGAGGACCTGGGCCACGACTATGCCGTGACGCTGCGGCACTGGCGCGAGCAGTTCCACCACCGGCTGGAGGAAGTGCGGGCCCTCGGGTTCGACGAGCGCTTCGTCCGCAAGTGGACCTACTACCTGCGGTACTGCGAGGCGGCCTTCGCCCTGCGCAACATCTCGGTCGTGCAGACGCTGCACACCCGGGCGAACAATCTCGCCCTCTGAGGGCCGCAGCGGCCGACCCATGATCATCTTCCTGCGCGGGCTGTTCGTCCTGGTCCTGGTGTCGATGCTCGCGGTCACCGCCTGGGCCAGCTCCCGCTGCGCCCTGTTCGCGGTGCCGCCGGCGGTCCTTGGCCATCCCTGGTTCATCGCGACCCTGGCCGACACCTACTGGGCCTTCCTGACATTTTTCGTCTGGACCTGCTACAAGCGGACGGCGCTCGCGGCCCGCCTGAGCTGGCTGATCGCCATCCTGCTCTTGGGCAACATCGCCATGGCCAGTTTCTGTCTGCGCGAACTCTGCCGCGTGCCGGCCGACGCCCCGCTGGCCGAGGTCCTGGCCGCCCGCTATCCGGGTTGGGACTGGCTCGGAACGGGCCTGGCCGCGGCCGGGGCAGCGGTCGTGGTCGCCGGACTCCTGCGTTGAGGCACTGCCGGCTTGTGCTCGGCGGACCCGCCGCCTAGCGTTTGCTCCCCCCTCGTGCCCGACCTTCCCGTTCCCTGTCCCCCGCCCCCCGAGGGTTCGTTCTGGCAACGCCGCATCGTCCATCCGGTGGTGCTGCAACTGACCCAGGGCATCACGCCCCATAAGATCGCACTGACCCTGGCGGTCGGCAGCGCCTTGGCCCTTTTCCCCATTGTCGGCACCACCACGGTCCTCTGCATCATCGCCGGCATCGTCCTGGGCCTGAATCAGCCGATCATCCAAATCGTCAATGGCATCTGTGCCCCGCTCCACCTGCCGGTCATCCTCGGGATGATCCGCCTGGGCGAGCATCTCTTTCACGAGACGCATTCGAAACTGAGCCTGCGCTACATGAGCCAGATGTTCTGGGACGAGCCCGGGGTCTTCTTCCATCACTACGGCACGATCGCCTTGCACGCCATCGTGGCCTGGGCCGTCATCACGCCCTTTTGGATCGTCCTGACCTACATGATCGCCTTGCCGGTCCTGCGCGAACTGGAGCGGATGCGTGCCGCCGCCGCGGTCAAAACGACCACGGAAGAGCCGCCCAGCCATCCGGTGCCATGACCGTCTGGGAACTGCCGCTCGTCGCGCTCGTCGGCCTGGGCGCCGCCTTCGGGGCGGCCTACCTCCTGGCCCGGAAAATCGATAATTACGGCATCGTCGACATCGTCTGGACTTACACCCTCGGACTGACCGGGGTCTTCTTCGCCCTGGCCGGCCCCGGCTGGCCGGTGCGCCGGATCTGGATCGGCGCCCTGGCGGCCGGCTGGAGCTTGCGCCTGGGAACCCACGTGGCCGTCCGGGTCGTCGGGCATCATCCCCAGGAGGATGCCCGTTACCGCCAGCTGCGGCGGGCCTGGGCGGGGCGCTTCGCCGCCAAGATGGCCGGATTCTTCCAGCTCCAGGCCGCCTCGGTCGTGCTCCTCGCCGGGCCCTTTCTCCTCGCGGCCTTCAATCCCACCCCGGCGCTGCAGCCGCTCGAAATCGCCGGGGCCGTCCTCTGGCTGATCGCCGTCGGCGGCGAAGCCCTGGCCGACGCCCAATTGGCCGCCTTCAAGCGCTCGCCCAGCCGGCGCGGCGAAGTCTGCGACACCGGGCTGTGGCGCTTCAGCCGGCATCCTAATTATTTTTTCGAGTGGCTGGTCTGGGTCGCCTTCTTCGTCTTCGCCTGCGCCTCTCCCTGGGGCTGGCTCGCGGCCTTCAGCCCCCTCTGCATCCTTTGGCTCCTGCTGCGCGTAACAGGCATACCCATGACGGAGGAACAATCCCTGCGCAGCAAGGGCGAGGCCTACCGGCGCTATCAGCGCTCGACCAGCGCCTTCGTCCCCTGGTTTCCCAAGGCCGGGCGAACCAAGCCGGCGCCGTGATCGACGCCCTGCTCGAGGCCGACCTGCTGCCGGATTGGCTGATCCGGCGGGGCATCCGCCGCCTGCTGGCGCAGCGCATCCGCGACGAGACCGCCCCCACGCCGGCAGCGCAGCGGGAGCGCCTCCTCGCCTACGTCGCAGACCTGAAACACCGGCCGATCGCCGAGAACACCGCGGCCGCCAACGCCCAGCACTACGAAGTGCCGACCGCCTTTTACCGCTACTGCCTCGGGCCCCGCCTGAAGTACTCCAGCGGCCTGTATTCCACCGGCCAGGAGACGCTGGCCCAGGCGGAGGAGGAGATGCTCGCCCTCACGGTGGAGCGAGCGCAGATCCGGGACGGCCAGCGCATCCTCGAGCTTGGCTGCGGCTGGGGCTCGCTCTCGCTCTATCTCGCCGAAACGTTTCCCCAGGCCCAGATCACCGCCGTCTCGAATTCCCGGACGCAAAAGGAATCGATCGACGCCGAGGCCCGCCGCCGCGGCCGGACCAACCTCACGGTCATCACCTGCGACATGAACACCTTCGAGCCGCCGGCCGGTCTCTTCGACCGAGTGGTGTCGGTCGAGATGTTCGAGCACATGAAGAACTACCAGCGGCTCCTCGGCCGGATCGCTGCCTGGCTCAAGCCGGGAGGGCTGCTCTTCGTCCACATCTTCACCCACGCCCGCCTCCCCTATCATTTCGTGGCCCGGGACGCGACGGACTGGATGTCCCGGTACTTTTTCACCGGCGGGCAAATGCCCTCGCACGACCTGCTCAGCCACTTCCAGGACGACCTGACCCTGGTGCAGGACTGGCGGGTCAGCGGCACCCATTACCAGCGGACGGCCGAGGCCTGGCTCGCGAACATGGATCGGCACCGGGCGGAGATCCGGCCGCTCTTCGCCGCCACCTATGGCGCGGGCCAGGAGCGGAAATGGTGGGTCTACTGGCGCGTGTTCTACCTCAGTTGCGCCGAGCTCTGGGGCTACCAGGGCGGCCAGGAGTGGCTGGTCAGCCACTACCTTTTCTGCAAGGACTGAGTGCCGCCGCCGAATTTGCGCAGGTACTTGAGCGCGATTTCGAATTCCGGCGGCAGCGGGGCGGCGAGCGCCAGCGGCTGGGCGGTGGCCGGATGCGGGAGGGTGAGGGCGCTGGCGTGCAGCGCCAGGCGGGCGAGGAGCGGCCGCTCCTCCTCCCGGCCCTTGTAGGAGCGCTTGAGTTCGGAGAGCAGGAGCCGGACGGCCGGGTCACCGTAGAGGGCGTCGTTGAGCACGGGGGCGCCGATCGCGGCCAGATGCACCCGGACCTGATGGGTGCGGCCGGTCAGCGGCCGGCCCTCGACCCAGGCGAACCGCCCGAAAGCCTCCAGAACTCGGAACTCGGTCACACTGGGCTTGCCTTCACGCTCGCGCCGCTTGGCCACGCGGGTGCAGCCGGGGCGGCCCTCGTCCGGGGCCAGGGCCAGATCGACGGAAAATTCCAGCGGCAAGCCCCCGTCGGGCCCGCGCACGGGCTGCACCGCGGCCGCGGCCAGCTCGGCCGCCTGGACTACGGCGAGGGCGAGGTAGGTGACGGCGGCCCGCTTGGCCTGGAACATGCCGCTTAAGGAGTCGAGCGCGGGCTTGGTCTTGGCGCAGATCAGGATCCCGCTCGTGTCGGCGTCGAGGCGATGGACGAGCGCCACCTGCCTGCCCCATCGGGCTTGGACCTCGGCCAGGAAAGTCGACGGTGCGACGCCGCCGCGGTCGGGCGCGAGGGCGAGACCGCTCGGCTTGGCGAAAGCGATCAGGGTGTCGTCCTCGTAGAGGATGGGGGGAAGCGGCATGCGGCAGGTCGGACCGAGCCTATTCCAGCCCACCCCAGCTTGTCACACCCGGTTTCCGCGAGCTTCAGATCCCGGCGGCGGCCGGCTTCAGGACCTTGAGGACCCGGCGCTCGAACTGGGCGGCCGGCAGAGCGCCCACCTTCTTGTCCCGGATGACCCCGTCGCGGTCGATGATGAAGGTGGTCGGAATCGCGTCCATCCCGCCGAAGTCGGCCTGGACTTTGTCGTCGCCGAGGACGATCAGGTAGGAGACGAGATACTTGGTGACGTAGCGCTTAACCACGGCAGGCGCCTTCAGCGGGGAACGGCCGGGCTCGTCCAGGGCGACCCCGATGACCACCAGGCCGTCGCCGGCGTATTTTTTCTGGAGTTCGACCAAGCCGGGGATCTCGCGCGTGCAAGGCCCGCACCAGGTGGCCCAGAAATCGAGCACGACCACCTTGCCCTTGAACTGCGGAGAGTCGACCGGCCGGCCGGCGAGGTCCTCCAGATGCCAGGCGGGGGCCGAGAGCCCCACGCTGCCGGGAGCCGGCGCGGCGACGGCGGCGGTCGCCCGAGCGGAGTCGGCCGGTTTGCAGCCGCCTGCCCCGAGAGCGAGGAGCCCAAGGGCGGCAAGGAAGGCGGCGACGGCGGGCTTCATGGATGAAGCAATGGACTCACCCGCGCCGATTTCTCAAGCGTCGCGGGCTTCCGGCAGGTCCAAGCCCAGCGTTTCGACAAACTTCTTCATCGCCGGGGTCAGGACCCGGCCCTTGCGGTGGAGGATAGCCAGCGGGCGGGTGAAGGACCGGCCCTTGAATGGCAGCACGGCCAGGGTGCCCTGGCGGGCCTCCTGCACCACGGTCGCCTGCGGCACGATAGCGATGCCGTGGTCGATCTCCACCGCCCGCTTTACCGTCTCGATGTTGTCGAACTCCATCACCGGCTCGATTTCCAGCTTGTTCTCGCGGAAGATCTGGTCGATCGCCTTGCGGGTGGGAATGTCCGGGTCGAAGCCGATGAATTTCTGGCCGGCCAGGTCCTTGACCTCGACCTCGGTCCGCTTCGTCAGGGGGTGCTGCGGATGGGTGATGACGACCAGATGGTCGTTGTGGAAGGGCAGCGCGTCGATCTGGCGCATCTTCACCGGGAAGGCGACCAGGCCAAAATCGACGGCATTGTGCAGGATATCCTCGTAGACCAGGTTGGAGCGGCGGTATTCGACCCGGACGTTGACCGAGGGAAAGTCGTGGAGGAACTTTTTGATGTAGGGGGGCAGCTCGTGCAGGCCAATCGAGTAGATGGTCGAGATGCGGATCGTGCCGCTGATGATCTTCTTCATCTCCTGGAGCTCGGAGAGGAGCATGTAGTAGGTGTGCAGCATCTCCTTGGCCGCCTCATAGACCCGCTGGCCTTCGCGGGTGAGTTGGAACTGCTTCTGGCTGCGGTCGATCAGCAGGATCTTGAAATGGCGCTCCATCGCGCGCGCCTGCTGGCTGACCGCCGACTGGGTTAGGCTGTTAAGTTTGGCGGATTTCGAGAAGCTCTTGGTCTCGACCAAATCCGCGAAAATTTTGAGGTTTTCAATTTGCATGATTAGCGCACTTTCTGGCTTTCAGAGTACTAGCCCACCTGTTTGCGTAAATGCTTAATTAGATAATCTAACACCTCATCCCATGCTGGTCTCTTATGAAGAATTCTCCCGCCGGGCCGCCGGGGTCCGGGCGGCGATCGCCCAGGCCTGTGCGGCAGCGGGCCGACCCCCGGCAGAAGTGACGCTACTGCCCGTGACCAAGAGCCACCCGGTGGCGGCGGTGGAGTACGCCGCGCGCTATGGTCTGACGGCCGTGGGCGAGAACCGGGTGCAGGAAGGAGTCGAAAAGCGCGGCCAGACGACGGCCTCGGTCCGGTGGGAGCTGATCGGGCACCTGCAGTCGAACAAATCGGCCCTGGCGGTCCGGACCTTCGACCGGGTGCAGTCCGTCGACAGCGAAAAATTGCTCACGCTCCTCAATCGGGCGGCCGGGGAAAGCGGCAAAACTCTGGCGGTCCTGCTCCAAATCAACGCCGGGGCGGACCCGGCCAAGTTCGGCGCTGAGCCCGCCGCGGCGGGCCCGCTCCTGGCCGCGGCCTTGGCCCAGCCGCACCTGCGGGTCGAGGGCCTCATGACCATCGCGCCCCTGTCGGAGGATCCGGCGGTGGCGGAGCGCACGTTCGCGAACCTGCGCGCGATCCGCGACCGGCTGGCCGGGGAGTTCGGGATCCCGCTGCGGGAGCTTTCCATGGGGATGAGCGGCGACTTTGCCGCGGCCATCGCCGCCGGCAGCACCCAAGTCCGGCTCGGCACGATTCTCTTCGGTTCCCGCGATAATCCAAAATAGAAAGTTTGCAGCGGGCCGGGTTTGGATTTTGCTTATCGAGCATGGAAACGGCCATGCCTGATCCCGCCCGGCAGGAAGCATTGCTCAGCTTGCTGGACGACCCCAGCGCCGCCGTGCGGCAGGGGCTCTTGGCCTACTTCAACGATCTGGGACCGGCCGCCGCCCCCTTCCTTCACGAGGTGGCCTACGGCCCCAACCGCCTGCTGGCGCCGCACGCCCTGAAGATCCTGGAAGAACTCAAGTTCAGCGATCCGGTGGGGGAATTCCGCAGTTTCATCCGTTCGCTCAACTACGAGCTGGAAACCGGAGCCCTCCTGCTGGCCCGGACCGTGTCGCCCAAGCTCGACATCGGCGAGTGCTGCGCCGCCCTCGACGCGATCGCCGACCGCTGCCGCGAACTGATGGCCGAGCCCTGCAGCCCGCGGGAAAAATGCCGCGTGCTCAACCGGGTCATGTTTCACGAATGGGGCTTTCGGGGCAACGTGGAGAATTATAACGATCCGCAGAACAGCCTCCTCGATCAAGTTTTGATCCGCCGCCAGGGGATCCCGATTTCCCTCAGCATCGTCTATCTGCTCGTCGCCGGCCGCATCGGCCTGGAGCTGGAGCCGGTCGGCCTGCCCGGGCATTTCGTCGTCGGCAGCTACCGCGAGCGTCCGCCGTTCTTCATCGACCCCTTCGAGCAGGGCATTTTCCGCACCCGGGAAGAGATCTACGCCCTGCTGCGGGCCCGGCAGATCGTGCCGCGGGCGAGCGACCTGGCCCCGACACCCGTCCGCGAGGTGCTCTGCCGCAGCTGCCGCAACCTCGCCAGCCACTACGCCGCCGCCGGCGACACGGTTCGCGCCCAACTTTTCGCCAGTTTCATCGAGGAATTCGAAGCGGCCTACGCCCGGCATTCCTAGCGCATGGCGGATCTCGATCCCGTCCTCACTCTGGCGGACTTGGGGCGGTGGTCGCGGTCGGAGCCGTCCCTCGCGGTCCTTGGCCATCCCATCCGGCACTCGCTCAGCCCGGCCATGCACAATGCCGCCCTGGCCGGCCTGAGCGGGACCGAACCGCGCCTGGCCGGCTGGCGCTATTTCCGCTTTGACGTGCCGCCGGCCGATTTGCCCGCCGCCCTGGTGCTGCTGCACCAGAAAGGCTTTCACGGCCTCAATCTGACCGTGCCGCACAAGGTCCTCGCCTTCGCTCAGGTCGCCTCGGTCGACGAGGCCGCCCGGCCGGTCGGCGCAGTTAACACGCTCCTGGCGACCGCCGCCGGGTGGCGCGGCTTCAATACTGACGGCTACGGGCTGGCAACCGGCCTGCGCGCGAGTCTCGGGCTGGAACTGGCCGGCGCCACCGTGCTCCTGCTCGGAGCCGGCGGGGCCGCCCGCGGCGCCGCGGTGGAATGCCTCCAGGCCGGCTGCGCCGCCCTGTGGATCGCCAACCGCACGCCGGAAAACTTGACCGCGCTCCTGACCAGCCTGCGGCCGATCGCCGGCTCCATCCCTCTCCGCGGCTTCGCCCCCGGCGCCGGTCCCGCCGCCGGGGCCATCGTGATCAACGCCACCAGCTCCGGTCTCCGGGCTGAGGACCCGCCCCCGATCGACCTGGCCGGCCTGGCGCGGCCGGCCGGCGTCTACGACATGATCTACAATCCACCCCGCACGCCGCTCCTCGACGCCGCCTCCCAGCTCGGCCTGCCCAACGCCAATGGCCTGTCCATGCTCGTGCACCAGGGGGCCAAAGCGCTGGAAATTTGGACGGGGGCGGCGGCCGCGCGCACCGCCCCCCTCATGCTGGCCGCCGCCCGGGCGGCGCTGGCGGCCGCTTCCGGGTGAACGCCCTCCTCCATCGCCCCGCCGTGGACGCGCTCGTCCTCCTGTTCGGCGCCTGCATCGGCAGTTTTCTCAACGTCGTCATCGCGCGGGTGCCGAAGGGCGAGTCGATCGTCCGGCCCGGCTCGCACTGCGCCTGCGGCCAGCCCCTCGCCTGGCGGGACAATATTCCGATCCTGTCCTGGATTCTCCTCCGGGGCCGGGCCCGCTGCTGCGGCCGGCCGATCTCCCTCCGCTACCCGGTGGTGGAGGCGCTGACCGCCGGCCTCTTTCTCGCCTGCTGGCGGCTGTTTCCGCCGCTGCCGGCCGCCTGCGGCTGGATCTTCGTGAGCGCTCTGATCGCGGGCACGGGCATCGACTTGGAGCACATGATCATTCCGGATCTGTTCACGGTCGGGCTGGCCCTGGCCGGCCTGGCCCTGGCCGTCCTGGTTCCCTCCGCCCACGGCCAGACCAGCGGCTATTTTGCGCTCGATGCCCTGCGCTCGCTCATAGTTTCGCTCGAGGGCATGCTGCTCGGCGCGGGCCTGGTCGTCTGGGTCGCCACTTTGGCGGAGATTCTCCTGAAAAAAGAGGCGATGGGTTTCGGCGACGTGAAACTGGCCGGGGCGATTGGGGCGTTTTGCGGCTGGCGCGGCGCGGTCTTTGCCCTATTCGGCGGGGCGGTGATCGGCAGCGTGGCCCTGATCGTGGTCCTCATCGTCTGGAAAGCGCGGCGCGGGAAACCGACCGGGGCCGCGGCGCCGATCGGGTTCGGGACCGAAGTTCCCTTCGGGCCTATGCTGGCGGCCGCCGGCGCCCTGTATTTTCTCGGACTCCACGGGCCGGTGGACCGGTGGTTCGAGCATATTGCTCAGCTCTTGTAATGCTCGGCCCAGGGCTGCAGCGCATCCCGCAGGGCGGCCCGCGCCCGATAAAGGCGCAATTCCACCGCCTTCGGCGTGGACCCAACCGCCGCGGCGATCTCGGCGTATGGCATTTGCTCGAACTCGAATAGGATGATGCTTTCGCGCCACTCGCGCGGCAGGGCCGCGATGGCGGCCCGGACCGCTTCGGCTCGTTCGCGTCTTTCCAGGGCGGGCCCTCCCTCGCTCGGGCCGGCGGCCGCCAACTCGGCCCCGTCCCAGTCCTGGAGCGGAACGGTTGGCCTCCGCCGCCACCAGCGCAGGCGATTGCGGGCCAGGTTGACGGCAATGGCGAACAGCCAGGGCCGGAACTCCGCCCCGGCCCGGAATTGGGCCCGCTGCTGCCAGACCCGGACAAAGGTTTCTTGGGTCAGGTCCTGAGCTTCACCGGAGTTGTGCAGGAGGCGCAGAAGCAAGCCTTTCACCCTCAGTTCCCATCGCTCCATCAATGCGCCGAGGGCGGCGGAGTCGCCCACCTGCACCCGCCGCATGCACTCGGCGTCCTCGCTCAAGGACGCACCCGCAGGGTTGGCGCTCCGCGGTGGTCGTAGTCGGCAATTCGCGGGAGCACGGTCGCCAGGTAGCGCCGTCCCTCATTCGGCGCCATCACCGCCGCCACCTGGTGGAAATGCTCCGTCATCGCCTGCACGCAGTGGGCCTCCAACTGGGCGATGGCCGCGGGCGGCTCCCGGCGTGCCCGCGCTGCCGCGATGGCCGCACAGTGCTCCGCGCATTCGCTCAAAAAATCGCGGTGCAGGGACTGAATGGCGCTGAATTGCGCCGGGCCCAGACGAAAGTCCGTCCGCAACCATTCCATGGCGTCCCTTTCCCGCGCCGCGCGATGCAGATCCGCCGACTCGCGGTTGGCGGCGAAAAACGCGCCGAAGGCGCCCGCGCAGACCGCCAGAGCCAAAACCAGAGTGATCAGAAGATTCTTCACTGGGAGCGCATCCAGCGCGGGTCCAGGGCGTGCACGTAGACCGCCGCCAGCGCCTTCCGGTCGGCTTCGGCCTGGGAGCGGGCCCGGTCGGTTCCGGTCAAGGCCCCGACGGTCGCGGCCAAAGCAAAGGCCCCGGCCACCCAAATCGCGCGCCGGCGAACATATTGCGCCCAGCTCTGCGCCCCTTCCTTCGCTTCAATCTGGGACCAGACCTTGGCACGCAATTGCGGATCCCTGGTCGGCGTCACCCGCCATTCGGCCAGGATCCGGCTGAGGGCACTGTCATTGTTGGGAGTGGTCATGATACGGGTCTTTCGTCCATTATAACCCGCTTTGCCAAAAAACCCTCGAAGAATTCTGAGGGTTTGGGCTTCCCCGGGGTTAGAGCACAGCGGCCATGAATAAGTCGCTTCTGCCCCTCCTGGGCCTCCTGGTTGCCGGATGCGCGGGCACGCCTATAGCCGAAGAGCAGGCCGCGCGTCGCCAAGTGGCCGAGGTGGCTCGGGTTTACCGGCCGGACGAGGCTAAGCCGGCGTTGCCGGTTCTGTCCGACGGCGCCTCCGCCACCGACTATGTTCGCTTTGCTCTGCTCAATCATCCGCAGGTCGAGGCCACCTACTACGACTGGCGCAAAGCCGTGGAGGCAATCACGCCCGCCCGTTCCCTGCCCGATCCCCAGCTTACGTTTCAAGCCTATATCACTCATACCATTACATCGCTGATGCCGGGATTCATGGCTGACTTCACCACCGCGGGCAAACGGGCCGCGATGGGGCGCGAGGCCAGCACCGCCAGCGAAGTGGCGCGGCGGCAGTTTCGGGCCGCAGCGATCGAGGTGGCCGCCGAGGTCCGCCGCGCTTGGGTCGAACTCGCCTACATCGACGAGGTGCTCGCCCTCCACCACCACATGGCCGCTGGCGTCGAGCAGTCGCTCGAGATCGCCCAAGCCGAGTATGCGACCGGCGGCAGCCAGGAGAGTCTGGAGGCGCAGACTCGGTTCCTCAACCAGGCGGCCGAGCATGTCTCCGATATTGCCACCCACACCGATCACCTCTCGGCCGCCCGGGCCCGATTCAAGGCGGCACTCGGGTTGCGCCGCGAGGACCCGGACCCGCCCTGGCCGGCCCACCCCCTGCCCACGGAGCCTTTGCCGCCTGCAGATGCCCTGTGGCAGGAGGTGCTCGCCGCCAATCCCGAACTGGGCTCGATGCGCGCCATGGTGGAAATGGCCGTGGCCCAGGTTGATCTCGCCCGGCGGGCTCGCACCGTCGACTTCACCGGGGGGGTCTCCGTCGACGTGAAGGCCAATCCCCTGCTCTATTGGCCGACCGCCACCATGACCCTGCCGATCTGGCGCGACAAGATCGCCGCCATCAATGCCGCCGCGGACGCCAACCGGCGGGCTTCCGAATCCCGCTTGAGCGCCAAGCAGGTGGCCATGGCCGCGGATCTGGCCCGGATGGTCGCCATGGCCCGCCAGGCCGATCGCACGATCGGTTTTCTCGAGGGCCAGGCCCTCCCCAATCTGGCCCGGGCGCAGTCATCGGCGGAGGCCGGCTATTCCTCCGGTCGGGGCGGCTTCGCTGCCCTGGCTGAACTTGGGCTGATGCAGCTCGACCTGCGGCTCGAATTGGCGGCCGCCCGCCGCGATCGCGACCTGGCCCGAACCGATCTTGCCGCTCTGACGGCTGAAGCCCTGCCGCTCGGCGGCTCCTTCGCCGAATCCTCCCCCCTCGACCCCTTCCGACCATGAAGCTTCTGTTTAAATCCCTCGCCGGGCTCTGTCTCCTCGGCTCCGTTTGTCTGGCAGTCGAGCCGACTGGGCCCGGCCCGGTCAAGTACTACAAGTCCACCATGATGCCGGGCCAAATTAGCGACCAGCCGGCCAAAGATTCGATGGGGATGGAGATGGTGCCGGTCTATGAAGGCGACGATGCATCGGGCCCCACCATCAAAATCGAGGCCGGAACGCTCCAACAGATGAACCTCAAGACGGCGCTCGTCACCCGGGGTCCGGTGCGCCGGGCGATCCGGAGTCTGGGCGAGGTGGGCTACGACGAACGCGGTCTTCACGACATCGCGACGAAATACGACGGCTGGCTGGAAAAGCTTTACGTCAATGCCGCCTGGACCGAGGTCAAGGCCGGCGCTCCGCTTTTCGAGATCTACTCGCCGGAGCTTTACAACGCCCAACTGAACTACCTCATCGCCCTGCGCACTGAGGGCGGAACAGACAGCGCGCTCGTGCGGGCCGCCCGGGAGCGTCTCGGCCTGTTCGATGTCTCCGCCGACTTCGTCGCGGAGGTCGCCCGCACCGGCCGGGCCCGGCGCACGTATCTCTACCGCTCCCCCGTCAACGGGACGGTGATCGAGAAAATGGCCGTGGCCGGACAGATGATAAAGGCCGGGGAGAGGATCTACCGCCTGGCGGATTTAGCCACGGTGTGGATCGACGCGCAGATCTACGAAGAGGATCTCGCTTCCATCGCTCCGGGACAGTCCGCGGCGGTGCACTTGACCTACGCGGGCGGCCCGAACCTGACCGGCACCGTTGCCCAGATCCTGCCCCAAGTGAATGAATCCACCCGCACCGCCACCGCGCGGCTGGAAGTGGCCAACCCCGGGGGGCGGCTTCGCCCGGGCATGTTCGCCGAAGTCCGTTTCGAGGTCGAAGCGTCTCCGGACGCGGTGCTCGTGCCGGACTCCGCCGTCCTCCGCAGCGGCGAGCGCAACACCGTTTTCGTCGCTCTCGGCCAGGGGCGATTCGCGCCGCGGGAAGTGACTCTCGGCGCCCACACCGACGACTATCGTTATGCCGTCGTCAGCGGGTTGGCGGCCGGGGAGCGGGTGGTGGTTTCCGGACAATTCTTGCTCGATTCCGAGAGCCAGCTGCGCGAGGCGATCCAAAAAATGGTGGGCGGCGATTCAGCCGATGCCAAGCCCGCCGCCGCACCCAAACCCTAGGCGCCGGCCATGCTCAAAGCCATCATTGGTCTGTCGCTGCGCAACCGGCTCTTTGTGCTGATGGCGACGGCCATGATCGTCCTGGGGGGCGCCTATGCGTTGAAAAACATTCCCCTCGACGCCATCCCCGACCTCTCGGACACGCAGGTCATCATTTATACCGAGTGGCCCGGCCAGGCGCCGCAGATCATCCAGGATCAGGTCACCTACCCGATCACGGCGAAAATGCTCTCCGTCCCGGCGGCCAAGGTCGTCCGAGGCTATTCCTTCTACGGCTTTTCATTTGTCTACGTCATTTTCGGAGACGGCACCGATCCTTATTGGGCGCGGAGCCGAGTGCTGGAATACCTCAACGGGCTCTCCTCCAGCCTGCCCCAGAACGTGACGCCGCGGCTGGGTCCGGACGCCACCGGAGTCGGCTGGGCCTTCATGTATGCCCTTAACTCGAAGCAGCGCGATCTGGCCGAGCTTCGTTCGATGCAGGATTGGTTCCTGCGCTATCAACTGGCCAGCGTGGAGGGCGTGGCCGAAGTCGCTTCGGTCGGCGGCTTCGTCAAGCAGTACCAAATCACGGTGGATCCCTTGCGGCTGCGGGCCTATCACCTTTCCGTCGGCGACGTGGCGACGGCGGTGCAGCGCAGCAATAGCGAAGTCGGGGGGGGCTCGATTGAAATGGCCGAGAAGGAATTCATGCTCCGCGTCCGAGGCTATCTCTCCGGCCTCGATGACCTGCGGCAGATTGCCGTCGGCATCGGGCCCCGGGGCACGCCGGTTCGCCTCGGCGACGTGGCCGATGTTCAGGTCGGCGCGGAGATGCGCCGCGGCATCGCCGAACTCAATGGCACCGGGGAGACGGTGGGCGGCATCGTCGTCGTTCGCTACGGCGCCGACACCCGTAAAGTGATCCAAGCGGTCAAGGCCCGGCTCGACCAGGCCATGAAGAATCTGCCCGCGGATGTCAGCTACACCGTCGTCTACGACCGGACGGCCCTGATTGAACGGGCGGTGAACACCCTCGAGGGCAAGCTGATCGAGGAGAGCATCATTGTGGCGCTGGTTTGCCTCCTCTTCCTGCTGCATTTCCGGAGCGCCCTGGTGGCGATCATCATCCTCCCCGTCGCCGTCCTGGGTTCGTTCATCGTCATGTATAACCAGGGGCTCAGCTCGAACATCATGTCGCTGGGCGGCATCGCCATCGCCATCGGCGCCATGGTGGACGCGGTGATTATCATGATCGAGAACGCCCACAAGCACCTGGAGCGGGACGGCGGGCACAAGCCCCATTGGGACATCATCCACGACGCCGCGGTCGAAGTGGGACCGGCTCTCTTCTATTCCCTCCTTGTCATTACGGTCTCTTTTCTCCCGGTGTTCACGCTCCAGGCCCAGGAGGGCCGACTCTTCAAGCCGCTCGCCTTCACCAAGACCTATTCCATGGCGGCGGCGGCGCTGCTTTCCATCACCCTGGCGCCGGTCCTGATGGGCTTCTTTATCCGGGGCCGGATCCGCCCGGAGGAGAAAAATCCGCTCAATCGCCTGCTCATCCGGCTGTATCATCCCCTGATCGACGTCGTCATCCGCTGGCGCAAGACCGTGGTGGCCCTGGCCGCCATCATCATCCTCTGGGTCTTCTTCCCCTGGAACGCCTGGGTCGTTCGACCGCTCTCCGCGGGCGGCTTAAAGCAATTCGCGACCAAGTTGGGCGCGGCTTTTCCCTACCAGAACCTCGGCTCAGAGTTCATGCCGCCCATGTTCGAGGGCGATCTGCTCTACATGCCGACGACGTTTCCCGGAATTTCGCCGTCCAAAGCCCGCGAAATCCTGCAACAGACCGATCGGATCATCCACAGCTTCCCCGAGGTCGAGCACGTGTTCGGGAAGGTCGGCCGGGCCGAAACCGCCACCGATCCGGCGCCGATGGACATGGTGGAGACCACGATCCAACTCCGGAGCGAGGCCGACTGGCCGGTGGTGGACATCAAAGATCCGGCCGGCAAGGTGGTGGCCCATCGGCGCCGAACGACCGAGGAACTCACGGCGGCGCTGAACGCGGCGGTGCAATTCCCGGGTCTGACCAATGCCTGGACCATGCCGATCAAAAATCGCATCGAGATGCTCGCCACGGGAATCAAGACGCCGGTCGGAATCAAGGTGGCCGGTCCGGACTTGGCCAAACTGGAACTCATCGGCCAGCAAATCGAGGCCCTGATCCGGCGGGTGCCAGGGACAAGCAGCGTATTCGCCGAGCGGGTCCTCGGCGGCAACTACATCGAGTTCGACCTCGATCGCTCGGCCATCGCCCGCTACGGGCTCACGGTGCGCGACGTCCAGGAGGTGCTGGAAGTGGCGCTCGGGGGGATGCCGGTTACCACCACGATCGAGGGCCTCGAACGCTATGGCGTCAGTTTGCGCTTCAGTCGCGACTACCGCGAGAGCATCGAGGATCTGAAGCACATCCCCATTCCGATCAAGATGGCCGCCTCCGCCGGGGACCGGGGAGCCGGCGACGTTCCGTCGGGGACAGCGCAGGTTCCGCTGGAGCAGTTGGCCCGGCTGCGGGTCGTAGCCGCTCCGATGGGCATCAAAAGCGAAGACGGAGTGCCCAGCGCCTGGATCTACGTCGACGTGCAAGGGGAGGACATTGGCGGCTATGTGCGCCGGGCCCGAGCCGAGGTTGACCGGGCCTTGCAGACGGGACGAATTAAGCTCCCGACCGGCTATAGCATACTCTGGAGCGGCCAATTCGAGTCCATGCAGCGTGCCAAGGAGCGCCTGGCGATCGTGGTGCCGCTCACACTGCTGATCGTCGTTCTCATCATTTACCTCAATACCCGGTCGTTCATCCGGACGGCCATCGTGCTCCTGGCCGTCCCGTTCTCGCTCGTGGGCGCATTCTGGTTTCTTTACCTGCTCCACTATAACCTCAGTGTCGCCGTCTGGGTCGGTCTGATCGCGCTGGCGGGTCTCGATGCCGAAACGGGCGTGGTCATGCTGCTCTATCTGGATCTGGCCCATGCGGACTGGAAGGCGCGCGGCCAGCTCAACACTCCGGGCGATCTCCGTGACGCCATCTACCACGGGGCGGTCAAACGCGTCCGGCCGAAAGCCATGACCGCTTCGGTCATTGTGGCCGGCCTCGTGCCCATCCTGTGGAGCCACGGCGCGGGCGCGGACGTGATGAAGCGCATCGCGACGCCGATGATCGGCGGCATCGTGGCGTCGACCTTGATGGAATTGCTCGTATATCCGGCCATCTATTACCTGTGGCGGTCCCGGGAATTGCCGGAGCCAGGCAGCCGTCCGCACCGTGATTCCACTGCTTAGGCCTTAGCGCTCCCGGGACGCTCCGGAATGAATGCTTGCCGCTAAAAACCGGGACACCGTCGCCCGAAAAGAGTCCGCGACCTCAGGTCAATTCCTTCAGATCCGAGCCCGCCCGGAAACGGATCGTCTTCATGGCGGCGATCTTCATCGGCTTGCGCGTATGCGGATTGAAGCCGCGGCGGGCCGGCCGGGTCGCCAGGCTGAAGCTGCCGAAGCCGACCAACTGCACTTCCTGGTCGCGCGCGAGCCCGCGCTTGATCGCCGCGAGCACGGCGTCGACCGCCCGTTCCGCTGCGGCTTTCGAAGCGTCGCCCCCGAGGTTTTTTTGGACGGCTTCCACCAGTTTAGCTTTATTCATGCGCAGCGGGCCAAGGCAAATCTTCGCGGCAAACGCGGTCAACAGGAATTGACGGGGGCAGGCAAAACGCAACGCGGCTCAGGCCGGCGCCGACAGAATCCGGATCTCCGCTCGTCCGTCCGCCGCCACCGCGAGCGGCTCTTCCCGGCGAAGGCCACCTAAAGTCAGCATCGCCAGGCCGCGGAATCCGCCGCCGGCTTCTATGGCGAAGGCCGAGCGCAATTCGCCGGCGATGCGGCCGTCCTGCCACAGTTTGGCCGGAAGGGGCGGTAACGGCCCCGGGCCCGCCACCGCCAGCAGGCGCCGCCGGACATTGCCGCGCGATTTCAGTCGCGCCATGATTTCCTGACCGAGATAGCAGCCTTTAGTGTAGGAAATGGCGCTGTCTTCCAATCCGGCCTCGTTGGGGAGGTCGGCCGGGCCAACGTCCTGGGGGACGGAGGGAATCCCCGCGGCCATGCGCCAGCGTTCCAGCGTGGCCGCGTCCGCCTCGGGCCGGCCGGCGAGTAGGCCGGCGACCGCCGCTTCCGCCGAACGCGGAAAGATCCATTCCCAGGCCGGGGTCCGGCCGCGCCGGCCCGGGAAAAAGACACCGGGCAGGCCCGTCTCGGCGCGCCACCACGCTTCCGCCCCGGCACCAAATAGGGTTACCCCCGTCCACGCCGCGGTGAAGTCCTCCACCGTCACATCGTCGGCGATAATATAGCTCTCCAGCCGGCTGCGAATGCCCTCCGCGGACGAAAAATAGCTCCCCACCCAGAAGGCTCCCGACCCTTCCGCGGGCAAAACGAAGCTGTCCGCGACGGTTTTGCCCTTCTGATCGAGCCATAAGCCATAGGCGGCCGACCCTGGGGCTAGGCCGCGCAGTTCATGGGTGAATTGCCCCTGGAGGAAGGCCCCCGCATCGGCCCCGGCCACTTGCAACCAAGCAGAGGGTCGGTACCAGTGGATTACGAAGGAGTTGTGAATATCGAGCTCGGCCATGGCAGAAGAGGGATGACGTCGGTTCTAATAGACCCCTATCCAAAGTTTACTTAGCAAAAGTACTTTTAAGACGGAATCGAATTCAAGTTGACCGGGCGGCCTAGGTGCGTAACTCTAAATCGTCCGAATTTTACTTCTCCCGCCTAGCGGGAGTTTTGGGGTAACTAAGAAAGCAAAGGCCGGCCGCTTAGGGGTAAGCGGCCGGCCACTTTTTTTTAATTCGCCCGAGGCCCGGCGATAAAGACCGGCCGGTTGGGCTTCCATCCCGCTCCCCTTCGGCCCAGAGCACGGCAGCTTCTCCACCCCGCCCCCGAAAGCTTGCGCGCCCGCCCATAAACGCGCCAATATCGACCCCCTTCCATGCAGAAGACTTCAGACATCAACGTCATCGAGACCCGCGTTCTGCCCTCGCCCAACCAATTGCTGGCCGAGCTGCCGAAGAGCGAGGCCGAGGCGGACTTCATTAGCCGGGCTCGCACCGACATTCATCGCATCATTTTCACCGACGACCGTCGGTTTCTCCTCATCGTCGGCCCCTGCTCGATCCATGACCTCACGGCCGGCCGGGACTATGCCGGCCGCCTGGCCAAGCTCGCCCGGGAAGTCTCCGACCGCATTCTGGTCGTGATGCGGGTCTATTTCGAGAAGCCCCGCACGACCGTGGGCTGGAAAGGCCTGATCATGGACCCCCATCTCGACGGGAGCAACGACATCGCCGATGGGCTGAAGCTGGCCCGGACTTTCCTGCGGGATGTCCTCGATCTCGGCCTGCCCACCGCGACGGAGTTCCTCGATCCCATCACGCCGCAATATATCGCCGACCTGGTCTGCTGGTGCGCGATCGGCGCCCGCACGGCCGAGTCCCAGACCCACCGCCTGATGGCCTCCGGCCTCTCCATGCCGCTCGGCTTCAAGAACGGCACCGACGGCTCGGTGCCGACCGCCATCAACGCGATCAAGGCCGCCTCCCAGCCCCATACTTTCCTCGGCATCAACCTGGACGGGATCGCCTCGGCCATCGTCACCCGGGGCAATCCCAACTGCCACCTGGTCCTGCGCGGCGGGTCCCACGGCCCGAATTATTCCCCGCCGCAGATCGCCGAGACCGAAAAGCTGCTGACCAAGGCCGGCCTGCGCCAGGCGATCCTGGTCGACTGCTCCCACGACAACTCGGCCAAGCAGCCGGAGAAGCAGCCGGAAGTGATGCGCGCCCTCCTGGCCCAGATCGCCGCCGGCAACACCTCGATCATCGGCGGGATGGTGGAAAGCAACATCAACGCGGGCAACCAGCCCTTCCCCCAGCCCAAGGAGAAGCTCAAATACGGCGTTTCCATCACCGACGGGTGCATCGACTGGGCTACGACCGAGGCCATGATCCGGGAGGTCCACGCCGCCCTCGCCCCCCGTTTCCGCTGAGGATCCGGCCGACCGATCCCGATCCTTGCCTTCCCCCCACCGGCCCAACAAATTTCTTCCCGTGCCAACGAAATCCCCCCTCCGTGTCGCAATTACCGGCGCCGCCGGACAAATCGGCTATTCCCTCCTTTTCCGGATCGCCTCGGGCTCGATGTTCGGCCCGGACCAGCCGGTCATCCTCCATCTCATCGAGATCGAACCCGCCCTCCCCGTCCTGGCCGGGGTGGTGATGGAGCTGCAGGACTGCGCCTTCCCCCTCCTCAAGGGAGTGGTGGCCACCTCCTCCCTGGCCGAGGGATTCAAAGGCGTCCATTGGGCCCTCCTCGTCGGCTCGGTCCCGCGCAAGGCCGGGATGGAGCGCAAGGACCTGCTTTCGATCAACGGCAAGATCTTCGTCGGCCAGGGCCAGGCCATCGCCGCCCACGCCGCCCCCGAGGTCCGCGTCCTGGTGGTGGGCAATCCCTGCAACACCAACTGCCTGATCGCGATGAACAACGCCCGGTCCGTCCCGGCCGAGCGCTGGTTCGCCATGACCATGCTGGACCAGAACCGCGCCGTCACCCAGCTGGCCCTCAAGGCCGGCGTGGACTCGACCGCCGTCTCCCATCTCGCCATCTGGGGCAACCACAGCTCCACCATGTATCCGGACTTCGATAACGCGAAGATCGGCGGACGGACGGCCACCGCCGTCATCACCGACGCCGCCTGGTACAAGGACGCCTTTATTCCCACCGTGCAGCAGCGCGGGGCGGCCATCATCAAGGCCCGCGGGCTGAGTTCGGCGGCCTCCGCCGCCAACGCGGTGGTCGACACCGTGCGCAACCTGGTCACGCCCACCCCGGCCGGCGCCTGGTTCAGCGTCGCGACCTGCTCGAAGGGGGCCTACGGGATCGAGCCCGGCCTGATCTACTCCTATCCGACCCGCAGCAACGGCTCCAGCTGGGAGCTGGTGCAAGGGCTGACCCTGACCGACTTCGCCAGGTCCAAGGTCATCGCGACCGAGAACGAGCTGAAAGAGGAAAAGGCGCTGGTGGCCGATCTCCTCGGAGCCTGAACCTAGGGCGCTCCGCGGGCCGCGAGCGTGAAGCGCTCCGCCCGCGGTCCGGCCGCGGTAAAACGCAGGGTTTCCGTGGCGCTGCCCGCCAGAGCGAGCGGACGCCAGACGAGGGCCTCGCCGGTCCCCTCTCCCGCCCCCGTCTTGAAATAGCAGGCGACGACGAGCCGCAGCGGCGAGGCGGTCGCATTCTTGAGACTGACCAGGACCTCCAGGCGGCCGTCGGGCCGAGCATGCGATTCCAGGGCGGCCACCGCCACGCCCGCGGCGGCGACGGGATCGAGGGCCACAAAGGTCTCGGGGCTCGCGAGCGCCGCGCGGTCGGCCGTCGCGGCAGCCGGGGCCGCGGCGGGTCCAGCCACCGGCGCCGGGGCGGTGGCGCAGCCGGTCCAGCCGGCGAGGAGGGCGGCCAAGCCGAGAGGGAAAAGGACACGGTTCACAGCGGCCGAACCTGCCGGAGCGGGAGGGCGGCGGCAACCCAGGAAAGCGTGCAATTTGGGCCGGACCGCCTATACATTCCCGGGCATGCGCAACCTCGCTTTATTCACCGGCTCGGCGCTTGTCCTTTCTTTCACCCTCGCCTCCGCCGCGGAGGACAAAGTGGCCCAGGGTCCGCCTCCCCCAGCGCCCGCCGCCGCGGCCTCGACGCCGACCGCCGCTCCCGCCCCGAGCGGACCGACCGACCTGGCGACGCCTGAACCGGCGGCGCCGGCGGCGAGCACCAATAGCATCGATGACTTGGAAAAGCAGCTTTCCGACAACCAAGAGAAGCTCACGACCGCCCTGCACAGCTACGAACTGCTGAACGAGGAAAACCAGCGGCTCAAGTCCGACTCCGACAAATACGCCGGCGACAAGGCCGCCCTCGAGGCCCAGGTCGAGGAGCTGAAAAAATCCGTGGCCTTCTACCAGGCCCAAACCGCCATCGTCGGGCAGGTCGACTCCCTCCGCACCCAATTGCGCCAGACCCAGGACGAGGTGGCCGCCCTGGCCGCCCAAAATTCCGACTTCCGGGCGCGCCTCGCCCTGGCCGGTCCGCCGCCGGAAACTGCCATCGGCCTGCCCACCCGGCCGGGCGCGGCCGCTCCTCGGCTCAGCCCCGCTCCCGCCCCGCTGCCGCCGGCCGAGCCGGCTGCTGCCGTTCCCGTTCCGGCTAAGACCGCGCCCCGCATCCACGTTGTCGTGGCGGGTGACAGCCTCACGAAGATTTCCAAGGAGTACTATGGCACGGCATCCCGCTACGGTGAGATCCTGGGGGCCAATCGCGGCGTCATCCACGACGAGAATATCCTGCCGCTCGGCGCCAAGTTGACCATCCCGTAACGGCGGTCGTCGCCTATGCCCGCCCTGCCCCCGCCCAATCCCCGGCTGGCGGCCCTCGTGGCCATGCTGGGCGAGGCCGACACGCGCGAGCTGCTGGAATTGTACCTGGATAGCATCCCGGGATTGCTCGCCAAATTGGGCAGCGCCGACTGCGGCGAGGCGGAGCGGGCCGCCCACAGCCTCAAAAGCAGCGCCAAGCAGATGGGCATGCTCCATCTCGCCCAGCAGATGGCGGCAATAGAAGAGCGCCTGCGCTCCGCCGGCTCTCCCGTCACCCCCGCCGAACTGGCGGAGATCAGCCGGGAGGCCGCGGCCGCGGCCCAGCCTTTGCGGGCCTATGCCGCCCAGGTCGGTTCGTCCTAGGCCGCGGAGCGCGGCCCGGGCTCACATCTTCACAATCCCAGACTGCACACACCAGCGGACCAGGCTCGCGACCTCGCGGACGCCGATCTTGTCCATGATGTTCGCCCGGTGCTTCTCCACCGTGCGCACGCTGAGGTCGAGCCGGGCGGCGATCTCCTTGGAGGAGGATCCCTCCGCCACCAGGCGCGCCACCTCGAGTTCGCGGGCCGACAACGTTTCCACCGCCACCAGGGTGGTGGTGGCCGGCCCCGTCTTGACGCTCGGCGGGGTCTTCGGGCCCGCTTTGCCAGTGGTCGTGGCCGTCGGCGCGATGTGGGAGGAAAAAAACATGCCGCCGTTCGTCACCGCCTCGACCGCCTGGAGGGCGAAGCTCAGAGGCGCGTCCTTGTCGACGAAGCCGTGCACGCCCTGGGCGATCAGCCGGGCGGGCAGGTCGCCGTCGGGATGGCCGGTCACGACCAGGATGCGGGTAGCGGGCAATTTGGCGCGCACTTCCTTGACGATTTCCAGGCCGTGCATCCCGGGCAGGAAAAGATCCACCACCAGCAGGCCCGGCTTTTCCTTCAGGCAGAAATCGAGCCCGGCTTTGCCGTCGGCGAAGGCTCCGGCGATGATCACGCCCCGCAACCGGCTGAGCGCCATCGACAGCATTCGCCGGAAAACTTCCTCGTCTTCGATGATGACAGCACGCGTGGCCACAGGAGTATGGCCCACATGCTAGGCCGGACCTATTCCGCGCTCAAGTCCCGATCTTTGGTTTCGGGCAGCGTCACCAGCCCGATGAGGAAGCACAGCGCCGCGATCAGGATGGGATACCAGAGCCCGGCATAGATGTTCCCGGTGAATACGGCGATGGAGGTGGCAATCAGAGGCAGGAAGCCGCCGAACCATCCGTTGCCGATGTGATAGGGCAGCGACATCGATGTGTAACGAATCCGGGTCGGAAAGAGCTCGACGAGAAAGGCGGCGATCGGGCCGTAGACCATAGTGACGTAGAGGACGAGAACGACCAGGAGCGCCACCACGGCCGGCTTGTTGATCTGACCGACGGGGGCGAACTTCGTGCGCCGATCGACGATATTTTCATAGCCGCTGCGCGCCAGCGCGGCGTCGTAAGCCCCCGCGTCGAAGCCCGTGACCGCGTGGCCGTCCACTTCCAGCCGGAGCGGGGCTCCGAACGGGGCCGGGGCCAGGGTGAAGGGGATGCCCTTGCCGTTCAAATAGGCTCGGGCTCGGTCGATGTCGCCGCGGCTGGCGGTGGGCCTGACGATCTTGGTCAGGGCGTCGCCGAGGGCCTGCGCCGTCACCGCCAGGCGCCCGTGGTAGTCGTCGGTATGGAGGACGACGGGCGAGCGGGCCATGGCGTCGGCCAGGGCGGGATTGGCGGCCCGGGTGAGCGCATGGAAGATGGGCTGATAGGTCAGAACCGGCAGGAGGCAGCCCAGGAGCAGGATCGGCTTGCGGCCGATCCGATCCGAGAGCTTGCCCATGAGGACGAAGCCCGGGGTGGCGAGGAGAAGGGCGATCGCGATCAGGACGTAGCCGGTGATGAAATCCAGCTTGAGCGTCGTGGTGAGGAAATAGAGGGCGTAGAACTGGCCACAGTACCACACCACCCCCTGGCCCATGGTCGCGCCGAACAGGGACATAAGGACGACCTTGGCGTTCTTCCACGTGGCGAAGCTGTCGGTCAGCGGCGCCTTCGAGCCCTTCCCCTCCGCCTTCATCTCCGCGAAGATCGGCGACTCCTCGAGCTTGAGGCGGATGTAGACGGAAATGGCGAGGAGGAGGACTGAGACCAGAAACGGAATGCGCCAGCCCCAGGCCTCAAAGACGCTCGGGCCGCCCACCACCCCGGGATGGGCCGGACCGCTCAGGGCCAAGCGCAAGGGCGCGATGACGGCGAGGGAAAGGAACAGCCCGATCGTCGCCGTCGTCTGGATCCAGCTGGTGTAGGCGCCGCGCTTGCCCGCCGGGGCGTGCTCCGCCACGTAGGTCGCCGCCCCGCCATACTCGCCGCCCAGGGCCAGGCCCTGCGCGAGCCGGAGCAGCACGAGAATCAGCGGGGCCCACAGGCCGATCTGAGCGTAGGTCGGCAAGACGCCGATCAGCGCCGTCGACAGGCCCATCACAATGATGGTGACCAGGAAGGTGTATTTGCGTCCGATCAGATCGCCGATCCGGCCGAAGACCAGGGCTCCGAACGGCCGGACGGAAAAGCCGACACCGAAGAGCGCTAGGCTGGAGAGGTAGGCCGCGACCTCGTTGCCGGGCGGGAAAAAGAGCTTGCCGAAGAACACGGCGAGGGTGCCGAAGATGTAGAAGTCATACCACTCGAAGACGGTGCCGAGGGCGGAGGCGACGATGACGAGCCGGTGCTTGCGATCGAGCGCAGCCGACTCCAGGGGGAGGGAGGTCGTGGTCATTGGGGTGAAGCGATCGGGGGGTAAAGCAAAGGCCGCGGCCAGGCTGGTGGCGGGGTCAGCCGGATTCGCCTTTGAGGCCCCGGGCCATGAGGGCCGCGAGGGCCTCGGCCGGACGGCGGCCGGAGAAGAGAATCGCGTGCATCTCGCGCAGAATGGGCGCGTCGATGCCGCGGGCGAGGCAAAGGCCGGCGAAGGCCTCGGTCGTGCGGTAGCCCTCGACCACGGTCTTGCGGTGGGCGAGGAGCTCCTGCACCGGCGCCCCCGCGCCGAGGCGCTGGCCAAATTCCCGGTTGCGGCTCCAGGCCCCGTAACAGGTGGCGATCAGATCGCCGAAGCCGCTCAGCCCGTAAAACGTCTCCGCCCGGGCGCCCAGGTCGACCCCCACCCGCACCATCTCCGCCAGCGAGCGCGTGAGCAGGGCGGCCCGGGCATTGTCGCCCAGCCCGAGCCCGTCGGCGCAGCCCGAGGCGATGGCATAGATATTCTTCAAAGCCCCGCCCAATTCCGCCCCGGCCAGGTCCGCTCCCGTGTAGATGCGCAAAGTCGGGCTGCTGATCGCGGCCTGTACCTCCGCCGCCGGGGCCGCAGGCCCGCCGAGCGCCAGCACCATGGCCGCGGGCAGGCCGCGGGCGACCTCGTCGGCGTTGGTCGGGCCGGTCAGGATGCCGACCGAGGCCCGGGGCAGAACGGCGGTCAAAATCTGCGAGGGCCGCCGGTGCGTGCCGATTTCCAGCCCCTTGGCCAGGCTGACCAGGATCCCCGGGCTTCGGCCACCCCAGGCCGCCTGCATCCGGGACGCCGTCTCGCTCAAGGTCTGCATGGGGCAGGCGACGAAGACGACGCCGGCCGACGCAGCGGCGCCCCAATCGGAGGAGATTTGGAGGGCCGGGGGCAGCGCAATCCCCGGCAAGTAATCGGCGTTTTCGCGGCGGTCCGCCAGGGCCGCGGCCTGCTCCGGGCGGCGCGGGAGCAGGACGACGGGATGGCCCAGTTTGGCTAGATGGACGGCGAAAGCCGTGCCCCAGGCGCCCGCTCCGATGACGGCGAAGTTCATGGGGCGCCCGCCGGGTTACTTGAGGAAGGCCGGGATCTTCTCCCCGGCGATCATTTGTTCGAAGGTGTCGCGGGCGCCGATCAGTTCAAAGGCGCTGCCCTTGACCAGGACCTCGGCCGGGAGGGCGCGGGCATTGTAGCGGCTGGCCATGGCGAAGCCGTAGGCGCCGGCGCTCATCAGCGCCAAGTACTCGCCCTCCCCCACCTCCTGAAGCGAGCGATCCTTGGCGAAGACATCGCTGCTTTCGCAGACCGGGCCGACCACGTCAGCCACCAGCGCCCGCCGGGTGGTGTCGCGGTGGACCGGCACGATCTCGTGATAGGCCTCGTACATCGCCGGCCGGATGAGATCATTCATCGCCGCGTCGACGATCAGGAAATTCTTCCCCGCCCCGCGCTTGAGATATTCCACCCGGGTGAGTAGGACGCCGGCGTTGCCGACCAGGTATCGCCCGGGCTCAAGCAGGATCTTCAGGCCCAGACCGCGCAAGGTCGGCACCAGAGCCGCCCCATAGCTCTCGGGCGTGAGGGGCCGCTTGTCGGCGGGCTGCGCCTCCCACCAGGAGCTAGCCCCACTCGCCAGCGCGTCGCGGTAGACGATGCCGATGCCGCCTCCGATGGAAAAATAGCTGATTCCGTACTTCGCCTTCAGCTCGGCCGCGAAAGGCGCCACCTTCTCCACCGCCGCCGTGATCGGTCCGGCCTCGGTCATCTGCGAGCCTATGTGCATCTGTACTCCGCGCAGGATGATATGGGGATACTTCGAAGCGGCCTCGTAGGCCGCGCCGGCGGCCTTGAGGGGAATCCCGAACTTGTGCTCGTTCTTGCCCGTGCTGATTTTGGCGTGGGTCAGGGCGTCGACATCGGGGTTGACCCGGATCGCGATCGGCGCCTTTCGGCCCAGCTTGCCCGCCACGTGGTTGATCCGGGACAGCTCCCCCTCGCTCTCGACGTGGAAGGAGAAGATCCCGCTTTCCAGGGCGAGCCGGATCTCCGCTTCGGTCTTGCCCACCCCGGCGAAGACGCTCCGTTTCACGTCGGCACCGGCGGCCAGGACCCGGCGCAGTTCGCCCCCGCTCGCGAAGTCGAAGGCGGCGCCCAAATTGGCGAAGTGACGGAGGATCGCCAGGTTAGGATTGGCCTTGTTGGCGTAGCAGATCTGAAAATCGAGCCCGGCCAGGCTGGCGGCGAGGCGGTGGTAATTGTCCGCCATCGTGGCTGAACTGTAGACGTAGGTCGGCGTCCCATACAGGCGGGCAACCTCGGCGAGGTCCACGGATTCGCAGCACAGATTCTGGCCGCTATATCGAAAATGGTGCATGCCGTTGGCGCCGAGGCGTAAAACGGCCAAGCTGGCGACATTTGATTTGAAAAACGAACCCAAAATTCACACGGTGGTCCATTCTCCTGTGCGCCGCTTTCTGCAAAGACTCTTTCATCGTCCCGCCGTCCGCTTCGGGCTGGCGCGCGATCCGCGCAGCCAACTCCGCAACACCCGCTTCGTCAGCTTCCTGGCCGAGAGCAACCGCAAGTCGATCGACACCGATTTTCAGGATGCGGTCCTGCGCGGGCGGCGCCTCTTCAAGCAAGGCCTGATCGTGGCCCTCATCGCCGGCGGCGCCTGGGTCGTGGTCGAAAGCGCCAAGGCGCTGGCGGTTTTCTGAACGGACTCCCGGGGGAGTCCCTAGGGCGAGAGCAATCTCGCTTTCGCCGCCTCAAATTCCTCGGGATCGAGCGCTCCGAGCTCCTTGAGCGTCTGCAACTGCCCGACCGACCCAAAGTCCGTCCGGGCGGCATCTTGGGGGGCTGGTTGCGGCCGGACTCCCACCACCACCGGGACCGTCTGCGGAAAACCCGGATCCCCCGGCTGGAAATTGGTCACGGGCCGCCCGTACATATCGGAGCGCTCGTCGAGCCGGCCAAACGATTCCACCCGGCCCGCCACCATTCGCACCATGTAGGGGTATTGCAGCCGAACCGGCGAGCGAGCCAACTGATGGCCCGACAAATTGGCGCTTCCCTGACGCTGGACGAATCCCCCACGCCCGGGACGGTCTTTCGCCTCACCCTGCCCCTCTAACCCGCGCCGCCGCCGCTGCCGGCCGGCGCCTGGCCCAGATGCGAACGGAAGCTGGCCTTGACGTAGTCCCGGTTGAGCCGGGCGATGAAATCGTGCGAAATCAGCTTGGGGCAGGCGGCACTGCACTCGTACTGGTTGGTGCAGCCGCCAAAGCCTTCGCCGTCCATCGTCTGGACCATGGCCAGGACCCGGCGGTCCCGCTCCGGCTGGCCCTGGGGCAGGAGGCCCAGATGCGAGACCTTGGCCGCGACAAACAGCATGGCGCTCGCATTCTTGCAGGCCGCGACACAGGCACCGCAGCCGATGCACTGGGCCGCGTCCATCGCCAGGTCGGCGTCGCCCTTCGGAATCAGGGTGGCGTTGGCGTCGGGCGCCGACCCGGCCCGGGCGGTGATGAACCCGCCGGATTGCTGGATGCGGTCGAAGGCGCTGCGGTCGGTGATGAGATCTTTGAGGACGGGAAAGGCCCGAG
>Ga0302279_10001542_pt1 | contig 32491 bp, 35 predicted proteins | sample III_Bog_N3_3_FD_194541 | JGI IMG/M metagenome (GOLD analysis project Ga0302279, IMG submission 194541) | Peat permafrost microbial communities from Stordalen Mire near Abisko, Sweden - III_Bog_N3_3 | ecosystem: Environmental > Terrestrial > Soil > Wetlands > Peat | place: Sweden: Abisko...
CCAGGCCGCCAGGGTGAGACCCAGGATCAGCGCCCCGGCGACGACCAGCATCAACCCCATGCCGGCCCCCGGCCCGAACCCGACCAGCCAGCCGACCGACCGCCATCCCTGCGTCAGCCTCGCCGGATCGAACACCCGGTCGGCCAGCGGCCCGATGGCCAGGTAGGCCAGCGGCGTCATCAGGGTGATGACCTGAATGTAGGCGGCAAACACCCGGCCCTGCACATCCGGCGCGACCTTGGCCTGCATCATCGACCAGAAGGGCGCGTTGGTGAACGCCAGGGCGAACATCAGCAGGAAGAGGTCGCCGCCGAGCGCCGGCGCGGTCTGGGCGGCGCCGGCCAAGCCGGTGAACACCCCGACGGCGACGATTGCCAGCATCACCGTGTTGAGCCGCGATCCGAGCCGCCCGCCGGCGCTGATCACCAGGGCCCCGACGATGCCGCCGACGTTCATCACCGCCAGCACCATGCCCAGCAGCGGGGTGCTGCCGGTGCGGGCCAGCACATACGGGGTGAACAGCACGAAGGCGGCGCTGGCGAGGAAATTGACCGACGAGATGTAACCGCAGAAGCCGAGCAGCGCCGGGCGGGCGGCAAGGTAGCGGAAGCCGTCGAACACCTGCCGCCAGATGGCCGTCCGCAATGCCTGGCCCTCGGCGGTCTCGGCGGGCCTCGGAATCCGGACGATGAGCAGCACGACAATGGCGACAATGAAGGTGGCGATGTCGACGCCGATCGAACCCACGACGCCGACCAGGGCGTACAGCAGTCCCGCCAGCGCCGGGGCGACCACCCTGGCGGCCGAGCCGCTCATCTGGCCGATGGCGTTGGCGCGGTCGCGGTGGCTGTCGGGAACCAGCATGGCGATCGAAGCCTGGAACGCCGGCTGCCCCAGGGCGGCGAACAGCGATGCGCAGACGGTCAGCGCATAGAGATGCCAGAGGCGGAAGGCGCCGAAAGCAAAGCTGAACAGCAGCAGCGTGCTGACGACCGCGAAACCGACATTGGCGATCAGCATCAGGCCGCGACGGTCGAACCGGTCTGCGAGCGCCCCGGCGAAGCCGCCGAGCAGGATCGCCGGGGCGGCCGAGAAGAAGGCCACCAGCGCCAGCGGCGTGGCGTGACCGGTGGCGCGGAAGACCGCGATGCTGACCGCGTATTCGCTGATCTGGCTGCCGATCAGCGACACCGTCTGGGTGATGACCAGGGCGTAGTAGATCGCCAGCCCGGCCCGTGCCGCCGGGGTCTGAATGGGCGACTCGGGCGGGTCGAAGGCGGCGGCTTCGGCGTCGTTCATCGATGGCTCTGAAAGTCGGCTCTGGCCTCGACGATAGCCGCTTTCCGCCGCGCGGCCAGAGCGGCGATCGCGGCGGAGATTCGCCGAACGGCGTCCGTCATGCGCTACCTTTTGCCGCATCGTCCCGAACAGCTGCCTGCACGGCTTTAACCGGCCGTAGGGGCGAGTCCGGCTAAGCTCGGGGCCGAGGGGTCGGGAGACGATGTATGGCGTTGGAACTTGGGGACGAACTGCGCAGCCCGCGGGGTTACGTCCTGGGCCATTCGGCCCTCGATGAGCTCAAGAAAGTCGAGACCTGGCCGACGGTGCTCAACTACGAGCTCTGGCTGCATATGCTGGCGGATCCCGAAGGTACGCTCGCCCTCGAGGTGAACACCCTGCTCAGCGCCGGCGAGCCGATCACCGACGCGATCGCCGAGGATCTGTCGCGAGCCTACCTGCCGCGGGCCCGGCTGGAGGCGCAGGTCGGCGAGACCGGCGACTCGTTAAGCACTCATCTGGGCGAAGTGGCCTTGACCATCGACGAGGCGCGCGGCTCGACCAGCGAGTTCAGCGCCGAGCTGGAACGCGCCCGGCGCGGCTTGACCAGAAAGCCGGACCGGGCCGCCCTTGCCGGGCTGGTCGACGACCTGACCGAGGCCACCGACGTCGCCCACGGCAAGGCGCTGCAGCTTGAGGAGCGGCTGGCGGATTCGTTCGCGGAGGTCCGCAAGCTGCGCGAGGCCCTGCAGCTGGCGCGCCAGGAGGCGTCGACGGATGGTCTGTCCAATCTCGCCAACCGCCGGGCGTTCGACGAGGAGCTGCGGCGGCTCTGCGCCGATGCGTCCGGACGCGGACCGCTGAGCCTCGCCCTGCTCGACATCGACCACTTCAAGTCGATCAACGACACCTGGGGTCACCAGACCGGCGACCAGGTGATCCGCTTCGTCGCCGCCGTCATCAGCCAGGCGGGCGCGCCGCCCCGGTTCGCGGCCCGGTTCGGCGGCGACGAGTTCGCGATGATTTTCATCGGTGAGCCGGCCGGCCAGGTCGAGCGAAAGCTCCGCGAGGTGATCGCCGAGATTGCCGGACGGCAGCTGAAGCGCCGGGACACCAACGAGCCACTGGGCGACATCACCTTGTCGGCCGGGTTTGCCGAACGTCGTCCCGGGGAGACGCCGAGCGCCCTGATGGAGCGCGCCGACGCGGCGCTCTACGCGTCCAAGCGCGCCGGTCGGAACCGGGTCACCGGCGCGGCCCAGGCGTCGCCGCGTGAGGCTGTGCCGACCGACGGCGCGCGCAGCCGGGTGATGCGCGCGTTCAGGCGCTAGGCTTAGGGCTTTATCCGCTGCAGCAGCACGATGGGCGAGTCGCGATAGTCGGTGCGGGCGTATTCCGCGTAGCCGGCCCGGGCGGCGACACGCAGCGAGGCGGCGTTGTCCGGATCGATCATGCAGACCGTGCGCGGACCCTTGAACCAGGCGTCGCCCCAGGCCAGGGCGGCGGCCACCGCCTCACCGGCGTAGCCCTGGCCGTGCGCCCAGGTGGCCAGCACCCAGCCGGCCTCCGGAACCTCGTCGAACTCGGCGCCGACGCCGCGCCGGAAATCGCCGAAACCCACCTCGCCGACGAAGCGACCGCTGGCCGCCTCGCGCGCCACCCAGTAGCCGAGACCGAGCAGCGCCCAGCTGCCGGCGCAGCGCATCAGCCGCACCCAGCTCTCGGCCTCGGTCGAGGGCTTGCCGCCGATATAACGCACCACCTCCGGATCGGCCCAGAGCGCGGCGCTGTCGTCGAAGTCGGCGAGGGTGTGGGGCGCCAGGGCAAGCCGCGCCGTGCGCAGGGTGTTGCTCACCAAAGTCCTAGTCCGGCAGGCTGAAGCCGGGCTTCAGCTTCGGCTGCACCTTGGCGACGGCCAGCAGCGATTCCACCGTGTCGCGGATCGAGGCGTCCAGCGGCCGGAAGCTGACCCCGAGGGTCTCGCGGGCGCGATCATTGCGCAGCTCGCACTGGGCCCAGATGCCGCGGAACTCCGCCTCCCGGGCCTTGATCCGGTCGGGGAAGGGGTCGGTGACCTGCGGCGTGTCGTGGCCCAGCTCCGGCAGCAGGCGGTCGATGTCGGCGCAGATCTGCTCGACGTTGCGAGCGTCGGTGGACCAGGCGATGTAGCGCTCGCCGTTCTTGACCTTGCTGCTTTCCAGGAGGCGGATGTGGACCTCGGCGTCGTCGCGGACATCGACGGTGAACCAGGGGCGGTAGGCGCCGTTCTGCTCGTAGGCGCCCTTGAGCATCTTCTCGATGTTGTGCTGCCAGGGACCCATGTCCTTCTGGTGGGCGGACTGGATCGGGCCGACGTTGTCGCCGGGGCAGCAGGTCAGCGCGTCCCAGCCGCCGCCGCTGGCCTCGGCGGCCTCGGCGAAGGCGCGCTCGGCGATCACCTTGGCCATCGAGTAGCCCTGGCGGTCGGGGGTGCGGCGGGGATTGGACTCGTCGGGCCAGCGGTCCTCGTAGAACACCGGCCGGCGGACCACCTCCTGCAGATCGACCTCGGAGATCACCGCGGCGATCGACGAGGTGACCACCACCCGGGTGACGGAGCCGGAGTCGTTCACGCTGGCGATGACGTGGTCGCAGGTCCGCCGCACATAGTCCGGATCGCCGTAGTTGGAGACGTGGGAGATGTGGGCGACGCCATGGCAGCCCTTGAAGATCTCGTCGAAACAGCCCGGCTGGTCGAGGTCGGCGCCGTGCAGGGTGAGCCGGCCGGAGGCGTATCCCGGCATGGCCTTGAGGAAGTCGGTGCGGGCCGGATCGTCCGCGTTGCGCACGCAGGCGCGCACTCGGTAGCCCTTGTCCAGCAGCCCGCGCACCACCCAGCCACCGAGAAAACCGGCCGCGCCGGTGACGGCCACGACGCCGCGCTTGGGGATGGGGGCCATGGGTTTCCTCACTTTGGCGGGCGCGGCGCCAGACCGCGCCGTCGTTTCAGCGTGCGTTCTAGCGGCCGAAGCTGACACTGTCATGCTCGTCGCCCGAGTAAGACGGCGGCCAGATTCGAGCGAGGTTCCCATGGCCAAGGCGTCGGCGACCCAGGCGGCGGGGAGTTGCCAGTGCGGGGCGGTGCGGCTGGAAATCGACGTGCCGGCGGTGTGGGCCTGGCACGACCATTCCGCCGCCAGCCGCAAGGCGCAGGGCTGCGCCTACGCTACCTACATCGGCAGTTGGAAGAGCCGCTTCCGCATCCTGGAGGGTGAGGAGCATCTCAGCCGCTACGAGGACCCTAAAGAAGGCACGACGCGCAGCTTCTGCGGCCGCTGCGGCACGCCGATGCTGTATGAGCGGCCGCGGTCGCCGAAGATGGTCAATATCCCAAGGAGCGTGTTCACCGAGCGCACCGGCCGCGAGCCGCGCTACCACATGTATCTCAGCGAAATGGCCGACTGGACCTATCTCGGCGAGACGCTGGCGCCGCTGAAGGGCTATCCGGGAGTGATGTGGGAGCGGCCCCGGCGCAAGAAACGCGCGGCGCCCGATCCGATGTTCTGAGCGCCGGCGTCAGGCCCGCGATTCCCGCACGTCGGTGACCGACGGCAGGGCGGCGAGGCTGGCGATCACCGCCGGGACATCCCGGGGCGCGACCCGGCCCAGGGAGACGATCACATCGTCGAATTCGCTGTCGGTATCGGGCTGGATGATCAGTCGGTTGACCTGCGCCGCCCGCCAGCCGAGGGCCTGTTCGACCTGGGCGACGCTGATCGTCCCGCGCCCGGCGCGCAGGCGCAGCTCGACGGTCTGGCGGCGGGCGAGATAGCGTTCCTCCAGCGGCTTGATGCCGGCCAGGATGACCAGGATCAGCAAAGTGGCGGCGACCGCGGGGACGTAGAGGCCGCAGCCCACCGCCAGGCCCATGGCGGCCACCGCCCACAGGCTGGCGGCGGTGGTCAGGCCCTTGACCACCTCGTTGCGCAGGATGATCGAACCGGCGCCCAGAAAACCGACGCCGGAGATCACCTGGGCGGCGATCCGGGACGGGTCGAGCATGACATAGCGGCCGAGTACGTCGGAGAAACCGTAGGCCGAGACGATCATCGCCAGGCATGAGCCGACCGCCACCAGCATGTGGGTGCGCAGGCCCGCGGCCCAGGCGAGCCGCTCGCGATCGAGGCCGATGACGCTGCCGAGGGCGGCGGCGACCAGCAGGCGCAGAACGAATTCCCAATCAGGCAGCATGACCGGCCCAAACTGAACCAACCAGGGCCCGCGAACAACGAAAAAGCTCCGTGACCGGACGAATTTTGGGCGATCTTCGGGTTAGACTGACGCGGCCCCGCCCCTCACCTCACCTCTCCCCAACCGACGGTCGGGGAGAGGGCTACTGAGATCATGGTACGGCGGATGGAGCGCAAAGCGAGCCGCCGCGCAGCTGGTATCCCTCGCTCCGCGAAGCGGGGAGAGGTTAGGTGAGGGGTCGGCGGGAGCGCCCGGACTTCGTGCCGGTGGCCAGCTTCACCCGCGTTTCGCGCACGGCGATGGCGGGCAAGGTCGGCGCCGCGGCCTCGAGGTAGGCGATGACGGCGGCGCGGTGGCGGGTGATCATCGAGCGCAGCAGCCAGGAGATCGCCTTGGTGATCAGGATGTCGCGTTCGCCCTTCAGCCGCTCGATCACTTCGAACGCCAGGTCGCGAAAGCGCGGATCGTCGGAATAGTGGTTGGGGGCGTTGAGCAGCACCAGGGCGGCCCGGCGCTTGTTGATGTTGGCGTCCCGTGACAGCGCCTGCAGCATCGCCTTCCAGGCTGGCCAGCCGTGCAGCATCTGGTCCGGGCCGAAGATGTTCTGGCAGAGGCTGTCGATCTCGGCCCAGCCGTGCAGTTGGCCGAGCCAGCGGTCGAGGTCGGCCGGGGTGACCGCGGCGCGGGCCTTGGGGTGGGCGGCGATCAGGATGGCGCCCAGGGTTTTTTCCTCGTGGCTCTCGCCGTCGAACAGGCTCTCGGCCAGGGTCAGCACCTCGGCCACCGGCGCGGTCTTATGCCCGGCGATCCATTGGCGGACCATCGCCCGTCGCTCCGGAACGCCGACCAAGTAATAGGGCCGGTTGCTGCCGCTGTAGGAGTCGTTCGAGCCGCCGTCCGGCGGCGTGAGCCGGCCCTGACGGGCGAGTTCGGCGACCATGCCGGCGTGGCCTTCGTGCATGCGCCGAATATTGGTTCGTCCGCCGAACGACGGCAAGACTCTGGACGGCCGGCCCGCGCCTGCGGCAAGTGTCCCTGGCGTCTTGCGAGTGATTTGCGTTCCGGAGTCAGTGGTGGTGGTGACGAAAGCTTGGAGGGCTTCCGGCTGGCGGGCGATGGCGCTGGCGTGTCTGGCGCTGGCCGGCTGTCAGAAGGCCCCGGTAAAGCCGCAGGCTGAGCAGCCCGCGCCGCTGACCGGAGACGCCGCCATCGATCCGTCGCTGCAGGCGATGTTCGCCGAGAGCGGCGCGCCGGGCATGGTGGTGGCGGTGGTGCGCGGCGATGCGGTCACACTGCGCGGCTTCGGCCGGATGTCGCCCACCGACCCCAGGACGCCGGACGGGCGGACAGTGGTGCGGCTGCAGTCGCTGTCCAAGCTGTTCAGCTCGGAGGTGCTGGCGAGCATGGCCGCCGATGGTCGGCTGAAGCTGACCGACCCGCTGCAGGCCTATGCGCCGCCGGGCGCGGTCGTGGCGGCGTCGTCCAAGGGGGCGCGGCCGATCGAACTGGTCGACCTGGCCACTCACACCTCGGGCCTTGGGCGCAATTCGCCCGCCGACCCGACCATGGCGCCGGCGTTGGCCCAGGCAGCGCGCTGGGCCTGGCTGAAGGGTCGGCGTCTGCCTCCGCCGGGGCTGCACGCGCACTATTCCAACCTGGGTTTCGACCTGCTGGGCGACGCGATCGCGGCGGCAGACAAGCGCCCTTACGTCGATGCCTTGAAGGCGCGGGTGACCGGACCGTTGGCGATGGACGACACCGCCGCCCGGCTCACGGCTGACCAGTGCGCGCGGCTGCTGGCCCCCGGGGCGCTGACCGGCGAGACACCCTGCCAAGACACCACCGAGGCGGCGGCCAGCGGCGGGGTCTATTCCACTGCCGCCGACATGGCCCTCTGGATCAAGCATCAGCTGCCGGCCGGGGCGCCGGACACCACTTTAAGGATCAGCCAGGCGATCTATGTCGACCCCAAGACCCTGGCCAGTCAGCAGGGGCTGGACGTCGCCGGGCCGCCGGCGGGTATAGGCCTCGCCTGGATCCAGCTGGCGCCGACGCCGACGCATCCGGTGCTGCTGGAGAAGACCGGCGGCGGCGGCGGCTTCATGACCTATCTGGTGATCGCGCCGGGCGCCCGGGTGGGCGTGTTCGTGGCCATCGACAAGATGGGCTTCAAGCAGATCCAGGCGCTGTCGGCCCGGGCCAACGATCTGGTCGGCGCCCTGGTCGCCGCGCCGGCGGGCTAGAAGACGTCGAACACCGGCCGGGTGACGCGGCTGGGGCCGCCCAGGGTGATGGTGTTGGGAAACAGCTGCTCGGCGCGTTGCGGCGACAGGCCGGCGCGGAGCGCATCTTCGCGCGAGCCGTAGATCACCAGCACCCGGCGCCCCTCCCGCCGTTCGACCACCGCGACGCCGGAGAAATTAACCTCGTCGAATTGGGCCGAACCGGCGTCATCAAGGACCAGGGTGGATGCAGCGCTCTTCGTCATGGGCGGCGAACTCCGTCAACTGCGGAGACGTTACACGCATTTCGCCTCGGAAATAAACCCGCATTTTGTCGCCGTAATTAACCTAACGGCGGTTGGCGCTGTCTGCCGAGAAGGGCGTCGTCGGTGCGTTTGAGCGCATCGAGCAGATCCTCCAGCGCCACCCGCTCGGGCGCGCCGGGGCGGAACAGGCTGGCCAGCACCGGCGCCTGGGCACGGCAGCGGGCGATGGCGTCGAGAGCGGCGTCGATGCGGCGGGTGAGCATGGGGAACGTCCGAGGGTGAGACTCGAATGTTCCACTTTTGTTCTTCGTGCGCAAGGCGGCTTTGTGGGCCGCACGGCATTTGGATCGGCAAGCGCGGCCTTGGCCGCAGGCTGGACTCTCAGGCCGTTCGGTCAACAAACTGAGACCCTGGGCGACGCGCTTGGGAGTTTCGAAGGGTGATCGACGGGTCCTGTCACTGCGGCGGGGTGCGGTGGCGCTTCGAAGGCGTGCCGCAGTCGGCGACCGCCTGCAACTGCAGCATCTGCCGGCGCAACGGCGCGCTTTGGGCGTACGGCTTCGACGGCGAGGATTTCAGCGTGTCAGGCGATACCGAGACCTATGCCTGGAACAAGAAGTGGCTGACATTTCAATTCTGCGGCCAGTGCGCGTGCATGGTCGCCTGGATGGCAACGAGCCCCGGCGCGGACGGACGCCGCTACGGCGCGGTCAACCTGCGGCTCGCTATCGAACCCAAGACCGTCCTGGAAGTGCCCCTCGTCCACCACGATACGGACACCATGAAGGACCTTCCCGGAGACGGCAAACACGTCGCCGATGTGTGGTTCTAAGCGGCCAACGACCGATGCAAGCCGGCGATCCCGCCCCGACACGCCGCCGGACGCGGCGCGCTGGAGCAGGGCCTAACGGGTCCTAGTAGTAGTGGCGCTCGTGGTGGTCCCAGTAGTAGCGGCGGCCGCCGTCGCGATAGACCCGGTGGTGGTGATAGAAGGTCGGGCCGCCGACCACGGCGCCGATGACGCCGCCGACGATGGCGCCCGGAGGTCCGGCGACGACGGCGCCGGCGGTGCCGCCGACGATCGCGCCGGAGACGCGATCCTTGGCCAGGGCGGGCGCGGCGCAGGCCGCGATGGCGCCGGCCGCGGCCAGGGCTAGGATGAGCTTGTTCATTGTCAGAAGCCTTTTGTCCGCCGCGAGGGGCGGAGGGTCACGCATCGAGTGGTGCGTTGGTGAGGAAACGTGGCCGAGAGCGAATGGTTGCGCTTTGGCCGACCGCCGGTCTGCAACCGACACCCGGCCGCCGCGTTGCTGTGGCGGCGGGGCACTGGGAGACGGCGATGGCGCATCTGAGGCTGAACGCGGACGACGAGGGTTTCCTGGCCCTGCCGAAGGAAGCGGCGCTGATCTTCGCCGGCGCCAGCGGCACGGAGACCTGGATCGAGCGGGAGAGCGACCGGGTGGTGCGCATCGGCATCATGGCCGTCGCCACGGCCACAGAGGCGGAGGCGACGCTGGCGGTGTCGATCGAGATCGGCGGCCAGACCGCCACGGGCCAGGATGGCCCGGCGATGATCGAGACGCAGCTGCGAGCCAGCCAGGCTGTGCAGGTGCTGGTCAAGGCCGGCGAGCGGCTGGCGTTCAAGGCCTATCCCACAGCCAACGGCGCCCAGGTGCTGCGCACCGTTGTGTGGGCCGGCGACCTGCCGGGCAAGCCGGAAGCGACGGGGCCGGCGCAGGCCAACGGCGACGGCCGCCAGGCCGAGGCGCCGGAGATGGCGCGATAGCGGGCGCTTGGCCCCCGTTTCAGTGCTCGGCCCAGGCCCAGCTGGCGATGCGCCAGCCGGCCGGGGTCTTTTCCAGGGCGAAGGTCCACACCGAGCCGTCCTCGACCACCTTCACCCCGGCTTTCACATAGCTGTAGGTCACCGGGATCACCGCATAGGCGTGCGCGCCGGTGACCTCGACGTGCCAGGGCTTGCCGATCGAGACCAGGCCCGGCGTGACCGAATTGGCCTTGGCCCAGGCGCCGTAGTCGCTCGCCCAGCCGGCCAGCGCCGTCGAGCCCTGCCAGTGATAGACGGCGAACTCGTCGATGATCGACAGCTGCTCCAGGCAGTCCTTGCCGGCCGCGGCCATGTCGCCCTTGTTGAGGGCCATGTCGTAGTCGGTGACCACGGCCATCACGTCGCTCTCGTCGGACGCCGCCGCCGGCTTGGCCGCCATCGTCGTCGCGGCCAGCACCAGGGCCGCTCCCAGCATCATCGCGCGCATTTCAACTCCCCCAAGGTTGGCCGAGCCTAGCCCAACCGGCGCTAACTTGACAGGCGCGGGCCGCTCGCATGGGGTGACGGCAACGATAACCAACCTCGGGGGAGGCTGATCATGAGCGTCGAGCTCACCATGCTTGTCTATGCGACCTCGTTGCTGCTGGTGCTGGTGCTGATCCAGGCCACTGTCGGCGTGCAGGCGCAGGGACTGATGCCGATGGCCGGCGCCCGCGACCACCTGCCGCCGCCGACGCCGTTCCAGGCCCGCACGAAGCGGGTGGTCGACAACCACCGGGAGGGGCTGACCCTGTTCGCACCGCTGGTGCTGGTCGCGGCGCTGATCCACGTGTCCAACAACTGGACGGTGCTGGGCGCGGAGCTGTTCTTCTGGTCGCGGCTCGCCCACGCTGTGCTCTATGTCACCGGCGTGCCGTTGATCCGGCCGCTGGCCTGGGTGATCGGCCTGGCCGGCACGATCATGGTGCTGCTGGCGGTGCTGAAGCTGATCTGAACCGGCCGCACGGAACCTCCCCGGGCCTCGCCGAATTACAGCCTTGGCTGAGGCTGGCGGAGGTGAAGATGGCTGCAACTCGTTCGCTTGGCGCGTTGGCGGCGCTGACCCTGGCGGCCCTCGCCTCAGTGGCTGCGCACGGATCGGCGCGGGCGCAGCCGCTGGACTGCGGCTCGCTGATCGCCGGGGCTGTGGTGGGCGCGGTCTCCCAGGGGTCGCCGGCCGCGCAGAGCGCCGACTTCGACGCTCATCCTCTGCCCTGGAGCAACGACGCCTCCCAGCAGGCGGGGCAGTCGACGGCGCACAAGGCCATCGACGCCGACTGCAAGGTCACCGGCAATTCGATGCTGGTCAGCCTCTCGGCCCGGGAATGGGGGACGATCGCGGCGAACCGGCCGAACGATGCGGTGAGGGCCGGCTGGTCGCCGACATGGACCACCCGCGTCAGCCTGCCAGCCAACAGGCAGCTGAACATCTCGGTGGCGTCCAACGTCAACTATCTGAGCTGTCAGCTGGTGGCGCCCGGCGTGGCGATGAGCTGGACCACGCGCTACAGCGACAACCAGACCACCCTCAACGGCGCCGGAAACTTCACCCTCTCGCTGAGCTGCACCTCCGGCGGCCTGCACGACGTGTTCCAGAAGTCCGACCAGGGCTGGACCAACGACGAGACCATCCAGATCGAGCTGACCGAGGTCAGCGCCACCGGCTAGCGGCTCGCCGGCGCGGAGCCCGTAAGAAAGGCGAGGATGCGGGCGCCCACATCGTCGGGCTGGGCCATGGCGGCGATGTGGTCCGCGCCTGGAACGACCGCGCCCTGCAGGGCCGGCATGCGCGCGCGAGCGAGGTCGAGCATCGCCTGGGGTTCGTAGAGCGTCTCGCCATCGCCGATCAGCAGCAGGGCCGGGGCACGGACCGACCGCAACCGGCGGCGGCTGAACACCGGCGGGTTGATGACGCTGACGCCGGCCGCCTCGGCCATGGTCACCCCGATCAGCGCCGCCCATTTGGCGTCGCGGGGAAGCGCGCGGGCGGAGCGGCCGCGCAGGTCGGCGAGGCTGGGTTTTTGCCGATTGCCGGCGAGCCGGCGCAGCAGCCGGACGGCGGGGGCGCGGATGCGCATGGCCCAGATCAGCCTCCAATACTGCGAGGCGAAGCTGCCCACCGGGCTGATCATCACCAGCCGCTCGACCCGTTCCGGCGTGGCGATGGCCTGGTTGAGCGCGAGAAAGCCGCCGAAGGAGCAGCCGACGATGCAGGCGCGGTCGATCTTCAGGCCGTCCATCACCTCGCCCAGCCAGGCGGCGTACTCGCGGCGATTGCGCAGCGCCCGGGCGGCCAGGCTTTTGCCCGGCTGGCCGATGACGTCGAGGGCGTAGGTGCGGAAGTGAGCGCCGAAGGCCTCCGCGTTGAGCCGCCAGACCACCGCGGCGCCGGCGAAGCTGGGCAGCAGCAGCAGCGGCGGCGCGTCCGCCGGCCCGCCGGCGATCACATGCGTCGGGCCGAACCGGGTCGGCACATCGATCTCCTGATAGGGGACCGGCCAGTCGGCGAGGACGGCGTCATAGGCGGCCATGTATCGCGCCCGGCTCTCCGGCGACTTGAACGCGGGGAAAGGTCCGGCGGCGGTGTTCGGCATGCGGGGGCGCTCCGGCTCGAAAAGGGGCGCGGACGATGCCGCAGCCGACGAAGCTGCGCCATTCTTGAAGATGTCTAATTCGTCCCCAGATCAGTCTTAGGGGACGCCGCCTTCGCGGCGTCGAGGGCGCCGCGAAGATCGCCGGCCTGGTAGGGCTTGGCCAGGATCGGGAATTCGTCGCCGATCGCCTCGGCCTCACGGCTGTAGCCGGTGGCCAGCAGCACCGGCAGGCCGGGCCAACGCTGGCGGATCGCCCGGGCCAGGCCAAGGCCGTCCATCTCGCCGGCCATGACGATGTCGCTGAACACCAGGTCCGGCCGCGGGCCCTCGTCCAGCGAGCGCACGGCGGCGGCCGCCGAGTTCACCAGCCGCACCGTGTGGCCCATCTGCTCCAGCAGCGCGGCGGCGACGTCGGCCACCTCGGGATTGTCCTCGACGCAGAGGATGTCCAGCGTCCCGCAGGCGACCGCCGAGGTCGGCACGGCGGCGAGCGCAGGCTTGGCGTTCGAGCGCGGCAGGTAGAGGGCGATGGTGGTCCCCTGCGCCAGTTCGCTCTTCACCGTCATCCGGCCGCCGGACTGCTGTACGAAGCCGTAGACCTGCGACAAGCCCAGGCCTGCGCCCTTGTTGACCGCCTTGGTGGTGAAGAACGGATCGAGCACCTTGGGCAGGATGTCGGCGGGAATGCCCTCGCCGGTGTCGGTGACGGTCAGTTCGACGAACTCGCCGTGCAGATCCGCCTCGGCGTCGGCGATGGTGGCGCTGAGGTTCCTGGCCCGGATGGTCAGCGACCCGCCGCCGGGCATGGCGTCCCGGGCGTTGACGGCGATGTTGAGCAGCGCCAGCTCCCACTCGTTGGCGTCGATCTCGACGACCCACAGATCGGCCGGGAAGTCCATGCTGACAGCGATGCCGGGGCCGAGGCTGGCGCTGAGCAGGGTCATCAGGTCGGGGGCGCGGGCGGGCAGCGACACCGGGGCCGGATTGAGCCGCTGACGACGACCGAAGGCGAGCAGATGCCGGGTCAGGTCGCGCCCACGCCGGGCCGCCGCCAGGATGGCGTCCAGGGAGCGCACCGAGCGGGCGTCCTCCTCCAGGCGACCGCGCAGCAGTTCGGCCTGGCCGGCCATGACCATCAAGAGGTTGTTGAAGTCGTGGGCGACGCCGCCGGTGAGCTGGCCCAGCGCCTCCATCTTCTGCGCATGCGCCAGCCGCTCGTTGGCCCGCTGCAGCTCCAGCTGGGCGGCGCGGCGCTCGGTGATGTCGCGGGTGATCTTGGCGAAGCCGATCAGGGCGCCGGTCTCGTCGTGAATGGCGTCGATGACCACATTGGCCCAGAACAGCGTGCCGTCCTTGCGCACCCGCCAGCCCTCGGCCTCGTAGCGGCCCTGCTCGGCGGCGGTGGCCAGCGCAACGCGCGGCCGGCCCTCGGCGCGGTCGGCCTCGGTGTAGAACGCCTCGAAGCTGCGGCCGACGATCTCGTCGGCGGCGTAGCCCTTGATCCGCTGGGCGCCGGCGTTCCAGTTGGTGACGATGCCGTCCGGACAGAGCATAAACAGGGCGTAGTCGACCACGCCGGCGACCAGCAGGCGGAACTGCCGCTCGCTGCGGGCCAGGGTGTCGCGGACTTCCTTTTCCTCGGTGATATCGCGGGCGCTGCAATAGATCAGGCCGCCTTCCCGGACGACGTTCCAGGACAGCCAGACGACGCCGCCGTCCTTGCGCAGGTAGCGGTTCTCGAAGTCGAAATAGGCGCGCTGGCCTCGGCGCGAACGGCGCATGGTCAGGGTCCGGTCGCGATCCTCCGGATGGACCAGGTTCATCAGCGGGGCCGAGGTGACCTCCGCCGCTGTGTAGCCGAGCACGTCCATCCAGGCGCGCTCATTGATCTGCCGCGGCACGCCGTCAGCGTCGCCGACGATCGCAAACAGGTCGCTGGAGGCGTCCCAGAAGGCGCCCAGCTGGCGCTCGGCGTCGCTGGCGCGGGCCATCTGCTGGGTAACCTGGGCGGTCAGCGCTCGCCGCTCCGCTTGCTCGGCCAACCGGCGCGCGGAGACGTCCCGGGCGACGCCGATGCGCCGGCCGTCGGAAAGCCGCCGGCTGCTGACTTCGACATCCACGAACGAACCGTCCTTGCGGCGGATGCGCCAGTCGGCGATCGAGGCGTCCCGATCCCGCGCGCCGGCCAGCGCGGCCTGCTCGTCCTGGTCGATCAGCTCCCAGACCGACATCGCCAGGAGTTCGTCCCGGGAATATCGGCAAAGCGCGCAGGCCGCGTCGTTGACGTCGACCAGTCGCCCGCCCGGATCGGTGATGAAGATGCCGTCGCCGGCGTGCTCGAACACCTCGCGCAGCTGCTCGTCGCTGGCGCGCAGGCGCGCCTCAGCGTCGGACTGCCGCGAAATGTCGGTGTTGACTCCGAACCAGTGGGTCAGCCGGCCCTCGGCGTCGCGGATCGGCGTCACCCGGGTGTGGAACGGCCGAAGGACACCGTCGCGGCCGCGGAGCGGGAAGTTCATCTCGGCCGGCGCGGCGGCTTCTTTCACCGCCATCCAGCGGCGGACCACGTCACCGTAGCATTTGGGATCGTGCAGAGACTTGAGGCCCTCGGCGTCAATTTTGGCGACCTCGGCGCCGGTGTATTGGGTCCAGGCGTCATTGACCCAGATGATCCGACCTTCTGGGTTGGAGATCCAGCAGGGCGTGGCCAGATGCTGCGCAACGTCGCGGAACGGCAAAGCCTCCGCCGCCTGCGGGCCGGACGCTGTCAAATCCCCCTGGTCCATGACCTCCCCAAACACCGGCCAACTTGGCGTAACGCGCGAGGCGGCGGCGAGTTCACCGCCGGCGAAGATTTTTGGCAGGGCCCGCGCCAGGTAATCCTCCGCCGCAGGCGGAGGGGGACCACGAAGTGGCGGAGGGGGTGTCGACGGGCGCGGAAAATCGCGGCGCGCGACCAAGCGACGTTCCGCGCCCGGTCCGTACCCCTCCGTCCGCTGCGCGGCCACCTCCCCCTGTAGGGGAGGATTTAAGGGTCCTAGTGGGCGCGTTCCTTGACGTAGATCACCGTGCGGCCGCCGAGGATGGTCGCCAGAAGCAGGCCGATAACGATGCCGACGCCGACCCCGGTCAGCGGGCGTTCGTGCAGGCGCTTGTCGAGATCGTCGGAGACCTGGCGGGCGCGTTTGCGGGCTTCGGCGACGACGGTGGAAACCTGATCCTCCAGCTGGGCGAAGGCGCCCTGCAGCGAGGCGGCCGCTTCGCCGGCCTCGGCCTTGGCGAAGCTCCTGGCTTCCTTGGCGACGGCGACGGCGTCGTCCTCGAGCGCTTCGAGGCTGTCGGAGGCGGGGTGGGTGCGGGTTGGCATGACGGGTCCAATGCTGATTGGTCGGCGCAAGCTTGAACGGCGCAGCGGCGGCAAGGTTGCCGACCCGCGATGGGCCGAGGCGCGCGGGCGGACCCGGGCCTCAGGGTGGTGCTGGCGCACGCGTCGCCGGCGACCGCGCACTGAGGCGACCGACGAAAGGTTGGCGTCAGTCGGCGGCGAGCACCGCGGCAAGGCTTTGGGTCAGCGGAACGTCGCCTTCGATCTGCAGCACCGGGCAGGAGAGCCGAGCGAGCCAGGCGCGGGCGTTGACGAGGTTCTGCACCGGGTATTCACCGCTCTCATAGCCTCGCGCGCCAGCCATGAAGGCCAGATTGGATTCGTAGAGGCTGCCGCCGGGATCGATTTCGTCGCCGTAACGGGCCCGCTCGCGCGCCATCAAGCGGGCGAGCCGCGCAGCCTCCGGAATGTGCAGAAACACCACTAGGTCGAACAACGGCGTCAACTGGTCGCCCCAGCGCAGCAGCGAGCCGGACAGAACCCATCGTGGGACGCCGTCGATGGCGGCCACGAACATCGCTTCTCGTTCGGCCGGCTCGCGGCGGCGCTGGAACGGCGGCTCGCTGGCCTTCCAGGCGAAGTCGTCGGCGTCGAGGTGTTTCACCGCCAGCGCCTCCGCAACGGCGGCGCCAAGAGTCGTGGTCCCGGACCCCGAACCGCCGGTGATGTGAATGCGCCGATATCGGGGATTCATCCGCCGCTCGCCTTGGCCGAACTCGACAAGTGATCGGTAGCGGCTACGTCGACGACGATCCAGGCCCGGAGGGTAACGCCGGCGCCGGAAATCGCGGCCTAGGACCGTAAATGCCGGTGAAATACGCCGAGTGCATGACGGCGGCGGCCGACGCCGGGCCGGAGTTAGCGCTGGACGGGCCGGGCGGGCGCCGCAACACTTGCCCCTTAGTATCGACCCTGGGGAGGGGCGCATGATGGGCAGGCGGCTCGGGCTGTTCACTCTCGGCTGGGTGCTGGTGCTGTTCGGCGGGCTGATCGCCTGTCTGGTGCAGACCTCCGGCGGGGTGAGCGTCCGGGACATCCGCTATCCGGGGACGGGCGGAAGCAGCTTCTCGGCCCTGCTCTATGTGCCGCCGGGCGCCAGCGCGGCGCATCCGGCCCCGGCGGTGCTGGTCAGCCACGGATTCATCAACACCCGGGAGATGCAGAGCCCGTTCGCCATCGAACTGGCCCGGCGGGGGTTCGTGGTGCTGGCCATGGACATGGCAGGACACGGCTGGTCGGACGGGGCGCTCGGCGAGCAGGGGTTCGGCGGGCCGGCGGGGCTGGCCTATCTGAAGTCTCTGCCGTTCGTGGACAAGACCGAGATAGGTCTGGAGGGCCACAGCATGGGCGGCTCGCCGGTGATGGCGGCGGCGGCCAGCGACCCTACCGGCTACCGCTCGGTGGTGCTGGAGGGCTCGACCACCCACTTCCTCGGCGCGGGGCCCGAGGGCACGCCGGCCTTTCCGCGCAATCTGGAGCTGGTATTCGGTCAGCACGACGAGTTTGCTGAGACCATGTGGCAGGTGGCCAAGGGCTCGCAGGTCGGCGGCTCCAAGCGGCTGGAGGCGATCTTCGGCGTGAACACGCCGGTGGTTCCGGGCCGGCTCTATGGCGACCTGGCGGCCGGGTCCGGGCGGATGCTGGTCAACCCGGCGGTGGATCACCCGCAGGAGCATTTCTCCAACGCCGGGGTCGGCGCGGCGATCGACTGGTTCCAGAAGACCCTCACCGGCGAGGCCTCGCCGAAGCCGCCGAGCCATCAGGTGTGGCTGGGCAAGGAGGTCGGCACGCTGATCGGCTTTGTCGGCGCGGTGGTGCTGATGCTGGGGACCTTCCACCTCTTGCTGGAGACGCGGCTGTTCGCGGCGTTGCGCACCGACGGCAAGGCCAGCGCCGGGCGGCGGAGCGGGCGCTGGTGGCTGGGCTTCGCGGTGACCACCGCATTGCCGGCGGTGACCTTCTATCCGCTGATGAAGATCGCCCCGGCGGTGTTCATGGGGCCGTTCGCCCTGGCCGGCGCCCTGCCCTTCGCCCTGGCCGCCTTCCCCGAGCAGATCACCGACCAGCTGGCGGTGTGGGCGGTGCTGACCGGGCTGATCGGCTTCGCGCTGTCGTTCCTGACCCGGAGCGGCAAGCCGGTGTTCGCACATCGCTGGCTTCAGACCCTGGGCGCGGCGGTGATCAGCGTCGGCATGGCCCATCTGGCGCTCTGGGTGACGAACGCGCTGTTCCACGTGGATTTCCGCTTCTGGGTGCTGGGCCTGAAGCTGCTCGACGGGCGGCATTTCGGCCTCTTCCTCACCTATCTGCCGTTCTTCGCGGTGTTCTTCCTGCTGGCCCTGCGCGGCTTCTCCGCCGGCCTGCCTGTGCGCGGGGAGAGCGGCGCGGCGGCGCTGATCGTGGGCGCCGCGGCGATGTCGCTGGGGTTCGCGGCGATGCTGGCGGCGCAATATGCGTGCATGGCCGCGACCGGGCTGCTGCTGACCCCGGACGAGCCCCTGAACACCATCATCGCCTTCCAGTTCGTGCCGCTGCTGGCGGTGATCGGGATCATCGCCGCCTTCACCTGGCGGCGGACAGGCGACTATCTGCCCGGCGCGCTGATCTGCGCCCTGTTCGTCACCTGGTACATCGTCGCCGGCACGGCGATCTTCCCGGCCAAGCTCGGGCTGGCGGCCAGAGCGCCGGCGGCGGCGGCGGCGGCGAAGTAGGTGATGAGGCGTGGATTTGACGGCTGAGGAGCACCCCGACGGCCTGCCGACGCCGCGCCTGTGGTGGGCGGCGGTGGCCATGTGGCTGGCGATCGGCATGACCGTGCTCGACAGCGCCATCGCCAATGTCGCCCTGCCGGCCATCGCCCGGGACTTCGGGGCGCGACCGGCGGAGTCGATCTGGATCGTCAACGCCTACCAGCTGGCGATCGTCATCGCCCTGCTGCCGCTGGCCTCCCTGGGTGAGAAGATCGGCTACCGGCTGGTCTACCGCGCCGGGCTGGGATTGTTCGTGCTGGCCTCGCTGGCCTGCGCCCTCTCCCACTCGCTCAGCACCTTGACCGCGGCCCGAGCACTGCAGGGACTGGGCGCTGCGGGGGTGATGAGCGTCAACGGGGCGCTGGTGCGATTCATCTACCCCCACCGCAACCTCGGGCGCGGCATCGGCCTCAACGCCATGGTGGTTTCCGCCTCCCTGGCGCTGGGACCGACCATCGCCTCGGGGATCCTGGCGGTGGGACCATGGCCCTGGCTGTTCGGGGTCAACATCCCCATCGGCATCGCGGCGCTGGCGATCGGCTGGACGACCCTGCCGCTGAACCCGCTGTCCGGGCGGCCGTTCGACTGGATCTCGGCGACGCTCAACGCCTTCACCTTCGGCCTGGTGATTACCGGCGTCGACATTCTCACCCGCACCCGGGCCAAGCTGGCCGGCGGGCTGGAGACGCTGGCGGGGATAACGGTCGGCGTGGTGCTGGTCTTGCGCGAACTGCGCCGGCCTAGGCCGCTGGCCCCGGTCGACCTGCTGGCCAACCCGATCTTCGCCCTCTCCATCCTGACCTCGATCGCCTCGTTCGCGGCCCAGATGCTGGCCTTCGTCGCCCTGCCGTTCCACTTCGAATACGGTCTGCACTACAGCCAGGTGGAGACGGGCCTCCTCATGACACCCTGGCCGGTGGCCGTGGGGCTGATGGCGCCGCTGGCCGGCTGGCTGGCCGACCGGATGTCAACGGCGGTGCTCTGCGCCATCGGGCTTGGCCTGTTCAGCCTGGGCCTAGTCTCGCTGGCGGTGATGCCGATGACCGCCGGGCCGCTGGACGTGGGCTGGCGGATGGTGCTCTGCGGCCTGGGCTTCGGCTTCTTCCAGTCGCCCAACAACCGGATGATGCTGACCTCGGCGCCGCGAGACCGGGCGGGCGCGGCCGGCGGCATGCTGGCCACCGCCCGGCTGACCGGCCAGACCATCGGGGCGGTGATGACGGCGATCTTCCTGCAACTGTTCACCTCGAAGGGCGAAGTGGTCGGCCTGTGGGTGGCCGCCGGCTTCGCCCTGACGGCGGCGGCGGTCAGCCTGTCGCGGCAGGCGCTGCGGCAGGCGCCAACTGATCAGTCGGTGCGGGACTCAACGTAGGTAGGTCGGCAGGCCGTCACCGAACCGCAGCAGCAGCCCCTTGGATCACTCCGCTGTTCACGGCCGACGCGTCCTAGACCTGGTCGAGCCCATAGGCCGCGTGCAGCGCCCGCACCGCCAACTCGGTGTAGGCCGCGTCGATCAGCACGCTGATCTTGATCTCCGAGGTGGAGATCACCTGGATGTTGACGCCCTTCTCGGCCAGGGCCTTGAACATGGTCTGGGCGACGCCGGTGTGGCTGCGCATGCCGACCCCGATCACCGACACCTTGGCGACGTTGTCGTCGATGGAGATGTCCTGGAAACCGATCGCCGCCTTGGCGTCGTTGACCAGCTCCATCGTTCGGGCCGCATCGCGCTTGCCGACGGTGAACTCCATATTGGCCGCGCCCTCCTGGCGGGCGTGGCTCTGGACGATCATGTCGACATTGACGTTGGCGTCGGCGAGGCGGCCGAAGATCTCCGAGGACACCCCCGGATGGTCCGGCAGGCCGAAGAGGCTGATCTTGGCCTCGTCGCGGCTGTAGGCCACGCCGCTCACGATCCGTTTCTCCACGATCTCCTCCTCGTCGCAGACGATGGTGCCCACATTCTCGGCCGAGCCGGGCTCGACGAAACTTGACAGTACGCGCAGCGGCACCCGCTGGGTCATGGCCAGCTCCACCGAGCGGCTCTGCAGCACCCGCGCGCCCAGGGAGGCCATCTCCAGCATCTCCTCGTAGGAGATCCGCGCCAGTCGCCGGGCCTTGGACTCGATCCGGGGGTCGGTGGTGTAGACGCCGTCGACGTCGGTGTAGATGTCGCAGCGGTCGGCCTTCAGCGCCGCCGCCACCGCCACCGCCGAGAGGTCGCCGGCGCCCCGGCCGAGGGTGGCCAGCCGCCCCTGGCGGTCGATGCCCTGGAAGCCGGCCACCACCGGAATCTGGCCGGCGTCCAGCGCCGCCTGCAGCTTGTCCGGCAGGACGTCCTCGATGCGGGCGCGGCCGTGCGAGTCGTCGGTGATGATCGGGATCTGCCAGGCCAGCCACGACTTGGCGTGATGACCGAGGTTGCGCAGGGTCATGGCCAGCAGCCCGGCGGAGACCTGCTCACCGGACGCCACCACCACGTCATATTCGTCGTCGGAGTCGGGGACGCCGGCGGCGGCGGGACCGGCGGCGTCGGTCCAGGCGACCAGCTCGTTGGTCCGCCCGGCCATGGCCGAGACCACCACGGCGACCTGATGGCCGGCGTCGGCCTCGGCGGCCACCAGACGGGCGACGCGACGGATACGCTCCAGGTCGGCCACCGAGGTGCCGCCGAATTTCATCACCAGCCTGGACACGAGATCGGGCGCCCCTCGCCAAAACGAACGCGCCTTCTAGCGACGAGGACCACTGGCCACAAGCCGTTGACGGCGGGCCGCGGACAACCTACCTAACTACCTATCATATAGGAGCCCGCCATGGCGCTCGATCCTGCCCGGCTGAACGAAATCGTCCGGCCGCACAGCACCGTCTCGGACCGCATCCGCGCCCTCGACGCCGCCGGCGTGCCCCGGGCCGACATCGCCCGCTTCCTCGGCAAGCGCTACCAGCACGTCCGCAATGTGCTGGAGGGCGACGCAGTCCAGGGCGGCGGGGGCGGCTATGTGCTGGGCAAGGCGGATTTGAGCGGGCTGCAGGAAGAAACCGCGATGTTCGCAGACGACGTGGATCGTCAGCGGTTCGTCCAAGCGCGTCTCGGCGTGCACTTCAGGCTGGTGATCCGGCCCGACGGCAGCATTTTCGTGCCGGCTGAAGTCGCCGCGAGTTTCGGGGTGGGACCCGGTGATGTTCTGATGGGTCACATATCGGGCGACGACTTCAATCTGGTCAGCGGCCAGACGGCGCTGCGACGGGCCCAGGAGGCTGTGCGGAAGATGATACCTCCCGGCGTCAACCTAGCAGACGAATTGATCGCCGACCGCCGGCGCGAGGCGGAGCGCGAAGAAGCCGATGACTGAGGTCGTGGTGGTGGATTCGTCCGCCGTTCTCGCCGTCCTGCAAGACGAGCCGGGCGCCGAGGCAGCGCGGCTCGCCATGCCGCAGTCGGTCGTGTCCGCGATCAACTATGCAGAGGTCATCGCGAAGCTGGTAGAGCGCGGCGACTCCGTGGATGTGGCCGAGTTCCTGATGGCCCAGCTTGAGTGCGAGGTGATCGATGTCACCGCAGACCGGGCGCTCGGCGCGGGACGTATCCACGAGCGCACCCGGGGCCGGGGTATCTCCATGGGTGACCGTTTCTGTCTGGCGCTCGCCGAGGAGTTGGGCCTGCCGGTCGTGACCGGCGATCGGCGTTGGAAGGACCTCGGCCTGCCGCTCGACGTCCGGCTGATCCGTTGACCCGCGCTTCCGACTGGATCAGCTAGTCGTCATGTCCGTCCCCGCCTCCAGCATCGATCCCGACGAGGTCGCCCGGTTCTCCGCCCTGGCAGCCAAGTGGTGGGACCCGGCCGGCGAGTTCGCGCCGCTGCACCGGTTCAACCCGACGCGGCTGGCGTTCATCCGCGAGCAGGCCTTGCTGAGGTTCGGGCGCGACGCGACCGCGCGGGCGCCGTTCGCGGGCCTGAGATTGCTCGATATTGGCTGCGGCGGCGGGCTGCTCTGCGAGCCGATGGCGCGGCTGGGGTTCGAGGTGGTGGGAGTCGACGCCTCGGCCGAGAACGTCGGCACGGCGAAGGCGCACGCGGACGCCCTCGGCCTGGCGATCGACTACCGCGCCTCCACTGCCGAGGATCTGCTGGCGGCGGGCGCCGGGCCGTTCGATCTGGTGCTGAACATGGAAGTCATCGAGCATGTGGCCGACCCGGGCCAGTTCCTGCGCGACACCGCCCGGCTGATCGCGCCGGGCGGGATGATGATCGTCGCCACCCTCAACCGCACCGCCAAGGCCTTCGCGCTGGCCAAACTGGGGGCGGAGTACATCCTGCGCTGGGTGCCGGCCGGCACGCACGACTGGAAGCGGTTCCTGACCCCGGACGAGCTGCGCGGCTTCCTGGCCGGGGAGCCCGTCGAGGTCGACGGCCCGTTCGGGGTGGCGTTCGATCCGCTGAGCGGCCGCTGGTCGCGCTCGGACGATGCGGACGTCAACTACATGATCACCGTCAGCCGGCCGGCGTAGGCTCCAGAAGCTCGGACAATGTGCGGATGATCCGGTTGGGGACGATGGTCGAGCCGGGTGGCAGGCCATCGTCGAAGGCGTCCAGCCAGATGCCCTTGATGCCCAGCGCCTGCGGCGCCGCGACCTCCCATTCCAGGTTGTCGCCGACCATCCAGGTGTCGTGCGCCGCCACGCCCAGGGCCGCCAGGGCGTGGTGGTAGGCTCGCGCCTCCGGCTTGCCGAAGCCGTGCTCGGCCTCGATCTGGATGTGGTCGAAGTGGGCGGCGAGTTCGAAGCGGGCGATCTTCTGCCGCTGGGTGACGCTGGAGCCGTTGGTCACCAGGGCCATGGCGACGCCGCGGCGGCGGATCTCGACCAGCGTCTGCACCGCATCCGGAAACAGACCCGCCACCGCCTGGCGCATGGTGTGGAACTCAGCGCCGAAGGCATGGGCCAGCGGCGTATCGAGCCCGGCCGCGCCCGCCGCGCGCAGCGCCAGGAACGCCTGCTCGGCGACATGCCGGCGGGATTCCTCGAGCGGCTTCTGGCGCCACTGCCGGTGTCGCTCGCCGTCGGCCCAGAAGTCCTCGAACTGCGCCTCCAGCCGATCCGCGGCCTGGGTGGGGGTGAAGGGCGCGAAGTGATCGGCGTAGCGCTCGGCGATCTCCTGCAGCATCTGCCGCCGGCGACCTTCGAAGAGGATGGTGCCGTCGAGGTCGAACAGGATGGCCCGGGGCAGCCCGCTCACCTCGTCGGGCTCGTGAAGCTGAGCTCGTAGCCATCGGGATCGCGCAGATAGATTTCGTCGACTCCGTAGGTCTGGGTCTCCGGCTCGCTGGGCGACAGTCCCTTGGTCTTCAGGTCGCGGTAGAGCGCGTGCACGTCGCCCACCCGGAAATAGAACACCGCCTCGGTGTAGTGCGGCCGCGCCTGCCGCGCCGCCGGATCGCCGCCACGCCCGTTGAGCATAATCTCGGTCTCGCCGCTGCGCAGCTGGGCGAACAGGGCGCGGCCGCCGTCCTCGAACCGCGCGACGACCTCGAACCCGAGCGCGTCACGCCAGAAGGCAAGGCTGGCATCGACATCCGCCACGTTGAACAGCGGCCGGCACCCATCCAGGCTCATGGCGCCCCCCCCCCTCTGAGCAGGACTGACCCATAACATGCCGCGCCTGCTGACGTGAGCTTGGCGCCGGACTCGCCTATATTGGTCCTCAGATGCCCGACGATCTTTCCCCACCGCTGATCGGCGCCGCCCTGATCAAGGACGAGGTGCGCCGCCTGCCCGACGCGCCGGGGGTCTATCGCATGTTCGGCGAGGACCGCGAGGCGCTCTACGTCGGCAAGGCGCGCAGCTTGAAGAAGCGGGTGATCCAGTACGCGCAAGGGCGCTTCCACACCCAGCGGATCGCACTGATGGTCGACCTGACCCGGTCGATGGAGTTCACCACCACCCGCACCGAGACCGACGCCCTGCTGCTGGAGATCAATCTGATCAAGCAGCTGAAGCCCCGGTTCAACGTGCTGCTGCGCGACGACAAGAGTTTCCCGGAGATCGTCATCCGCCGCGAGCATCCGGCGGCGCAGCTGCGCAAGCACCGAGGCGCGCATTCGATCAAGGGCGACTATTTCGGCCCCTTCGCCAGCGCCCACGCGGTGACCAAGACGCTGAACACCCTGCAGAAGGCGTTCCTGCTGCGGTCGTGCTCGGACAGCGTCTACGAGAGCCGCACCCGGCCGTGCATGCTGCACCAGATCCGCCGCTGCTCGGCGCCCTGCACGGGCCTGATCTCGCTGGAGGACTATGAGCAGCTGGTCGGCGAGGCCGAGGCGTTCCTGAAGGGCAAGAGCCGGCTCGTGATGGAGCGCATCTCCGCCGAGATGCAAGCCGCCGCCGACGAGCTGGAGTTCGAGCGCGCCGCCCGCCTGCGCGACCGCATCCGCGCCCTGTCGTCGGTGGCCCAGGAGACCCAGGTCAATCCGGAGACCGTCGACGAGGCGGACGTGTTCGCCCTCCACGCCGAGGGCGGCCAGGCCTGTGTGCAGGTGTTCTTCTTCCGCGCCGGCCAGAACTGGGGCAACCGCGCCTATTTCCCCCGGGTCGACAAGAGCGACGAGGATCCGGAGATCATGGCCGCCTTCATCGGCCAGTTCTACGAGGACAAGCCCATCCCCAAGCAGATCCTGGTCAACGTCGAGCCGGCCGAGAGCGCCCTGATCGCCGAGGCGTTCAGCTTGAAAGCCGGGCGCAAGATCGTCATCGCCCGGCCGCAGCGCGGCGAGCGGCGGCAGCTGGTCGACCATGCCCTGACCAACGCCCGCGAGGCGCTGGGCCGCAAGATGGCCGAGAGCTCGGCGCAGTCGAAGCTGCTGGCGGCGGTGTGCGAGACCTTCGGCCTGGAGTCCGCGCCCGAGCGGATCGAAGTCTATGACAACTCGCACATCATGGGCACCAACGCGGTCGGCGGGATGATCGTCGCTGGCCCGGACGGGTTCCAGAAGAGCCAATATCGCAAGTTCAACATCAAGAGCACCGAGCTCACTCCCGGCGACGACTACGGGATGATGAACGAGGTGCTGCGCCGACGGTTCGCCCGCCTGGCCAAGGAAGAGGAGGCCGGCGAGAACCCGATCCGCCCCGACCTGGTGCTGGTCGACGGCGGCGCGGGCCAGCTGGCCGCGGCGCTGGAGGTGATGGCCGACCTGGGGGTCGACGACATCGCCGTGGTCGGCGTCGCCAAGGGGCCGGACCGGGACGCCGGCCTGGAGCGGTTCTTCATGCCGGGCAAGACGCCGTTCATGCTCGAGCCGAAGAGCCCGGTGCTCTACTACCTGCAGCGGCTGCGCGACGAGGCGCACCGCTTCGCCATCGGCACCCACCGGGTGAAGCGCTCGATGGAGATGCGCCGCAATCCTCTGGACGATATCGACGGCGTCGGACCCAGCCGTAAGCGCGCCTTGTTGCACGCCTTCGGCTCGGCCAAGGGCGTCTCAAGGGCCTCGGTGAGCGACCTCGCCAAGGTGGAGGGGGTGAGCGAGCCGCTGGCGCAGCGGATCTTCGACTATTTCCGCAAGGCCTGAGCCATGATGGGCACTAGGAGATAGCGTTCGCGAAGATCGTTAGAGCAATAACGGTCGGAAGGAGAACCCTGATCGCTACGACCATCAAGGATGCGGTGCGGTCGCCCACCCGCTTGTGATCCCCGCTGAAGACAAACGCCATTCCTTGCAGGCCAAGCGAACCGAAGATGAACTCGAGGGTGGTCGGCGCCGTTCTCGAACGCCCACTATGTCTCAGCCAGCCGAGGCGGAACGCTAGCGCCCAGTACGTCGCGACGTATACAACCGCGACTGCGAAGATGACGTTGAAGATCGTTTCCTGAGCCTGGCTCACCGGCTTAGTTGATCTGGGTTGCGGCGAAGAAGGCGTCCTCGGCGGCGTAGTCGAACATCATCGCCAGATAGGGAACGAACGGCTCCCCTGCCGCCGCCATCGCCTCCGCCGAGCGGCAGGCGGCGCCGATCGCGTCTTCGTAGGTGGTCACCGGCCGATAGCCGGCGGCTTCGGCCCGGCTCATGTCGGCGACGATCGGATAGGGCCCGCTCCAGGGTGTGGCGCCGACCCCCTTCGCCGGTGGACCTTCGATGGGAACGAGATCGAGCTCGACCCCATAGACCTTGGCGATGGTCCGGCCGATGGCGGCGACGGTGAGGGCCTGGGGATCGACGGCGTTGAGCACCCGTGGCGCCGCGCCCTCCAGCGCCACCCGCGCCAGTTCGGCGATGTTGGCCACCGCGCTGGTGTGGAAGATGCTCTCGCCGCCATGGGCCAGGGGCGCGCGCCGGCGGCCGTCGAGGATGCGCTTGACGAACCACCACTCGCGCGGATGCAGCGATCCGGGGCCATGGATGGCGAAGGGGCGCAGGATGGTCACCGGCCGGGTCGCTTCGTTGAGCAGCGTCCGCTCCAGGGCGACCTTGCGGGTGGAATAGGTGGCCTGGCCGGGCGCCACGGTCGGCTGGGTTTCGGGAATCGGAATCGGGAAGCGCGGAAAGCCGGTCTCCCGCGCCTCGTCCAGCGTGCGGCCGGCGTCGTCGCGGTAGACGCTGCCGGAGGAGATGACCACGAAAGCGCCGACGTCGGCCTGAATGGCCAGCAGCTGCCGCGCATGGCCGTCGTCGAAGGCGACCGTGTCGATCACCGCGTCGAAGCCGCCCGCAACCGCGCTCGCCATTGCGTCGTCGTCGGACCGGTCGAGGTGGATCGCCCGGGCGCCGGCGGCGATCAGCTCGGCCGGGAACCGTTCCGGCCGCTTCTGACCGGCGGTGACGCTCCAGCCCGCGGCCAGCAGGGCGCTGGCGCACGCCTGACCGATCTGCCCCGAACCGCCGATGATCAGCGCGCGCTGGCCCATGATGGCGACAGTAACCCGCCGATCGGGTTAGGCTAGGTCATGAAGCATCTGCCCAACATCCTCACCGGTCTTCGCCTGGCGCTGGCGCTCTACGTGTTCGTGGGCCTGGCGGTGGCGGGCGAGGACGTCACCTGGCTGAGCGGCCAGCTGACCCAGTCGGTGCAGTGGGCGCTGGAGCGCTGGTCGTTCTTTGCCTTCGTGGTCGCCGCGGTGACCGACTTCTTCGACGGCTGGCTGGCCCGGCGGCTGAACGCCACCAGCGTCTGGGGCGCGATCCTGGACCCGATCGCCGACAAGGTGCTGGTCTGCGCGGCGGTGCTGGGACTGCTGGCCCAGGGCGCCAATCCGCCGGTGGTGCTGCCGGCGGCGCTGATCCTGTTCCGGGAGTTCACCGTCAGCGCCCTGCGCGAAGTGGCCGCCGGCAAGGGGATCAAGCTGCCGGTGACCTTGCTGGCAAAATGGAAGACCACCCTGCAGCTGATCGCCCTGGGCGCTGAGCTGTTCGTCGGCGCCTGGACCGCCTTCGGCCTCAACGACGACCCGGCTGTGCTGGGCCCGGCCACCCTGGCGGCGCACGTGATGCTGTGGATCGCCACGGCGGTGACCCTGATCACCGGGGCTCAGTACTGGGAGCAGGCGCGCAAGGAACTGGCGAAGGGTTAGGCGGGGACGTAGGTCAGCCTGATTACATCCTCGTCGATCCGCTCGCTGGCCGCGAGGCGGAGCGGCGGACGCGGACCGGCGAAGAACGGCTTGCCGTGGCCCAACACGACCGGATGGAGGTAGAGCCGGTACTCGTCGATCAGGCCCAGGTCGGTAAGTCCGCGCGCCAGTTCCGGTCCGGCGACGTCGACCTCTCCATCCGGCCGGGCCTTCAGCTTTCGGACCACCGCCTCGAGCTCGTCGCCGATCAAGGTGGCGTTCGGCCCGACCGCCTTCAGCGAGCGCGAGGCGACCCACTTCGGCAGCCGCCGCCACGCCGCCGCATAGTCGCATTCCGCATCGCCCCACCCGGCATCGTCGTCGTCCCAGTAGCGCATCACCTCATAGGTGCGGCGGCCGTACAAACAGGCCCTCGCGGCGCGAACCTGTTCGATGAAGTGCTGGAAGAGCGCCGGGCTGGGCGACAGTTCGGTGTGGTCGACGTAACCGTCCAGGGACTGGTTGAGGCCATAGGCGAGCTTCGCCATCTTGCAGATCTCCGAGCCGCGATGCTCAGGCATAACCGGAACGGCCGCCGTGCATAAGCGTAGCCGGGCGTCATCGGCGGCGCGCAGATGGATTGACCGCGGCGACCGGGGCGGGCCTGATCGGACACTTTAAGGGGGGCGGCATGGGGACTTGGCTCGGTGTCATTGTCGGCGGGCTGGTCGTCCTCGTGATGGCGGCGCTTGGCTATCGCGCCTGGCGTCAGGCGCGGGTGGCTTCGGGGCTGGCGATCCGCACGCCGAACGGGATCGACGAGGCGGGCTTCATGCCCATCGGCGGGCTCGACCAGTGGGTGAGCATCCGCGGTGAGGACCTGGCCAATCCGGTGATCGTGGTGGCGCATGGCGGGCCGGGCAGCAGCCTGACGCCGGTGATCACCGAGACGACCCGGGGCTGGGAGCAGCACTTCACCGTGGTCCACTGGGACCAGCGCGGCGCCGGGCTGACCTTCAGCCGCGCGCCGAAGGGACAGGGCGAGGTCTCGCTGGAGCGCATCGCCGACGATGGGCTGGAGGTTACGGCGCAAGCACTGAGGCGCACCGGCCAGGCTAAAGCGATCCTGCTCGGCGCCTCCTGGGGCTCGCTGGTGGCGGTGACCATGGCGCGGCGGCGGCCGGAACTGTTCCACGCCCTGGTCGGGGCCGGCCAGGTGGTCGACTCGGCCCGCAACGAAGCGGTGGGCTACGAGCAGCTGCTCGAACGGGTGCGAGCGGCCGGCGACACCCGCAGCGAGGCGGCGCTGGTGGCCCTCGGGCCGCCGCCCTGGACGCTCCGGCAGACGATGATCGAGCGGCGGATCCTGACCGGCCGGCATCCGCCGCCGAACGAGCGCGGCATGCAGGGCAAGGTGCTGGTGGCGCTGATGACCGCCCCCGGCCTTTCCCTGAAGCAGGTCATGGACTGGTTTGCCGGCGCCGATTTCAGCATCAAAGCCCTCGGCGACGGGCTGTTCAGCTACAGCGACGGGCCGCCCTACGCGCCGCTGCACGTGCCCTTCGTGGTGATTCAGGGCTCGGAGGACATCCAGACCCCGACCAGCCTGGCCGCGGACTATCTCGAGGCCATCGAGGCGCCGGCCAAGCGCTTCGTCAGCCTTCCCGGCGGCGGCCACATGGCGATGGTGGCGATGCCCAAGGCCTTCCTGCAGGCGCTGCTGACGGAAGTCAGGCCGTTCGCGCTGGGCGGCTGACGCCGGCGTCTCGCGACAGGCGGGTCAAAAAGTGCGGCCTATGACATCGGATTCGGCGCCGGCGGCGGGTCCGGCGGCAGCGGGATGAACTCGTCGTGGTCGAGGTCCGGCAGTTTCATCCGGCCGGCGCGCCAGTCGGCCTTGGCCTGCTCGATGCGCTCCTTTGACGATGAGACGAAGTTCCATTCCAGGAACCGCTCGCCCAGCGGCTCGCCGCCGATCAGCATCACCTCGGCGTCCGCCAGGGCCGTGAACACCACCGGCTGGCCGGGGGCAAACACCAGCATCTGGCCCTCGCCGTACGCGTGGCCGTCAACCTCGACGCCGCCACTCACGACGAAGGCGGCGCGTTCGGGATATTCGGCCGGCAGCTGCGCCTTGGCGCCCGCCTTGAGCCGCCAGTGCACGTAGAACATCGGCGAATGGGTCTTCACCGCCGCCTTGGCCCCGAAGGCCTCGCCGACCACCAGCCTCGCCCACATGCCCTCGAACTCGTAGGTCGGCAGATCCTCGGGGCCGTGGTGATGGAACGACGGCTCGATCTCTTCCTGGGCGGTCGGCAGGCCGACCCAAAGCTGGATGCCGTGGATCGGTCCGCCCTCCCGGCGCAGGCGGTCGAACCGCTCGGAATGGGTGATGCCGCGCCCGGCGGTCATCCAGTTGACCTCGCCCGGCTTGATTTCGATCTGCGAGCCGACGCTGTCGCGATGGGTGATCTCGCCCTCGAACAGGTAGGTCACCGTCGAAAGGCCGATATGCGGATGCGGGCGCACGTCGGCGGTGCGCGGGAAGTTCGGCGGGAAGGTCGCCGGGCCCATATGGTCGAAGAACACGAACGGCCCGACGCTGCGATGCTTGGCAAAGGGCAGCAGCCTCTGCACCTCGAAGCCGCCGAGATCACGCTTGCGGCTCTCGATGACGAGTTCGATCATCGGCGGAAGCTCCTAGGTCCGCGCCACCACATGGGAACTGACCAGCCCCAACGGAACCGTGGTCGCGTTCTTCACCGAGCGGATGACGATGCGACTCTCGATGTTGGAGACCAGCCCCAGCGACAGGATCTTCTCGCGCAGGAAGTCGTCGAAGGTGTGCATGTCGCGGGTGACGATGCGCAGCTCGTAGTCCGCCGCGCCGGTGACGGTGGCGCACTGCACCACCTCGGGCCAGCGCTTCACGGATTGCTCGAAGGTCTCCAGATTGTCCTTGGTGGGAAGCGACAGCTTGACCGTACAATAGACCTCGAAATTCAAGCCCAGCTTCTCGCGATCGAGGATGGTGACCCGCCGTTGGATGATCCCCTCGTCTTCCAAGCGCTTGATCCGCCGCCAGCACGGGCTGGAGGACAGGCCGACGCGCTCGGCGATCTCGGCCACCGACAGGCTGGCGTCGTATTGGATCAGATCGAGGATTCGCGCATCGACGGCGTCCAGAGCTTCAGACAATATCCTACCCCTTCGTCGGCCGTTTGGTCGTTGAATCTGCTGCGTTATGGCCGTTATCGGGCACGGCTTTGGCAAGCATCTCCAGGACGCTTATATATTCTTGCGGCTTACGCCAAAAGTGCGGCGGGAAAGATTTTGCCATGCGCCATGCAGAAGTGACCCTGGACGACAAATATCTGCTCCAGGATGGTCGCGTTTTCATCACCGGCGTTCAGGCGCTGATCCGGGTCTTGCTGGATCAGCGGCGACTGGACGGCCGCGCCGGACTGCGCACCGCGGGGTTCGTGTCGGGCTATCGCGGCTCGCCCCTGGGCGGCCTCGACCAGCAGGCGCACCGGGCGGCCGAGCACCTGAAGGCCCAGGACATCGTCTTCAAGGAGGGCTTGAACGAAGACCTCGCGGCCACCGCCGTCTGGGGCAGCCAGCAGGCCAATCTGTTCCCCGGCGCCAAGTACGACGGCGTGTTCGGCATGTGGTACGGCAAGGCGCCCGGGGTCGACCGCACCGGCGATGCGTTCAAGCACGCCAACTTCGCCGGCACCTGGCCCAAGGGCGGGGTGCTGGCGGTGGCCGGCGACGACCACGCCTGCAAGTCGTCCACCCTGCCCTCGCAGTCGGAATACGCCTTCCAGGATTTCGAGATGCCGGTGCTGGCCCCCGCCGACGTGCAGGAGGTGCTGGACTACGGGCTGATGGGCTACGCCCTGTCGCGATTCTCCGGCCTATGGGTCGGGCTGATCGCGCTGGCCGACACCATGGACTCCGGGGCCACCATCGACGTCGACCTCGCCCGGCACGAGCGGCGCCTGCCCGAGGGGTTCGCCATGCCCGCCGGCGGCCTCGGCATCCGGCTCAAGGACCAGCCGATGGACAAGGAGCGGCGCCTGCGGCTGTTCAAGATCCCGGCCGCCCTGGCCTTCGCCCGCGCCAACCAGATCGACCGGCAGATCCTCGGCGGCCCGCGCCGGCGCCTCGGCATCGCCGCCCACGGCCAGGCCTACAAGGACGTGATGGAGGCGCTGTCGGCCATGGGCATCGGCCTGGCGGAAGCCGCCGACCTGGGCATCGCCATCTACAAGGTCGGCATGCCCTGGCCGCTGGAGCCCACCGGCCTGCGCGCCTTCGCCCGCGGCCTGGAGACGCTGATGGTGGTGGAGCACAAGCGCCCGCTGCTGGAGGGTCAGGCCCGGGCGGC
>Ga0302279_10001544_pt1 | contig 32466 bp, 24 predicted proteins | sample III_Bog_N3_3_FD_194541 | JGI IMG/M metagenome (GOLD analysis project Ga0302279, IMG submission 194541) | Peat permafrost microbial communities from Stordalen Mire near Abisko, Sweden - III_Bog_N3_3 | ecosystem: Environmental > Terrestrial > Soil > Wetlands > Peat | place: Sweden: Abisko...
GCGCCCCGTCCCGCCCACGGCACACTTGCGCCCGACAAGCGACGGGTCGCGCGCCTGCTCGCAGGACACAAAGAACGCGTCCGCATCCAGATGAACGATCGTGGGGAGGCGGGGCATGGGTCTAATGCAGGGCCTCGAGCCTGCGGGCCTCGGAAAATTCGGCCACGGCTTCCGCGGACCGGCCCACGGCACGCAGCGCAAGCGCCAGTTGCAAATGCACTTCGGCGTCATTGCCATTTACGGCCAGTGCCCTGCGATACTGCTCGATTGCCTCCGAATATCGTCCCGTTTTGGCATACGCAAAGCCCAGATAGGCATGCGCTTCCCCATATTTATCATTAAGGGCAACCGCCCGCAGAAGGTGCCCGAGCGCCTCGCCCACCTGACCCTTTTGTGCGAGCGCGAGACCCCAGTTGGCCTCGGCTTCAGGATAAGCGGGATTGAGCGTGGCCGCTCGCTCATAGGCCTTAATCGCCGATTCGAGGTCTCCGCTGTTTCCGTACGCATTTCCGAGTAGGTAATAGCCGTTGGCGAGGTCAGGGCGCAGAGCCAACGCGGAGCGGTAGCGCTCGACGGCCTCCGCATAACGGTCGATTTCACTCAGCGCGTTGCCCCAGTTAAGATAGGCGTCGACATAGGTTGGCCTGAGACGGACTGCGTCGGCGTAAAGCGGCAAGGCCCTATCCCAGTCACGCAGGCGCGAATATGCGTTTGCCAGATTATTGGCCGGTTCCGGATAAAGCGGATTTAGAACTCTCGCCTGCTTTAGGTGGTCAATGGCCTCCGGGATCGCCCCTCGATCAAGAAGGATTGCCCCGAGGTTCCCTTGTGCGAGCCATGCATCCGGATTTCCAACCAGGGTCCGCCGATAGAGCGTCTCAGCGGAGACGTAGGGCTTCGCGTTGTGGTAAGTCGCAACGGCGCATGCCACCGCAGTCGCAGCAATCGCGGTGAGATAGGCGGTTGAGAGCCGCCCGCCGCCGCGAAGCATCCATCCGGCGACGCCTATCGCAAGGCTGGCGTCTAAAACGGCCGTAGCCAAATACGCGAAGTGGTCGGCCACATAGGAGAAGACAAACGGGTAGACGTTGAAGAACCCCAGCGCTGGAAAGAGGGTTCCGAGAAAGAGCAGCGTTGCCGCGAGCGGGCCACGGTTTCGTCGGCAAAGCGCAAAGCCGAAGCCTACCACCCCGAGGGCGGCCACCGTTCCGATCCATTCTCGGAGCCCGCCATCCAGTGACCAACGCGGATACACGAAAAGCAGCTCTCGGGGCCAAACCCAAGTCCCGGCATAGAACCATGCAATTCGGCCGGCGAGGGCCACCCTCGAGGCGGCATTTAGAGCGAATGAGACGCCATTGGCCCCAATGTAGGTCCGCTCCACCCAGGCAGTCACACTTCCCATTACGGCCCCGACCAGGAGCCAGGGCAGTAGGCGGGCGATGTCGCGCCTCCCCACTCTGCCCTCCCTCCACCACAGGAGCACGAGCAACGCGGCCGGCAGGGTCACGGTCACCGACTTCGTCAGGATCGACGCGGCAAACAATAGGGAAGCTGCAGCGTACCCCCATCCTCGGCCGGAGCGACCGCTGCGGATATAGACCCATGCAGAGCCGATGGCGAATACCGCCGAGAGCGTGTTCTTCTGCTCCGAGATCCATGCCACGGACTCGACGCCCATGGGGTGGAGCGCAAACAGGACCGCTGTGCCCCAGGCGGCAAGCCACCGGCCTCTGGCCTCCCTGAAAGCACCCGTCGGGCCGATCGAGAGGAGGGATGCGACAAGGAGCGCCAGCAGGCACGCGGCGACCGAGTGCGCTAGGACATTTGCCACATGATAGGGCCCTGGGGCGTCGCCCCAAGCTCGGTGTTCCAGCCAAAAGACCGTATGCAGGACCGGGTAGTACTGCTGAGTTGCGCCAAGTTGCGCCCAAATCTTGCCGAGACCGGAAAGACCCTGCAGCGCGGGCCGCGTCACATGCCCGTCGTCGTCCCAGATGAATCCGGCCCGAAACGTGGGTGAGTAAGCAGCGAACGTCCCAAGAAAGATGGCAAGAGCCCCTAACCACGGCAGCCATCGCATGGCCGGTCCCGTTCGGGAGGACGATGGCGACGGCGGGTTCATGGCGCGGAAGCGTGGGATCGAAGGCTGGCCCTTAGTGCCCGCGTTGAAGGCGTTCCGCCTCCGCCGTCGCTTGCTGCGCCTCGTCACCTCGTCCGGCCGCACGCAATGCGTCAGCCAGGTTGAACCACACATCCGGATTGTCCCCGCTTATCTTTATGGCGGATCGGTACGCATCGACCGCCTCGGAGAAGCTCCCCAATCGGAAAAGTGCAAAGCCCAGGTAGGCCCAAGCGTCCGCCCCACGCGGATTTAGGACAACCGCGCGTCGAAGCGGCTCCAATGCCTCCTGCGCCCGTTTCGAGAGCGTCAGTGCCAGACCTAGCCCCGCATAGGCATCCGCCCGCGTGGAATCAATGGCGATCGTCTCTTGGAACCGGGTGATCGCCTCGGAGAGCCGGCCGGCATTGGCGAGGAGGGTCGCCAACCGATAGCGCGGCTCGGCCGCACTCGGATCAAGGCGGATCGCCTCGGCAAACTCAGCTGCAGCATCAATCGGGTGGTCCGTTAGCAAATGAGCCATTCCGAGGCGGGTATGCACGTCGGCTACCCCGGGTTTTAGTTCCAGGCTGCGCCGGTAGTGAGCGATTGCTTGGTCATACTGGCGGGTCTGGGCAAGCACGTTGCCAAGGTTGGCCTCGGCAACGGGGTAGCCCGGCTGCAGACGGAGGGCCACCTCGAACCGGGCCGCCGCCTCGCCGTAGCGCCCCATCCGGGTATAGGTGGTCCCCAGGTTGTTGTAGACTTCGGCCTGCTGTTCGCCCGACAGGATCACAGCCTCGAACTGCGCTGCCGCCTCGGGAAGGCGCCCTGCGGCAAGGTCAATCAACCCCAGGTTATTGCGCGGAGCCCAGGCTTGCGGGTTCTGCCGGCTGGCAAATGTCCAGAATGTCCGGTCATCGCGATAGTTTGTCGAGAGCCCGTGGCTTTCCCAGGCGAAAGCACCGACGATGAGAGCCACGGCTGCGCCCAGGGCCAAACGGGAACCCTTTTGGCCTAGCGCCTGCATCAGGCTACCAAGGGCTCCGGCGAGCCCTCCTGCCACGCCCAGCAGGGCGATATAGGGAAAATGGTCCGAGACAGGCGAAAGGCGCGCAAAGGACATCCGAATAAAGCCCAAGACTGGCACAAGGTTCAGGACGAACCACCCCGACGCGAGAATGGGTCCACGGCCCCACCGCTCCCGGCAACTCCACATCGCGGCGGCGGCGGCCACGATCGCCAACCAAGGCCAGGCGTCATCCACGAGCGAAATGCCCGCTTTCCAGCCCGGATAGACCGGGCTGATCGGCCAGGGTATGATAGCCTTCACGAAATAGAATACGAGCGCGTGTCCGGCAATCGCCAGCCGCTCACCGATCCCTCCCGCCGGCGCCATGATGCCGGAGATCGCGCGGTGCTCCTGAAACCAGATCGTCACAGTGCCCACCGCTCCCGACATTGCGGCGAACGGGACGGAGGCGAGGACCATCCGCCTCGTGACACGACCGTGGCGGACCCACCCATAGATCAACATGACGAACGGAAACATGACCCCGGAACTCTTCGCGAGGAGCGACGCAAGGAAGGTAAGCAGCGAAAGGGCATAAACTCCCTTCCAAGAACCGTTCGGCCGATCCCCGCATTCATCGAAGGCGATGTAGGCGAGCGCCGAGACAAGGAGCAAGGGCAGCGAGAGCGTATTCTTTAGCTCGGAGATCCAAGCGACGGACTCAACCACCACCGGGTGCACGGCAAAGAAGAGGGCTGCTGTCCAAGCGAACGGCACGCTCAGGCGCACCAAGAGCCTCCAGAAGAGGAAGGCGCTCAGCAGGTGGAGCGAAATGCTCACGAGATGGTATCCCTCCGGAGCGTCGCCCCACAGATGCCACTCGATCCACTGCACGGTTTCCTTCAGCGGCAGATAGTCGGCCCCCGTGGGCGCAGTCCACATTCCGCCGACCGCACGCCAGGACGATCGGATCGGGTCGTTTCGGAGGATTTCGGCCGTGTCATCCCAGACCCAACCTCCCGTCCACGCCGGCGAGAAGACCCAGAGGCCTAGTCCCGCAAGTGTGACGCCCTTAAGCCATGGAATGAGCGAAAATTTCACGGGTCAGGGGACCTGCCGGAGCTTTTCGGCCACTATGTGTTCGCTTCGGGCCTCTTCAACGCGTCCGAGCTGAAAAAACGCCCGAGCCAGATTCTCGTGGATGTCGGGATCGTTGGGCACAAGCGCAAGCGCCCTCCTGTAAGCGTCAGCCGCCTCCATATACCGGCCGGTGCTCGCGTAAGCGGCCCCCAGGTTTGATTGCACGTCGCCCGATGACGGCATGAGTCCGGCTGCCTTCTGGTAGGCCGCAAGGGCTTCCGGCCATTTGCCGGACCGAGCAAGGATGTTGCCGAGATTTGCCCAACCCTGGCCATTGCTCGAATCAAGGGCGACCGCTCGCTGGAGATGGGCAACCGCTGCCGGAAACCGTCCGACAGCCACCTCGGCGCCAGCAAGGTCGTTGAACGCGCTGGGATCCGAAGGGGACAGCTCCGTCGCCTTCTCGAACTGCCGGATGGCCTCGTGCGGCTGGCCCATATGCATCAGGGCGACACCCAGGTTGATCCGCACCTCCTCGAGGTTCGGGTCCTCGGAGACCGCCTTGAGGTACTCCTGGACCGCCTCCCCGAGTTTGCCTGACTCCGCAAGGGCGAGGCCCAGGTTGTCGCGGGCGCTCGCGTAGGCAGGATCGATCTTTAGCGCTCCGCGGAATGCGTCCACCGCCTCGGCCTTTCTCCCCGCACTGCTGAGGGCGACGCCGAGATTGTTCCTCGAGTACGGATTGCCGGGGGCCTTGGCGACCGTGTCCGCCCAGAGGCCCACCTCGGTCGCGTAGGTCCTGTTGCGCGCGATCGTCATTGCGCAGAGCACGAGCACGACCGGAACCAGCGCAACCGCCGTGCCGACGGGGGGAAGCACCAGACGCCTGACGCCGTCTCGCACACCCAGGACCAACGCCACCATCACGGGAGCCAATGCAAGGTACATCCGATGTTCGGCTATCGTTTGGCTGATTCCCGGCACAAGCGACGTGGGAGAGAGGATTGCGAAAAACCACAGAAAAAGGAATCCCCACGTCGGCTTCCGCCGGAGCAGGAACGCGCCCGAGACCAGGAGCGCCGCGACGCCCAATCCTTCGGGGATCACCTCGACCGCATGGTACCAGTGAACTTCGTAGAAGAACACGAGTGGCCACGGCCACAACGCCAGGCGCAGGTAGTGCAGAATGGCCACGCATTGGGTCAAGAGGTATTGCCCCAGCGAAATTCCAAGGCCGAACCCGGAGGTGCCCCCGCGGTTGCCGCCTGTGGACAAAACAAACCAGGCAAGCGGCAGCCACGTGAGCGCCAACGCCGAGTAATAGCGCCAGTGGGCGGTCCAGGCGGCCCGGGGGCTTCCCGCGATGAAGATCGCCTCGTAGACGAAGAGCACGACCGGCGCCGAGACCATCACTTCCTTGCTGGCCATTCCTAACAGGCAGGAAGTGCACGAAACGACCGCCCATGCCCGGGGCGAACGCGCGGTCTCCTCGCGTGCGCGGATGAGCCCGTAGAGGGCTAGCAGGTAAAAGAGCCCCATCAGGGACTCGGCGCGCTGGACCATGTAGGTCACCGACTCCGTCTGAATGGGATGCACCGTCCACAGGGCGGCCGCCAGCCAGGCGGTCAGGACGGGGTTCCCGTCACCCAGGCGCTCCAGGGTCCGTCGCACAATCCCAAAGAGGGTCAGGCCTGCCAGGAGATGGATCCCAATGTTGACGACATGGTAGCTCGCCACGCCCACGCCGGAAACGGCGTAATTGGCGGCGAAGCTCAGGTTGACGAGTGGCCGGCCCTCGACGGTGACGCCACGTTCGACGGAAGGCATGAGGACCCGATTCAGCGGCCACAGGTGCCTGATCGTCGGGTTGTCCCGAATCGCGGCTTGGTCCAGATAGACGAAGGGTCCGCGCGTGCTGCCGGCATACGCGAAAAGTCCCAGCGCGATGATGCAGGCCACCGCCGCCCACAAGGCCGTGGATCGGGTCTCGGCCCCCAGCCGCGGCGCGCGGGTGTCAGGAATCGACATCGCCGCAGATTGCGGGGCGGGCGCGGTCATGGCAAGGGGACCCCGGTGGATACCATGGCGCTCATCGGGGGGCGCCCAGCGCCCCTTGCGCCTGCGCTCGCTGGAAGAGGACGTCCGCGTCGCCGGGGTTTAGGGCTAGGGATGCATCGTACTCCAGCAAGGCTTCGGCATACCGACCTGCGCGAGCCAGGGCGAAGCCCCGGTAGGCATGCGCCCTAGGCGACCGGGGCGCCAACCGCACGGCCTCGGTCAGTTCTTTTAACGCATCGGCAACCTGCCCCGTTATCGCCAGCGCAAGCCCGAGGTCGGACCTCGCGTCCGCGTCGCCGGGCTCCACCGTCACCGCCTCGCGGTATCCCGCTATGGCGTGACCAAGGTCGCCCCGGTTCGCCTCCTCGCTGGAAGTGCGCTCAAGGATCGCGGCGAGGTTCCTCTTGGCGTCACCGTAGTCCGGCTTGAGCCGGAGAGCCGCCCGCAGTTCCTCCAGGGATTCGTCGACCCGTCCAAGCGTTGCAAGGATCGTGGCCTGGTTGTTGTGCGCCTCCGCAAAGCCCGGGTCGAGGGCGATCGCAGCACGGTCATGCTCCAGCGCCTGCGCGGCATTTCCCGCCTCCGCGTAAGCCACCCCGAGTCCCAGCTGCCAATCGGCATGGTTCGGCTGGTATTTGAGGGCCTCGAGATAATGAGGGATAGCCTCCTGCGCCCTCCCGGTAACGACCAGCGCCCGGGCTAGGTTCACCTGCGCCACGGCGTAATCCGGGCGCAAGGCAATCGCCTCCCCATACTCTGAAATGGCCTCCGGGTAACGATTGAGGAGCACATACGCGTCGCCGAGATTGGCACGGAGCTCGGGATAGGACGGGACGAGCCTGATCGCCGCGGAAAATTCGGGGACCGCCTGTTCCGGATGGCCTTCGTTGAGCTCGAGGGTCCCCAGGTTGGCGTGGGCGAGCCACGCGGCAGGATTCAGTTCCAGGGTCTTGCGGTAAAGGGACTCCACATCGGCGTAAAGGTGGCATTGGTGCCATGAAAGAATCGCCAGGATGCCAATCACCAGGCCCTCAATGGCCCGGGATGCGCGGCGGCCCAGTTGACTCAGGCCCGAGGTCGCCCATGCGGCAACGCCCGCTATCGCCGGCAGCATCGGCAGGTATTGCCAATGGTCGGCCACATAGGAGAACGCGAACGCGTACACATTCAGAAAGCCCATCACCGGGAATAGCGTTCCAACAAACAGTAGCCAAACGGCTAGGGGACCGCGCCATCGCTTTGCGAGCGCAAGAAGGATAAGCGTCGCCGCGGCCGTTCCTAAGAGCCCCAAGTATTGGCCAGGCGACCCCGAATCGACCGCCCAACGCCTATAAAAGAAGATGAGCGGATGCGGCCAGACGAGCTTGCCGAGATAAAACCAAGCCACCTTTCCCGCCACGATCGATCGCTCGGCGCCCGTGAGATCAAAGCGAACGCCTTCCGCGCCGCCAAAATGCCGTTCGTCCCAGGCGGTAAAAAGGCCGACAGCCGCGCCCGCAGCGCACCAAGGGAGCAGGGGTAAGATGTCGCGCCGCCACTCCAGGCGTCCCCGACGCCACCAGGCGAGCACCATCAGGGCCGGGGCAATCGTCGCCGTCAGGCTCTTGCTCAGTACCGCGCACCCGAACAGGAACGTGGCGAGCGCGTACGATCCGCCCGTCCGACGATCCTCGTAGCGCAGGTAGGCCAAAACGGCGCTCAGGGAAAACACCAAAGAGAGGGTGTTCTTCTGTTCTGAAATCCAAGCAACCGACTCGACGCACACCGGATGGAAGGCGAAGAGCGCCACGGCCAGGCCAACGGCTCTTCGGGGAAAGCCGGACTCGCCACCCCCTGCGGGCGGCAGGGCAAGCGCTTCGAGGACCAGGCCGAAGAGGATACAGGCGAGCGCGTGCCACGCCAGCGTCACAAGGTGATAGCCCAAGGCATCCTCTCCCCACATCCGGTGCTCGAGCCAAAAGACCGAATGAAGCAGCGGATAGTATTGCTCGGTCGCCCCCGGCTCGAACCAGATTCGCGACAGTCCGTGAAGCGACCGCAACTCCGGCCTCGTCACATAGTCGGGATCGTTCCACAGCAGCCGACCCTGCAACGCCGGCCAATACACCGCGACGAGCCCAAGGCAGAGCAGAACGTATTGGGAACACCGGGCACCCCAACCCGCCGGCAACAGGTGCGTGCTGGAGCGATGATCCGTCACGGCTTCGGACCTGGGACGCCATCATCCGGGGAAGGTCGTCCGTACGCCCGCAGGACCGCCGTCAGGTTCGCCTTGGCCGCCGCGTACGTTGGATCAATCGCTAGCGCGAGCCGGTACTGTCGGATCGCAGCAGCCGGATCCCCCTCCCTTGCGAGGAGGTTTCCCAGGTTGAGGTGGGCCTCCTTGTTGCCCGGATCCAGCCGGATGGCCTCCGCAAACTCCATTCTCGCGTGGCGAACATCCCCCGTCCGGCTCAACGCCAACCCAAAATCGTTGTGCGCGGCCGCATCGTTCGCGTCGAGACGCAGCGCCTCCTTAAGGGCCCCCGAAGCTCCCACAGCGTCGCCCCCCTCGAGCAGGAGAACCCCGAGATCGTAGTAGGCCCCTGGAAACGACGGATCCAGCGCTATCGCCTTTCTGTACTCGGCGTCGGCCACGCCGGGTTGGCCGAGCTGTTTGTAGGCGTTGCCCCTATCGAGCCTGACCTCCGCAGAGTCCGGCCTGAACGCCTCGGCACGATCGAGCAGCGCCGCCGCGTCCCGGAAACGCCCCTCGTCCAGCGCGACCTTGCCAAGGTTGGCAGCGGCTAGCCAGGATCGCGGAGAGAGCTCGGTCGCCGCCGACCAGAGGGCGCGCGGACTGGCGAAAATCGCCGCGTGCGATCGGGTGCCGGCGAAGCAGCCGACCAGGATGCAGCCGATCGCTACGGCTCCGAGCCACCGCTTCGAGGCCGCCACCAGCCCCGCAATTCCGGACGCGAGCGCCCCCAGTGGAATGAGGCCAATGTAGGCAAGGTGATCGGCACGGGGAGCCACCCGCAAGTAGGACATCGGCAGGAACCCGAGGATCGGCGCGAGGAGCGCCGAGAAGACCGCCAGGGCGATAAGCCCGTGGCGGCGCCATATGCCGCCGGCGATCCACAGAGCCGCGGCGATGAGGCAAAGAAGCACCCACGGGACAACCACGGGCAAATCGGCGGCAACCGGCAAATAGATCGGAGCCAGGTGCCGGGGAAGCACCGCGTGCCCAAGGTAGGCGAGGAGGCTCCAGCCCGCCTGGCCCACGCGATCGTGCAGTCCGGGCATCGGACCAGCCAGGCCGATCGCCCGCCTGGACTGGAAGGCGACAGTCACCAGACCGAGCAAAAGGGACGCCAAGAAGAAGGGTGCCGCCCGGAGCAGGTCGCGCCAGACGATTCGCCGCTTTGCCCACAGGTCGTAAGAAAGGCAGGCCACCGGGAACATCACCACCGTGCTCTTGCTCAGGAGCGCCAGGACGAAGGCCGCTATGGCCAACCCATAGGACCTTTTGGACCCGCCCTGCTCCGAAGCGACATAGCCGTTGGCTGCCACCAGAAGAAAGACGAGGGAAAGCTCGTTCTTGAACTCGGCAATCCAAGCGACCGACTCGACGGCCAGCGGGTGGAGCGCCACGACCGCGCCGCCTACCCACCCGAACGCAAGCCCGAGCCGCGCAAACAGCCTCCAGGCCAGCAGCGATGCGACGACATGCAACGCGACGTTCGCCACATGGTAGCCGGTCGTGAGGTCTCCCCAGAGGTGCCATTCGGCCCATTGGGCCATTCCCTTGATCGGGAAGTAGTCCATACCCTCCGGGTCGACCCAGCAGCGCCACCAACCGGAGGCCGCGTGGACGTTCAGGTTGTCAACAATCTCAAGCCTGTCGTCCCACAGCCAGCCCCCGTTTATCGCGGGCCAATAGGCCGCGAACGACGCGACCGCGATGGCAACGGCAATTCCGGCAGAGCCGAGCCGGTTTCCGGAAACGGTCGCGGTCATCGTGATTGCCGGGCTCCTAGCGCCTCCGCCCGCTCCAGATTGCTCCTCGCCTCGGCGTAATCCGGTTTCAGCCGGACGGCCTCCCTGAACTCCCGCTTCGCCCCGGCCATGTCGTCGGATTGCGCCAGGAGGGTGCCCAGGTCGTTGTGAACGTCCGGCGCGTCAGGCTCGAGCTTCACCAGCCTCTGAAACTCAAGGATGGCCGCACCAACCTGGCCGTTCTGGGCCAGGAGCCCGGCATGATTGAGCAGGGCGTCTGGGTAGTCCGGACGCAATGCCAGGGCCTTTCCAAACGCGGCAAGCGCCTTGCCCGAGCGCCCCTCGTCCATGAAGGCGTTGCCCAGGTTGTACCACACGACAGCCGACTCGCTTCGCCCGTCAAGCGCCTGATCGAAGGCCTCGGTCGCACCCGCCGCGTCACCCGTCTTCTGGAGTGCCCGCCCAAGGTTGTAGAGCACGTTCGCGTTGGTAGGGTTCCCGGGAAGCGCCAGTCGGTATTCAGAGACCGCCTCGGCATCGCGGCCCATCCGGGTCAGCACGTTACCCAGATTCTGGTGGGGATCGCTGTATCCTGGGGAAATCCGGGAAGCCGCCCGGAACTGCTCGATCGCCTCGTCGATTCGACCTGCTTCAACCAGGGTGTTGCCCAGGTTGTTCCGGGCGCCGGCATCGTCCGGGGACTTGGCCACGGTGTCCGCCCACAGCGCGTAATCACTCGAATAGACTTTGTTGCGCGACCGCGTCGCCCCGATCTCCGCTGCCGCGACGGCGACCGAGGCGCCCACCCCGAGAAATGTCACCAGGCCCGCTCCTCCGCCTATGGCCCTGCCAAGTCGGCTGAAAATGGCGTGGCCCGCGACCGCCGCCAGGCATGCAACCGCCGCAAGCGAAAGGTACACCCGATGCTCCGCAATCAGCTCGGTTGAGACCGGCATGATCGAAGACGTCGGGGCGAGGATAGCGAAATACCACACCCCCAAGAACCCGAGCTTCGACCCCCTCACGGCACCCGCCACCGAGACGCCTGCCAATCCGAGAACAAGCACAGCGTCGATTATCAGCGGCACGTACGGCCCCCCGAGGGTCAGGCCGTAGCTAAAGAGAAGCGGACTTGGCCAAAACGAAAGCTGCAGGTAGGTCGCAATTGCGCGGAACTGGGTAACTGCGTAGGCCCACCAGGCTATTCCGGCACCGAAGCCGACGGTGCCCCCGCGCATCCCCGTCCCCAGCATCAAGACGCCTAAAAGGACCCATGAGCCGACCAATGCGCAATAGTACCAACGCCGGGCGGCCAGAGCCGCTTTCCAGCCACCCGCCACGAAGACCCGGTCGCAGACAAGGACAAGAACGGGAGCCGTCACCATTACCTCCTTGCATCCGATGCCGACAAAGCACGCCGCCACTGAAACCGCGGCCCAGCCGAGCGAAGTGGCCCCACCCCCATAGGCCCGGATAAAGCCGTACAGGCATCCCAGGTAGCACAGGCCCATGAGCGACTCGGCCCTTTGGCTGATATAGGTAACCGACTCGGTCTGAAGGGGGCTCAGCATCCAGAATAATGCCGTTGCCCACGCAATGCCCGTAGCGGACGCCGCCATCGAGGGCACGCGCAATAGGATCCGTCGGCAGAGGCCGAAGAGGAGCAAGCCTGCCCCAACATGGATCAACCAATTCGTCACATGGTACCCATGCGTATCGAGCCCCGAGAAAGCATAGTTCGCCGCAAAGCTCGCATTTAGAATCGGCCGACCGCTCACGGGCCAGCCTGACGCCAGCGGCCGAAACGCCGTCGACCACTGGCGGATGGTCGGATTGTCGATTACCGACCCGCGATCGTCGTAGAGGAACGGCCCCCGGTAACTTCCAACGTAAGCGGCTAGGCAACCAAGCACCAGAAACACGGAGCCCAGGAGGAGGACGCCACGGCCCGAGGAAACACGGTTTGACCCGCCGTCTTGATTCTTGCGCATATCGATGCTGCGAATGAATTTGTAGCAATCAGGCCCCAATGGAAGCGAGCCTTTCAATTTCCCGGATCTCCCGTCCTCGCATCCGGCCTCCCGTCGACGGAAAGCCCGGGCTACGGAAGGCGCCTGCCCGCCGTACGCCGAGTTGCTTGGCCCTTGTCGCCAGCCAGAAAAAAGCCGCCGCGCCCGAAAGCGCGGCGGCTTGAAGCTGAGAAACGGAGCTCGATCAGAACTCGAGCTTCACGCCGACCTGCATGTACCAGCGCGACATGTCTGAGTAGACCTGCGGCGCACCGAGGGTGCCGGGATTGAACGTATACAAGTACTGGTTTGTTTTCGCATTGTACCCCGTTCCCGCGACCGTCTGCTCGCCATAGGGATAGTTGTACTGGCCATAGTTTTCAACGATACCCCACTTCTTGTTGAAGAGGTTCGCGAAGTTGAACATCGTCGCGAACAGCTTGACGTCAATGTCGCGCCACACCGGGATCGACTGGCTTAGGCTGGCGTTAAGCGTGTGCTGCCAGGCGCCCGCGAAGGCGTTACGGGGCGCAATCTTGCCCATGTATTTTTCAAGGGTCGGATGGGAAGGCAGCCACACGTTGAAGAAGTTGTTCTCCTCAGCGGCACTGATCCACTGGACGTTCGGGTCATTCGGACCCGACGGCACGTAGAAGAGCTGGTTGTTGTTGCCCGAGCCGTCGGCATCACCCTTGAAAACGAAGCTGTAGGGCTGGCCGCTCTGAGCGATATACTGCGCCGTGAAGGTCGTTTCCGCGTGGGGCTTCTTGAAGAAGTTGATCTCCTTGTCCAGGGTCACGATGAACTTGTCAGGGATGGCGTACTCCGAGCGATAGGCGATGTTGTCATTCGGGTTGACGAACGGGCTTGTGGTGCCGCCGGATGCAGTCGTGCCACCGAGCTCGGCCACCTGCGTGGCATGCGTGTGGGTGTAGGCGAGGCTCCACGCCCAGCTGTCCTTCATCTTGCGCTGGATCTGAAGCGTGTACTCCTGCGAGCCACCCTTGTCGGTGTTGTTCAGCTCCAGGACCTGCGATAGTTTCGGATTGGTCTCCAACGCCGCCGATCCCTGGCTCGAGACGCTCGTGTAGAAGTTGCTGGTCGTGTACCCGGGGACAAAGTAGGCGCTACCGATATTTGACGGGGTGATATTCCCGTTGTAGCGAATCGCGCCGTCCGGCATGGTAGCCGGGCCACTGGTCGCCAGCTTCAGGTTGTTGGACGTGTAGTAGATGTCCTTCTCTACCTGGCTCAGGTCGATTTCGGCCGTGACCGTGATGTTCCCGAAAGGCAGCTTGTGGTCGACCGCGATGTTCTCTTTCCAGTTGGCTGGATCCTGAAAATCGTGCGAGATGAAGTCGATGTTCTCTGCCGGTGCACCCGCATTAGCCGGAACAGGGCCCGTATTTGCTCCTGCAAAGGTATATCCCGGGATGATCTTGGCACTGTTCGTCACGGACGCCGAAGTCGTTAGCCCCGCGTTGTTGAACGAATTTTCCAGCCACACATACGGGGGGGAGGCCACGAAGAGGCCCGCGCCGCCGTGGATCTGCGTGGTCTCGTCCTTCGAGACGTCCCAGTTGAATCCAAAGCGGGGCGAGATCACGTAATGACCATTGATCGTTTGGGTGTTGGGGAAGCCCGCGGAGTTTAGGAAGACCGTGCTGAGCGGCGGCTCCTGATTCATATACGGATAGTCGAGGCGGACGCCGCCGAGCAGCGTCAGGTTCGGAATTGGCTTCCACGTATCCTGGAGCGAAGGGGCGATATTCAGCTGCCAGAAATGCGCGACCGACTGGGACAACGTGAAGCCGGGCGAGGCGACGGTCTGCGTCGCGCCGGTCGGCGTCGCGTTGAGGAAGTCCTGGACGTTTGAGAACGTGTACGAGCCAAGGGTGTTCTGGATGAACGTGTTCGTGAGCTGCACGCGGTCAAATGCCGCGCCGAACTTGAACGTGTGGGTTCCCAGGGCGTAGTCGGCGTAGAAATGCTCCTCAACTTCCTGGGTGTGCAGGTTGTTGTCCTGATAGCTCGCGGACGTGCCAAGGAACAACTCCGTCGGGGCGGCGCCGGTCGGATAGGATCCGAAGTTTCCAAGAATGATCGTGGTAGCCGGCCAGAGCGTGCCCTCGGGAATCGCTGTGCCGTTGTACAGGCGGAAGGTGCCCTCCAGTTCTGTCGTCAGACCGGGAATGATGTAGTTCCAGTCGCTGTTGAACTTTGCGGTGTAGGATTGGTCGACGCGGTGGGAGTCATACCAGGAACCGCTGAGCGAGGTCTCGAAGCTCGAGGTGTAGTTGTACTCGAGCGGGCTGCGACCGTCGTTGTGGCGGAACGTGAAGTCAAACTTGTGGTTGTCCGAGATGTTCCAGTCTACCTTGGCCACAAAGTTTTGCTGCCAGGTATGGGCCGACGTGACGTAGGAGCCCTGCTCCGCGTAACCCTCGCTCTTGGCAACGGCAAGGATCTGGTCAATGACGGCTGTGTCCGCTGCGGTATCGAACGGATTGAAAGTCGGTGGGGTCGGTTGGGCGACCTCGCGGAATGCCTCATAACCGACGAAGAAGAAGAGCTTATCCTTGAGGATCGGGCCGCCGAAGGTGGCACCGGACGTGCGAGCTTGCATCTGCTCGTGGGCACCGAGCGGGTTTGGGACCGGGTCGGGGCCACGGAAGTTCGTGCCGGTGTACAATTCGTAAAGGTCGCCGTGGAACTGGTTGGTTCCGGACTTGAGCGTCGCGTCGGCCACCGCACCGACGAACCCGCTGTAAGCGACGTCATAGGTGTTGAGGTCGAAGGTGAACGACTCGATCCAGTCCAGGGGAAGCGGGTTGCGAAGACCGGCGTAGCCGTTCGAATTGAGGCCGAAGTTGTCGGAGGCCGACACGCCATCTACCAGCACCAGATTCTCACGGGGGTTTTGACCCTGGACGCTCAGCGTATAGTTGGCGTCGCCGTTGGCGCTCTGCTGAAGATTGGTGCGGGGATCGAGGTTCTCGATGTCCTGAATATCCTGGCGCACGCTATTGACCGTCGCGATGTCCTTAGCGTTGAACGCCATCGAGGTGCCCATTGAGCTTCCGTCGAACTTGGTGTCGCGCGTGGCGCCGACCCGAACGGCGGCGAGGGTGACGATCTCCGAGCCCGGCTTGAGGTTCTCGTTTAGATTCGATCCGACGTCGACGAAGAGCTCGGATTCCTGGGCCGTCGTGCCGTCTGGAGCGGTGGCCTCGATGGCGTACGGGCCGCCTGGACGGAGACCATCTATGGCATACGTGCCGGATTTGTTGGAGACGGTCAGGTAACGGGTCCCGGTGGGAACGTGGGTCACCACGATTTTGGCACCGGAAATCGGTGCGCCGTTCTTGTCGGTAACGAATCCTGATATACCTGACGTCGTGACGCCTTGGCCGAACATTGTAGCCGTCATGAGGACCAGGGCTAGGACCCCGGACCAAATCCAATTAGCCGAACGGATCGTTTTATTCATAGGTGTAAGCTTGCCTTGTTCTACAGTCCCGTAGGTGCGGGACCGCTTGGTGTGTTAAAAAACCTTTAATCTAAGCCGATAGCCACATCGCCGACCCGTACCCCAGTCAAGCATCGAAGTTGAGGATCAACCTGTGTCGCAAAAAAGTTACCCTGTCGTGACATGCAGGGTCCGTGCCGAATGCCGGATTACTTTGAATTTGGGTTGCAAAATGCACGACTTTTCCCGTGAAAAAATTCACCAAATTTCACATGAAAAATTATAATTAATTATGGTGCATTAACTTAGGATAACACTGGATACGATGGCACGAAGCGAGGTATGGATAACACTCGTATGAACACCGAAGCCATACAGGACGCCGAACTCGTGAGCAGGTTTAAGCGCGGGGATGAACCCGCATTCGGGGAGATTATGAGCCGCCATCGGTCGCGAATTTTAGCGGCGGCGATGGCGCTCTTGCGCAACCACGCCGATGCGGAGGAGATCACCCAGGACACCTTCATCCGGGCCCACCGCGGGCTCGCGAACTTCAGGGGCGACTCGTCCCTCGCCACTTGGTTGCACCGGATCGCCGTTAACCTCGCAAGGAACCGCTACTGGTATTTCTTCCGGAGGCGCCGGCATGCGACGCTCTCGTTGGACGCAACGATGAGCGCTGAGAGCGACTCAACATTCGCCGACCTTCTCGCCACGGGCTCGGCGGACCCCTCGCAGGAGAGCTCCCGCAACGAATTCGTCGAAAGGGTCGAGGCCTGCCTGGAAAAACTCGAGCCGTCGCACCGCAACATCCTCACGATGCGGAGCGTGCTCGACCAGTCGTACGAGGACATCGCGAGCGCGCTTGGGATTAACGTAGGGACCGTGAAGAGCCGCATCGCGCGGGCCCGCGAGCGCCTGCGCAAGAGCCTTGCGGAGAACTGCCCCGATTTCGCGCGCGACAGCGACCCGTCGAGCTGGTTCGAGCCCGCCCGGGCAGAGGGCCAGGTGCCGATCCTGGGCGCTACGGGCTAGCCACTCCTGAGCCCGAGGAAGCGGGCGAGCCCGGCTACCGCCCCGGATGTCCGGTGCCCGCGCCGCACGCCCCGGGAAACCACAAGGAGCTTCCGCGCAGCCCTGTCCGCCTTCAGGTCCACGTGCCCCACGATTTCCAATCCGGAAAGCACGGGCAGCGCATAGTGGCCGCGCTTTCGCTTTCCGGCCGGCACATAGGCCTCCCAGGTGTAGTCGAATCCCCAGACGCGCCGCGTGACGCGGCGATCGTAGATCATGGGGTCGAGCGGGGCCAGGAGGAGCTGCTCCTCGCTGGGGGCCTCCGCCGGGCCATCGAGAAGAGGGAGGTCCTCTTTCAGGCAAAAAAGGACGGGACCCTCACCCACCTGGACGGGCATCACCAGGTCCTCGACCCAGGGTATCTCCGCCTTCTTCAGGGCAACAATCCGGTGCTGCCTAAGCCGAGTCAGGGCGAGCCACCGCGCGGTTTCGTACGGGGCCGCCTCTGGGACCGAGAGGACCGATGGGGGAAGGACCCTCTCAGGCAGGTCGTAGAGCCTTCGGTTCTTCTCCCGCCCCGCTATAAGGAGGCGGCCGTGGAAAAAGAGCTTTTGGAGCGTTGCCTTGGCCAGCGTCGCCGTGCCCCAGACCCTGCGGCCTTTCCTCCCGTCGGCAAAGGCGTCGCTCGCCAGGGGGCCCTCCGATGAAATTCGCTCCAGGATCTCCGCCGCAAATGCCCGCTCACGGGGAGTCAGCCGGCCCGACCAGGCCCCGGAGCCCCCGGTCCGGGCGCGCATCGCAGCGAGCAGGTGGGGCCACGCCTCCACGGGAAAGGCGACCAGAATCCCGGTCGAAGGCAGGTGATGCTCGAAGGCTGCGCGAAGGCCGGGCGCGATGCGCCCCGGCTCTTCGCCGTGGAGGTGGCGCATAAGCCCGCCCTCCTGGTAACCCTCGACCCGGTTCCTGAGGATGTGGTCGTGCATTCGTCCGCAGACATTGATCGGGTCAATCTGGATGTAGCCGTGGTGGCCAAGCGCATCGACGACGCGCGGTGCCCTGCGATCCACTAGGTGCGCCCGCCTAAGGAACACACGGGCGCCGTGGGCCGTGAGCTGTCGGGCCGGGTTCACGGGCCGGGCGCCGGGCGTGTGGGCTGAGAACGGGCAGGCGCTGAGGAAGCCGGGGCGGCCCCCGGCTGGGGCGGGGCCACGGCAGCCGGGTTTAGGCGCCTCATCACGTCGGCATAGTCCTGGATGCCCGCCAGGATGGCTTCGGCCACCAGGTCGCGGAAAGCGGGCGTCGCCAGCCGAGCCCCATCGGAGTCGCTCGAAAGGAACGCGGGCTCCACGAGCACCCCGGGGCACTTGAGCCCGCGCAGGACACCCAGGTGCTCGAATTTCTCGCCGCGGTCGCTGTTCTTTAGCGCGTCAAGGAGCCTGCGGTGCATCGCCCCAGAAAGGACGGTGTTCCATGCGTTGTAGGCGTTTATAGGCGCGTCGGCTTTCTGGGAGTCGTCCTTCTCGCCCGGGCTCCACGAGTTCGTCGAGCGCTGCGAATGCGGCGGGAAGGAGAGCACCTCCACCCCGGTTGTCTTCGTGTTCGGGTATAGCGAGTTGAAGTGGATGCTGACGAATAGGTCGGCATGCGCCTGGTTGGCGATCTCGGAGCGGATCTGCTTCGGGACATCGACGTCGGTCTCCCGGGTCATGACCACGGCGTAGCCCGCCGTCTCCAGGAGCTTCCTTAGCCTGAGCGCGACATCGAGCGTGTAGGTCTTCTCCATCGACCCCAGGGCCCGGTTCTCCGTCCCGTGGTCAACGCCCCCGTGACCGGGGTCCACCGCGATCACGTGCGGGACCGGCCGGGGCGGGCCGCAAAGTTCGGGCCTAAGGCGAGGCACGAGATGGGACTCAAAATCGGTGCGGCTCAGCAGGTAGGTGCCTCCATGGTCGACGACGGGGTCCCCGAAAAAGACCCGCAGCCCCTTAACGTCGGTCTCGCGGCTTCGGTCCGCGAACCTGGCGACCGGCTTGGCCCCGTCCTTGAGCAGGATGGCCGATGGCGGCACCAGGCGCTCGACGCGCAGGCCCAGGCGCGCCGCGCCCTCGTCAAGGCTCACATAGTCGAGGCCGTTGTAGCGGATCGAGGCGAGGTCCGCACCGGCTGCGGCCGGAAGCCCTGCTGGCAGCAGCAGGAGAATGAACGCCATCCTGCGCACGGCCTTGGGGGAGGGCTCAGGCCTCGGCGGCCTGGGGATCCTGGGAGCCGGAATCATCCTCGTCCCCTTCACCGCCCCCGCCCTCGCCGTCCTTGATGTGGAACTTGGCCTTCCGCTTGTTCGCCGGAAGGGGCGTAAGCATGACATGGATGTTCCTGCCAATGAGCTTCGGGTCGGCGTCCGGGTGCCCCATGCCAGCCAGGTCCACCACGGCCTTCTTCATCACCTCAAATCCGAGCTCCGTGTGCGCCATCTCGCGCCCGCGGAACTTGAGCCGCAGCTTCACCTTGTTCCCGTGGTCGAGGAATTCCTCGGCATGGCGGAGCTTCGTGTTGAAGTCGTTCGGGGCGATGCGCGCCGTGAACTCGATCTCCTTGATCTTGCTCGCCGTGGACTTGGAGTGGGAGTGCTTCTTCTGCTCCTCGTAGACGTACTTGCCAAAATCCATGATCCGGCAGACCGGGGGCGTCGCGTTGGGCGCCACCTCGACTAGGTCGAGGCCCACCTCAAGCGCCAGGTTCACGGCCTTCGGCGTGTCCAGGATGCCGAGCTGCTTGCCCTCGGGTGAGATTACGCGGACCTGCGGAACCTTGATTCTGTGGTTGCGGCGTATGCTCGCGAACGGATCGTTGTTGCGGCGCTGGAATTGCCCGTTCGGGCGATTGCCGCCTGGGGCGGCCGGAGGAGTCGGTATGGCCATCAATAATTACGCTGCTGGGTGTGTAGAATCAGGAGACGGTCGCCTGAAACCTACTCGAATACAACACCTAAACGCTGAAGCTTTCCCCGCAGGAGCAGCTCGCCTTTGCGTTCGGGTTGGTGAACTTGAAGCCGCCCGCGATCAGCTGGCTCGAATAATCGACCACGGTGCCCCTAAGGTAGAGGGCGGTCCTCGGATCCACCAGGACCGCTATGCCCGAGCTCCGCACCAGGATGTCCCCGCGCTTGGGCTCGGGCGTGAACTTGAGCTTGTAGCTGAGGCCGTTACATCCGCCCCCGGTGATCGCGACCCTCAGGAACTCCCCCTGCCCCTCCCGAGCAATGAGGGCCCTCACCTTGTTGCCGGCGGCCTCTGTCAGGCGGACCAGGCTCTCGGCCCCCTGCCGCGGGGCGGGGGAAACGGCGGTGGGCGCGAGCGCGGTGGAATCGGTCATCTTCAGGCACTATCGCCCATTGCGCGCCCGAATCAAGCGCCGGGCCACGGCAACTGCATTTGAGAAGCTTCTGGGGCTGGCGACCCCCTTGCCCGCGATTGCGAACGCGGTGCCGTGGTCGGGGCTTGTGCGGACGTGGCTTAGCCCGAGCGTCACGTTCACGGAATCCTCAAAGTCGATCACCTTAAGGGGCGCCAGCCCCTGGTCGTGGTAGAGCGCCACCGACACGTCGAATTCGCCGCGCAACTGGCGCCCAAAGAGGGTGTCGGCGGGCTGGGTCCTGGAAAGCCCGGGAAACCGGTGCCTGAGCCCGTCAAGGATCGGGTCGATCGTGTCGCGCTCCTCGGTGCCGATCAGGCCGCCCTCCCCTGCGTGGGGATTGAGCCCGCAGACGCCGATCCGCGGGGAGGCGACGCCCTCGGCGCGCGCCAGCTCATCGGCCGCGGAGACGGCCCGCGTGATGCTTTCCCGCGTGAGGGCCCTAGGCACGTCGCGGAGCGCGATGTGCCAGGACACGAGTGCAATCCTTAGCCGGCCCCCACAAAAAGCCATCGTCGGCTCCCCTCCCCAGCGCTCGGCGAAGAACTCCGTGTGCCCGGGGAACTTCCAGCCGATCGCCGCCATCCGCTCCTTGCTTATCGGTGCAGTGACGACCCCGGCATACTCCCCCGAGACGCACAGGGCGGCCGCGCGCTCAAGCGCGGCCCAGGCGACAAGCGAGCCCTCCCCGGTGGGCTTGCCCGGCTCGGCCGAGAAGCCCTCGATGCCGACCGGGATCCTTCTTGGGCCCTCGGGGAGCGTGGACAGCCAGAGGGCCGGGCCGACAATCGCGGAGCGGGCGGCCTCGGCCGGGTTCGCCGCGACCCAGGACGAAATGATCTCCGGGCCTATGCCCGAGGGATCCCCGCACGAGATTGCGATCGCTTCGCTCAAGGGTGGCTTCCGCTCACTCGGCATCCTCCGGCTCCTGCACGCCCTTGCGCCGGGCCCGGGCAATGCCGCGCTTGCCAAGCGTGATAAACGTGAGGAAGCGCAGGGCCTCGGCCGACTTGAAGGCACCGCTCGAGATCGCGCTCGAGGCGATCTCGCGGATGTTGCCCGTCTTAAAGTACACGAGCCGGTAGGCCTCCTTTATCTCGTTTATGGCCTCGCGCGTGGCCCCGCGACGCCGCAATCCCACCAGGTTAAGGCCGCTCACTTCGTTGCGCTCCGCAACCATGAGGAAGGGCGGGATGTCCAGGGTGATCCGCGAGAGGCCGCCCACCATGGAGCCCTCCCCGATCCGGCTGAACTGGTGGTAGGCTGACCCGCCTCCCAGCACCACGTTGTCACCCACCTCGATGTGGCCCGCGAGGAGGACGGCGTTCGCCACGACCACGTTGTTGCCCACGTGGGTGTCGTGGGCCACGTGCGAGCACGCCATCAGGAGGCAGTTCGACCCCACCGTGGTGAAGGCGCCCGGCTCCGTGGAGCGGTTCACGGTCACGTACTCGTGGATGATGGTTCCCGCTCCCACCCTGGCGCCCGTCGGGACCTTGGGATCGAAGCGCAGCACCTGGGGATCCCCCCCCACCACCGCGTAGGGATGAACGACGACCCGCTCGCCCAGGATTGCCCCGGAGCGAATGATGGCGCCCGCGTGGATGGTGCAGCCGTCGCCGAGCTCGGCGCCCGGCTCGACGATTGCCGTGGGGTGTATGGATGACTTCATCTGCGGCGAATCCTCGAAATTGGGCGCGATCAGGGCGAGAACGTTTTGCAGCGACGGGCCCCTCGCGGGCCCTAGTCCGCGGCCGGTGCCGCCTGGGCCGCGCGTGTCCTCCGTGCCGTCTGCATCCTGTCGGAGAGCAGATCAAGCTGGGCGTCCCTGAGGAGGTCGTACTTCTTAAGGACGCGGATCACCTGGAGCGTGTCGCTCTTGCCGTAGTTGCGCTGGGCGTCGATCTTCTCGATCAGGTCCAGGAGCATCGACCTGAAGGAGATGATGCCGTCAACCCCGCGCTCCTTCAGGAGCTCGACGCTCTGGGACCTGAACGGCTCCGCCGTCGGGAGCGCCGGAATCACCAGGATCTTAGTCACGCCGCTTCCGACGCCGTCGCCCTCCGCGGGGAAGAGGCGGGAGGCCTGCTTGATCACGTTCTGCTCGAGAAACCCGAAGATCTCGGGCGAGCCCTTGAGGGTCGCAGGCGTGAACACGTCGGTGTGCCAGGGCTTCACGGCGACAACGGCCTGGTGCACGAACTGGAGCTCGGTCGTGAAGAGGAAGAAGTCCGGCTTGCGGCTGCCCTTGGCCCACGACGGGTTGTGCACCAGCAGGTCGATCTCCTCGTCGCCCCGCTTCTGGCGGGCCTGGACCTGGTACTTGCGCACCTGTCGGACGAAAAACCCGTTCTGCTCAAAATACTCCCGGACAATGCCTTCGTCGATCGCGGACATGATCCATCTTATAGCCCCACCCGGGCCCGAACACACGAAATTTTTGGTGGGAGCCTAGGCGCACCCCACGTCGCGCCAGACCGCCTCGACGTCGGCCGCCGGGACATCGCCCCGGACGGTCGCCTCCCCGAGGGAGCTCAGGAGCACAAACCTGAGGGCGCCGGCGCGGGCCTTCTTGTCCCGGGCCATCGCCTCCATGAGCCCGGAGACCGCCAGCGGCGAGCGCAGGCGGGTCGGCAGCCCGTGGCCGGCGACGACCGACTCGACCCGCCTCACCTCGCTGTCGCCGATCATCCCCATGCGCCTTGAAAGGCGCGCTGCCGCGCAGAGCCCGATCGCCACAGCCTCCCCGTGGAGGTAGGCCCCATACCCGGTGGCCTGCTCGACCGCATGACCGTAGGTGTGCCCGAGGTTCAGGAGGGCCCTGCCGCCGGTGGCGGCGCGCTCCCGCTCGTCCGCCTCGACGAGCTTGGCCTTGATACCGCAGCACACGCGCACCGTCCACGCCAGGCGCAGGTCGCCGGCGCTCAGGGCCGAGCGCTCCAGGTCCTCGAAGAGGAGCTTGTCCCCGAGGAGCGCCGTCTTGATGACCTCGGCCATGCCCGCGGCAAACTCGCGCGGGGGGAGCAGCTTCAGGAAACCGGTCGCGATGAAGACGCCGCGCGGCTGATGGAAGGCGCCGGCCAGGTTCTTGCCCGCCTTCAGGTTGATGCCCGTCTTCCCGCCGACTGAGCTGTCCACCATGGCAAGGAGGGTTGTGGGCACCTGGAGGTAGTCGACGCCGCGGAGGTAGGAGGCCGCAGCAAATCCCGCAAGGTCCCCCACGACGCCGCCGCCGACCGCAAACACGACGCCGGACCTGTCGAGGCCCTGGGCGGCGAGGAAATCGAGGGCGCGGCCGAGCTCGGCGATCGACTTGGACTCCTCGCCCGAGGGAACGGTAAGCGTGGGGGCGTCGCCAAACAGCCGCTTGAGCGTCGGGGCCTGGATGTTCGCGACGTTCTTGTCCGTGATCACCACGTACCTCCTGGACGCCGCCGCGAGCTCCGAAACCAGGGCGCGCACCTCCTCGGTCAGGTCCTCCGCGAAGAGGATGGGGTACGAGCGTTCGCCAAGGTTTACATTGAGCGTATCGGGCATCGGGGCCCGCAAACTTGGCCGGTGGGAGGCCGGCTGTCCATGGATTTGAGAGGCCGCACCCAGGGGCCCCTATCGCGCCGGCGGCTGCGCAACGGGACGCTTCGCAAGAGCGCGGACGATCGGCCCCCGGATTAAAAAGTGGTACACGGCCAGGACCACGATCATCCCCGCGGCCGCGTACACGAGGCCCTCCGAGGTCGTCGGTACGGCCGGCCGGTAAATGGACAGGGTCGCCCGGGCTATGCCCCAATCCAGGTGGCGCAGAAACGCGAACGGCCGGGTCCATGCGGAGGCCTGGCGGAGCGCCTGGTCGGCGGAGCCCAGTTCCTGGACCCTCAGGGCCGCGGCGCGGACAATGTCTCCCAGGCTTCCCACGGTTCTGTCCGGGTTCTGGGCCGCGCCGGCCACGAGCTGGTCAAGCGTCATGCCCGATTGGGCCGCCAGGTCCTTGAAGCGCTCGAGCGCGAGCCTGGCCTCGTCCAGGTGACCCTCGAGGCGCTGCAGGTACTGCTGCATGAACTCGGGGAACTGGGAAAACGCAACGGCACCCAGGACGCACAGGACCCGGTCCAGGACCCGCTCGGCTCCATCGGATATCGATCGGACTAGGGGGGGCAGGGCCACACGCCTACTCTCGCACGCGGGGCCCGGCCTTGCCATCCGAATCATCCACCAGGCGGGCGGCGCCCTCCATCGACGTGGGGGAATGGCCGCCCTGGGCGCCAATTGAGAGGCCGCCTGCAATCGACGCGGCGGGGACGGCCGCGGCTCCCGAAAGCCGCTCGCCGGCCCTGGGCCCCGGGCTGGCGAGCGATGCGCCCGCGCCCTGCGCCAGGCTAAGGGCGAGGCGGCCGGCTGCGGCCGACTGGGCCCCCGTCTGGGCCGCGGCCTGCGTCATGAAGAGGGCCCCGGTGGCGAGTGTCTTGTGCAGGAACGCGGGCCCGAGGACGGAGACGATCACGACCCAGAGCATGAAGCCAAGGCCCCCCACAAGGACCGAGAGGAGGGCGGCGAGGTTTCCCATGAACCAGTTCCCGAGCGCCGCCTCGGTGGCCTGCAGCTGGGCCTCGGACGGCGTCCCCGATAGGATCGAGTCCCACTGCAGGAGGGTGGCGAGCTCGGGCACCCGGCTTGTCCCCGCGACGAGCGAGACGAGCGCGTTGTAGAGCGCGATCGTCCCGGTGTGGCCTATCGCCCAGGCAACCGGCCACAACGCCAGGGAAACCATGTGCATCACGTAGCTCTGGGCCGCCTGGCGGCTGAAGTGACCCTCGGGAAGGGAGAACATGCCGACGAAGAGAGGGAGCATCATGGTTCCCGAGACCGCCAGGAAGAAGCGCAGCTGCACCATGAACCAGACAATCGCGGCCGAGAGGAGGAGGAGCAGATAAAGGGGAACGAGCGTGAGCGCGATCAGGAGGCACTTGAGCATGGCCGACCCGAGGCCCGTCGCCAGGGCGACGACCCTCACCATGGCGTTCCACGTCTGCGAGGCCCCTTGGCCGTAGTCGGCCGCGGTGTCCCAGACCGCGACTCCGAAGGCCTCGATGTAGCCCAGGACGCTCCCGTCGTTGGCGCTCGAGATGAGCTCCTTGCGCTGGGAGCCGGCCGACGACGGGGACGGGGCGGCAAGGGCGTTCCTGCGAAGGGCGTCGAAAAGCTCGTTCAATTCGGGCATGGCGTAGGCCGCCTTGACGCAGACCGCAGTCAGGTTGCGCGGGCCCCCCACCGAGGAGTCATACACGGAGTCCGCGGCCTGCATCGACGCCTGCATGAGGAACGGCCCGCCCACCATGAACGCGACGACGATCCAGGTCTTCGCAATCTCCCCCATCTTTCCTTCCCCGCCGGAGCGCTGCGAGCGAAGGACAAAGCCCCAGAGGACGAGGAGCGCGCCAAAGCCCGTGAAGATCCAACCGATTCGACCAAGCACCGAGGGCTGCCCGCCCGCTCCCTGGGTCAGGCCCCGGAAGAGGACTCCACCGTCATAGGCGTTAAAGACGTCGAGAACGTCGGAGGGGGCAACCGTGTCTGCCAGGAAGGGGGTCACGGGGAACCGCCTCCGGTGTCGGCCGTGGTCCAGAGCTTGAGGCCCGAGTAGTCGGCCGTGGCCGAAGGAGCCGTTGGCTTTGCGAGGGTCGCCAGGCGCTGCGCCTCGGAGCTTTTCGCCCGCCCGGAGGCTCCGGTATAAAGGGCGGCCGACTCGGCGAGCTGCTGCTCGTCGGAGGCCCTTGAGCGTGCGCTTGCCTCGGCCCTGCCCTGTCGGTCCGCGAGGTCCATGTCGTCCAAGAGGGCGCGCCTTCGGGTATCCATAACCTGGTTCTGGGACTGGAGCTGGCTGATCTCCGAGAGGATCGCCTGCTTGGCGGACTCGGTCGTCGCCGCCCGGAATTGGAGCCATGCCAGAGCCAGTTCCGAGGCCACGAGCGCGCGGGCCGACTGCTCGGAGGTGATCTGCCCATGGACCGCGGCCGACGCGCTCGATCCCATGGCGAGGTCCGAGTAGAGGGAAGCATCGCGCGGCTGTGCCTGCCCGAAGACGGCCATCGAGGATCCAATCCCTGATCCCTGCATGAAGGCGTCGACGCCCGCGGCCTGCCCCGGGGTGCCCAGGGCCTGCCAGGATGCCGCGAGGTCGGAGGACGTCTTCGCCCCCGCCGACAGCGCCACCACCTGGCTTGAGAGGGCCGCCAGGTCGCGGGCCGCGAGCGCCGCCGCCCTGGGGTCGCCGGCATACGCCTGGAGCGCCTCCACCGTCTCCAGCGTTCCGGAGGCCGCCTTCAGCTGGTCGGTCAGCCTCTGGAGCTCGGCGGCCCAGTTTGCCGCCTCCGCGGGGTTCGCAATGACCGTGACAAACGAGGTGTCGGCAAACCCGAGGAAGGCCCGCGACCGAAGGGGCAGGAAAACGAGGAGCGCGGCGGCGAGGGCCCGCCGCGAGCTGGAGGAAGCCGGATTCATGGATTTCGCTCCATTGCAGGTGCCGGCTCCGGGATGAAGACCGGAACTCCCACGGTCTCCGGGGCGAGCTTCCTGCCGTCGCGGGTGACGCCGGACTCCTCCCAGACGTAGTACTTGATCCGGCCGGCGGGACGCTCGCAGGAGGGGGCCTCGAGAGCCTGCTTTGCCCAGTAGAGCCGCTTGACGGTGTCGGCCGTCCCGAGCTGGTAGGCCTGTTCCCGGGTGGAGCCCTCGCCCCCATTCCGCGCCGACCGGCAACCCAGGAGGCCCAGGGCTAGAATAATGGGGAGAAGCTTCCTCATGCATTGCCCCCCGCCGCCTCGGCAACCACCCCGTGAAAGACCGAGGGGTATTTCCCGAGGGCCTGCATCCTGCGGTCGAAGACCGCGCCCGAGGATTCCGCAACGTAGAGCATCGCGGGGTCGATCTCGACCCGCACGGTCCCGCACACGGGCGTGGCTCCCTCGCTCGAGAAATACGTGAGGAACGACGCCCGGCGCTTCTGACGCTGGTGCTCGACGAGGGGATGCTGCAGGACCGCGCGCTGCGCCGCGGCCGGCAGGCCGATCACGCGCCCGACCCTGGCCACCTGGTCTGCGTTGTTCTGGCGCATGAGAAAGTGCTGCTTGCACTGGCCCAGAAGGAGGTCGGTGAGCGCCGGGTCGATGTCGTCGATCTGCGACGGTTCCTGGAACGCGCCCACGAAGACGCACCGGTATTTGCGCATCTGCGCCAGGAGCTCCTTCACGAACTCGGTGGCCCCGGGGATCAGGAGGATCCGGCGGAGCTCGTCCAGGAGCATCACCTTGGAGGATGCCCGGGGAAGCGCGAGGATGTGCTGGCGCACGTGGTCGAAGACCACATAGCCGGATAGCTCCTTCAAGGTCCCATCGGGTAGGCGGCTCGTGTCGAAGTGCAGGCCCGCGCCCCGGACGTCCACGTTGGTCGGGCCGTCGATGAAGGCGCCCACCACGCCACCAGCGCGCAGCCCCTTGGCCAGCTCCGAGGAAAGGAAGTCGAGCTCGGAGGCGACCGCGGCGCTCCTGTGGTGCGGCAAGCGGCCATGCCTCATGAGCGCCACAAGCCCGTCGAACCGCGGATAATCCCCCGCACTGAACATGCTAAACGCCAGCGACAGGGTGTTGCGCCTGCCTTGGGGGGTCATCTCGACTCGGGCGACCTCCTCCTCGGTAGGGGCGGCGACAAGCTCGGCCGCCCCTGCAGGGTCTGTTCGCTCGAGCTCGGCAAGGGCGAGGCACGCATCGACAAAATCATCGTCCCCCTTGCGCGACCGTTCGGCCGCAAGCGACCGGCGGGCGATCCGGCTCCAGCGCGCCGGATCGGCGTTCCTCCAATCCTCGGCGCAGTCCTCGAAGTGGCTCCTCACGTACTCCCCGATCAGGCCCTCCCGCCGCCGGTTCCTGTCCTCGTCCCGGGAGAGACCGACGAGCTTCATGCATGTGCGCACCACCCGGGCCACCGTAGAGGAGGAGAGCGGCAGTCCGAGCGTGTCGAAAGGGTTGAGCGTCACATCTCCCGACTCCCGGAGGACCAGGCTCTTCATGCCGCAGAGCTGCGCCTGGGTCACGAGCGACAGCCCCTCCTCCTGGTAGAATCGGTAGGCCCATTCGCAGTCTGTCTGGCTCATGAGGTCGATCAGGAAGGCCGACTTCCCGGAACCGTTTACACCGACGACGATCGAGTGCTGCGGTGTCCCGTTGGGGGTCACCAGGCGGACGCCCACGACGCTGTTGCCCGGGCTGTCGTAGAGGGCCTGCGCATCGTCCAGGTGACCCGTGAAGGTCGAGGAGAGCGGCATCAGGTCTACCAGGTTGTGGTTCTCCACGTAGATGTCCCAGCCGCGATAGGTGCCGCCCAGGTTGCCGGGGAGGGTCTCGTAGAAGAGGTGCCTGGCCTGGGCCGCGTTGTTCACCTGCATAAACTCGGCCCCGTCAATCCCCTGGAGGGCCGTCCGCATCGCGAGCGCCTTGGCCGCGATCCCCTCGGCGGTGGGGCTCCATACGCGCACCGTGAAGAGGAGGTTGAACGGGATCGTGACCGACGAGAGGAGGGAATCGATCCGGCCGTGGCGCAGCCGGATGTCGTTCTCCACGCCCGCGGCGCGGCGGTCCGAGAGGAAGGCGCTCAGTTCGTCGATCTCGCGCCGGAGCCGGTCGATCTCCCCGCCCACCGGGAGCGGCCGGACGCCTAGCGTGACGCAGGCCCCGTCACCCACGGCGTCGAGCACGGGCAGGAGCATCCCCGGCCGGGTCCCCCGGGGAAGCTCCCGCATCACGAAGAGCGCGTGGTAGTTGCCGTCAAGGTGAAGGAGCGCCCTGTGATCGGGCGCGCGGGAGACGAAGGCATCCACGTCGCTCCGCATGCAGTTGGCGCGTATCGGCCGCGTGGGGTCGAAGCCCTCGAGGGCGCGCTCGCGGTCCCCGGAGAACACCCGGGCGAGGCTCGGGTTAAGGAACTTCCGGAGGTGGACGGCATGGTCGCCGTCGTCCATCGGGGACCAGCGGCCGAGCGGGTGGACCATGGCGAGCATGCGAAGCTGCGAGTCGAGCCCCGAGGCGGCCTGCCGCAGGAACGCATCGCAGGCCTCGAGCGTCCGCAGGTCCTTGTTGCTCAGGCCATCGCAGCGCCTTCCAACATACACATGGACGCGCTCCCTCCGGAGCGACCCCTCGGCGAGCCTCCGGTCGTAGTAGGCCCGCCTTACCGCGCAGGCCCTCCGGCACCACGGCGTCCCCTGCGCCTTCCTTCCCGAGTAAGCCTCGAGCGCAGGCCCGAAGTCATCCTCGACCGTCCATTGGATCTGGAGCGACGCCGCATTCCCCACGAGAGCGAGCGCGTGGGCGTTCTGGCGGCGGAGGTCAAGGAGCGTCCGGTTGTCCGCGCTCCTAAGGTCGGGAACCTCGACCCGGGCCCCTCGTGAGAGGCAGGTGCCCGCATCGAGGGCCCTGCCCCACCAGAGCATGCCGCTCTCAAACCACCCGTCGGGAAACGACCTGGCCATGGGAGCGTCCTTTACCTTTGCGGGACACCCCCGGTCCTTGCCGGGTGCCGCAGGTCGGACGGGCGCGCCGGACCGGATGCCGCAGTCCCGTCAACGAAGAGGCGCGGGACCAGGGGAAAGACGCGGAGCGGCGGGTCCGTGAAATCAAGCCTCAGGGAGAGTACGGTCGCGCAGAGGTCACCCTTATAGTGAGGCGGCCTCCCCATGACGAGCAGGCGAAGGTAGCCGAAACCGACCAGGACCGGCAGCATCGCCTTGATCGTTTTCACGAGCCAATGCCCTCCTCCCGGGCCCTCGCCGATGAAAAGCTTTAGCGCAGCGGTGATGCTGATCATGAGTCCAAGGAACAACGGCCAAAGGTCATTAAAGCCGACGCCATCCAGCCCTAGGTAGCCCACCCGGGCCCTGCGCCCCGTGTTGCTCGGGGTATAGGGAAGCACGGGCTCGTCGGCCTCGGTCGGCATGGGACTTTTTTCTACCACGCCGGGAGGCTCCCCAGGGTCCAAACGGGGTTGATGATCCCTATCCGAATCGAGAACCAGTAGACGCCCGCGGAGATCGCTGGTATCCCGATGGCCCAGGCCGCCTCCTCGAGCTTGTCCTGCTTGTCTTGGGCCCGGTAGGCCCTCTGGGCGTGCTTGATGCCCTGCCAGACAGATCCGGCAAGCCCGAGGGTGAAAAGCCAGCCGAGGACGTCGGTGGCCTGAAATGCCGATGCGAGGAAAAGGGCCTGTTTGAATGAGTGCACATTATTAGACATGTCTCATTATCCGTGTTACTCAAGCAAAATCGGTCGCATTGGAATGGCAGCAGCTACCGGCCCGCTGCGACGCGCACACTTCGTTCAGGCTCGCGAAGGCGCAGCCGATTCGCCATCGAACACGGTGTACGTGAACACCCCGGAAAGCTCCGCCAAACCTCCAGTCCCCGCGGCCCGGCGTGAAGTGGCTCTGGACGGGCTGCGCGGGGTCGCCATCGCCCTGGTTCTCTGGCACCATTTTGTGGAGCAGAGTCTTCCCCCCGGCAGGGCATCTTGGCTGGGATGGCTGCGGGCAGCAACCGGTCTTTCGTGGTGTGGAGTGGACCTCTTCTTCACGCTGTCCGGGTTCCTGATCGGTGGGATCTTGATCGACAAGAGAGACTCTCCGCGATTCGCCCGAATCTTCTACCTGCGGCGCGCGGCCCGAATCTTGCCCCTTTACTATGTGACCCTGGCTGTGGCCGGTCTGGCATTGGCCCTTCACATTCCTGGATCCTTTCATCTTTTCCCCCCCTGGGTGTACGCACTCTTTCTTACCAATTTCGCGATTGGATTTTCAGGCAACTGGGACTGGCTGCCCCTATCGGTGCTTTGGTCCCTAGCCGTCGAGGAACAGTTCTACCTTTCCGCTCCCTGGGTCGTCCGGATGCTACGGCCCGGACGGCTGCCCTGGGTTTTGGCCAGCATCGTCGCGCTTGCCGAGGCCGCTCGCGTGGCCTTCGTCACCGCTTCGCCAGCCCGCCACTTTTTCCCATTCGTTCTCCCGCCGTTTCGCGTGGATGGGCTGGCGCTTGGATTTCTTGCTGCGTGGACCGCTCGTTGCGACCCGTCCGCTCCCTTGCGTGCGTTTCTATGCAAGAACTGGCCTATTCTGGCCGGCTGCGGCGTCGGTGCCATGGGAGCGCTCGCTCTTCTGCGCCCCGCCGAAGGAGCCCCGATTCTGAATTGCCTTGGATACCTCGCAATCGCCGCCGTTTTTGCCTTGATCGTTTTTGTGGTTTTTGTCCCCAAGCCGCCAATGCTCGCCCGTGTTCTTGAGTTCCGCCCCCTCGTCAATTTGGGCCGGCACTCGTACTTCGTTTACCTGTGGCATGGCCTCATCGGGAGTTCGATAATCAGGGCGCTGGGAGGGCCGGACTTCACCCTGAATTCGGCGGCGGGCCTTGCGATCGTGGCAGTCGCTATCGGGTCAACATGGCTTGCCGCCACCGCCTCGTGGAAATGGTTTGAGGGTCCGCTCGTGGAGTGGGGCCACAGGCATCACTATTAAGGCAATGGCGAACCTGAACCCGATAACCGTCACGGTGGTGGTTCCAAGCCACAACCCGGACCTTGGGCGCCTCAGGGAGACACTCCTGGGGCTAAAGCTGCAGTCGCTAGCCCCTGAATTGTGGGAGGTGCTCCTGGTCGACAATGCCTCGTCGGCGTTTCCCCATGAGTCGGATTATGCGGCGTCGGCGCCGCCTGGTCTGAGGGTCATACGGGAGCCGCGACTGGGCTTAACATCAGCCCGCCTCGCGGGGATTCGCGCATCGCGGGGATCGGCAATCGTCTTCGTGGACGACGACAATGTCCTGGCGTCGAACTACATCGAGGAGGTCGCGCGCATCTTCGCGAAGGAGCCGAGGATCGGGGCTGCCGGGGGCAAGTCGGTTCCCGTCTTCGAGATTCCCCCGGAGGCGTGGCACGAGGAGTTCCTGCCGCTCCTCGCGCTGCGCGACCTGGGCGATTCCGAACAAGTGGCGGATAATTTCCGCCCGGATGGGTCGACCAAAAACCAGTACCCCTCCTGCGCTCCTATCGGAGCGGGCATGGCCCTCAGACGCGAGGCCGCCCTTGTATGGGCAGAGTCGATCGAACACGACCCGAGGCGCTTTGGTTTTGACCGGTCCGGTGCAGCCCTAGTTTCGGGCGGCGACAATGACATCGTCATGGCGCTTCTGGAAGCCGGGTGGTCCGTGGGATACTTCCCCTCCCTGAGCCTGAGACACCTGATTCCGGGTGCGCGTCTGGAGCTAGGTTACCTCGCGAGGCTGAACCGCGCGATACAGCGCTCG
>Ga0302279_10001550_pt1 | contig 32371 bp, 27 predicted proteins | sample III_Bog_N3_3_FD_194541 | JGI IMG/M metagenome (GOLD analysis project Ga0302279, IMG submission 194541) | Peat permafrost microbial communities from Stordalen Mire near Abisko, Sweden - III_Bog_N3_3 | ecosystem: Environmental > Terrestrial > Soil > Wetlands > Peat | place: Sweden: Abisko...
CCCCTGGCCTTGAGATCGGATTTGAGCAGGATGGCGTATTCACCGGACTGGTAGATCGAATCCGAATGAATTCGGACCACGCCGACCATTTCGCCGCTGGTTTCGTCGAACGCGACAAAGGCCATGGCACGGGCGTAGTCGAGCTGGGTCAGGCGGGCGATGAATTCGTGGGTGAATTGCTTCATCGGGGCAAAGAATCTCAAGCGCAGATCCTGGCTGGTGACGTGGCGCAAAAGCTCGTGGATCAGCGGTTCGTCCTCGGGCCGGATCGGGCGCGCAAGGATCCGCCAGCCGTCCCTGACCTCGAGGTGGCGCTGCCACTGCGACGGATATGGCCGCACCGCGAAATTGGCCGGGCCCGAACCTGCGAACTTCCGCTGCGCCGGACCGACGGCGATGCGGGCATCGAGCGCCAGCACTCCGGTTTCATCTGCCAGCAGCGGGTTGATGTCCAGTTCACGGATCTCGCCAATGTCCGCGGCCATCTGCGCCAGCCGGACCAGCACCATGGCGACCGCATCCGGCTCGACCGCCGGCACACCGCGATAGGCACCCAGCAGCCGGGCGACGCGGGTACGCGCGATCATGTCGCGGGCCAGTTGCAGATCGAGCGGCGGAAGCGCCAGCGCCTTGTCGTCGATGATTTCGACCCCGGTGCCGCCATGCCCGAACGCGATGACGGCGCCAAAGGTCGGATCGTCGGCAAGGCCGAGAAACAGTTCGCGTGCCTTCGGCCGCACCAGCATGGCCTGGACGATGACGCCTTCAATTCGCGCCTCCGGGCGCTGCGCTTTGGCCCGCGCCAGAACATCGGCCGTCGCCGCCCTGACGGCATCGGCGCTGGTGAGATTGAGAACGACGCCGCCGACGTCGGATTTGTGGACGATGTCCCGGGACATGATCTTCAGCGCCACGGTCGCGCCCTGCGCGAACAGCGCGCTGGCGTGGCCGACGGCCTGTTCGGCATCGGCGGCGACGAATGTCGGCACCATCGGGATCTGATAGGCCTCCAGCACTCGTTTGACCTCGATCGGATCGAGCCATCGGCGGCCATCGGCCAGCGCGGCATCGACGGCCTGCCGCGCGGCATCGACGTCGGCCGCAAATTCTTTTGGCATCGCCGGCGGGACCTGCGCCAGCGCCGCCACCACCTCGCGATGCTGCACCAGGTGCATGAAGCCGCGTACCGCATCGTCTTCGGTGGGATAGTTGGGAATTCCGGCCCCGCTCAGGAGATCGCCGATTTTCTGGTCGGCGCCGACCCACACCGCAAGCACCGGCTTGACGGAACCAAGACACCGCTTGCGGTAGGTGCCGACCACAGCGATTACCGCCGCGGCAATGTCGTCGGCCGCAGCGATCGCGGTCTGGACGTTCATCACCAGGACCGCGTCATTGCCGCTGTCGGCCAGCAGGACCTCCAGCGCCGCGGCGTAACGTGCCGCATCGGCGTCGTCGACGATATCGACCGGATTCGATCCGGACCATGCCGGCGGCAATACCGCGTCGAGCTTCTGCCTGGTGGCGGGCGCGATGGCCGCCGGAATTCCCCCCAGCTCCGCAAGCCGATCGACCGCGAGAACGCCGATGCCGCCGCCATTGGTCAGGATCGCCAGCCGCTTTCCCGAAGGCTGACCAACGCGACCGAGCGTCTCGGCGCAATCGAACAGTTCGCGAAGATCCGACACCCGCAGGATTCCCGCGCGACGGAACGCGGCATCGTAGACCGCGTCCGAACCGGCCAGCGCTCCGCTATGGGTCGCGGCAGCCTTCGCGCCATGCGCCATGCGCCCGGATTTGACGACGACGACCGGCTTGATCCGGGCGGCGGCCCGCGCCGCCGACATGAATTTGCGGGCGTCATTGACCGCTTCGACATAGAGCATGATCGCCCGGGTCTTGCCGTCCAGCGCGAAGTAATCGATCAGGTCGGCGATATCGACGTCGAGCTGGTCGCCGATCGAAACGATCCCGGAGAAGCCGACCCCGCGCTGCGCCGCCCAGTCGACCATGCCGGTGGCAATGGCGCCCGATTGAGAGATCAGCGCCAGGCTGCCCACTGCGGGCATATGCGCGGAGAAACTCGCATTGAGGCCGGCGCCGGGAATCATGACGCCGAGACAATTCGGGCCGATCAGCCTCATGCCATATCTGTGCGCGGCCTCCAGGGCGGCGCGCGAGAGCGAGCCAGGGCCATGGCCAAGCCCGGCCGTGACAATCAGAGCGCCCGCCGCGCCAAGCTTTCCGGCCTGGTCAATCAGGCCGACGACCTCGGATGCAGGCGCCGTGATCACCACCAGTTCGGGGATAAACGGCAATTTGGCGATGCTGTCGACCGAGGCGACGCCACCGATTTCCGCATGATTCGGGTTCACCAGCCCGAATTCACCGCGAAATCCGGACTTCAGAATATTGTCGAGAATAGCCCGGCCGACCGAGCCCTGGCGCGAACTGGCGCCGGCCAGTGCGATCGAACACGGCGAAAGCAGATTGTTCAGGCGATAGGTCGACATTGGTTGACGTGTCCGGTTGCACAATCTGGATCGCATCACCCACGATCCCCGTGCGTGACCCGGCGCTGTGGCTTTGAGCCTGGTTCGAATCCGGCGCTAGTGCGACATCATCACCCAGCAGGGTGGCCGCCCGATGACGGTTTTGGTCGCGCCGCCCCAGACGGTCTCGTTCAGCCGGGAGTGGCGATAGCCCCCCATGACCAGCAGGTCGATGCCATGGGATTTTACATAGGCCTCGAACAGCTTGCCGACCGAGCTGCCGCCGACCTCTATCGTTTCGAAGCCCGCCCTGATTTCGTGCTCGGCGAGGTGGCGCACAAGCGCGGCTCCGGACGCCAGTTCCGCCGGCGTTGCCTTGTCCGTCGCGGTGATGATGCGCACGCTCGCAGCCGTGCGAAGCATCGGCAACGCGTCGGCGACGGCTCTCGCGGCCTGCGCCGAATGATCCCACGCGATCACCGCAGCCTCGAAGGCGACCGCCAGCTCGTCGGCGAATTCCACCGGGCACATCAATACCGGCCGGCCCGATTCAAACAACAGCTGCTCCACGATCTTTTCCGCCTGGTCGTCATCGGGCCTGACCGGCACGATCGACAGATCCTTGAGCCGCGCAGACAGGGCAAAATTGGCCGCGATGTCCGCCGCAGCCAGCCGGTCGAGCCTTTGCTCGTTGGAGACGCCAAAACGGGTTGCCGCGACATCGAACGCCTTCAGCAGGCCGTGCGCATCCGAGACGCTCTGCACGGCATCGATCATCGCCGGATCGTCGGGACCGGCCGGAATCTCGACCTTCGGCCGCACCAGCATCTCCCGCTCAACGGCGAGCGCGGTGACCGCGGCCCCGATATCGCCGGCCACCGCCAGGCATTTGTCGATCGCGGCAATCGCGGCCGCGGTGGGTTCGCCGACAAGCGGCAACAGGATATCCTTGATCGCCATCTGCGCTCTCCTTCTGTTCGTCACCTTAGGTGCAAGGCTGCAAGCGCCGTTGATCTTCATCAAGCCTGCATGGCTGATCACCCCGCCATGCGCTTGATCGAGGTCAAGGGCTCCCCGGCTCCGGGCGATATGCGTTATACTCTTCCCCGGGCTCGTTGCGGAGAAACCGATGCGTGCGATGGTATTGCCGGGTCCCGGCGCCTCCCTGCAGATGCAGGAGCGTGCGGATCCCGGCCCCGGCGCCGGAGAGATCCGCGTCAAGGTGAGCGCCTGCGGAGTTTGCCGGACCGACCTCCATGTGCTCGATGCGGAACTTCCCGCGATCAAATATCCGATCGTTCCAGGCCACGAAATCGTCGGCCGCGTCGATCTGATCGGCGACCATGTCACCACCCACCGCATCGGCGACCGGGTCGGAATCCCCTGGCTCGGATATACCTGCGGCGTCTGCCGGTTCTGCAAGGAGGGCATGGAAAACCTGTGCGATCATCCGCTTTTCACCGGATATACCCGTGACGGCGGCTTCGCCACCCACGCCATCGCCGATGCGCGCTATGCCTTTCCGCTCGGCGAGGATGGCGACGACGTTTCGATCGCGCCGCTGTTGTGCGCCGGCCTGATCGGCTGGCGGTCCCTGGTGATGGCGGGCAAGGCCGAGCGGCTGGGCATCTATGGTTTTGGCGCGGCCGGGCACATCGTCGCCCAGATCGCGCGCTGGCAGGGCCGGTCCGTCCATGCCTTCACGCGGCGGGACGACATCGCGGCGCAGGATTTCGCCCGCCGGCTCGGGGTGGCGTGGGCCGGCGGGTCCGACCAGCTGCCCGAAACGCCGCTCGACGCCGCGATCATCTACGCTCCCGCCGGAGAATTGGTGCCGGCAGCGCTGCGGGCGGTCCGCAAGGGCGGCAGGGTGGTGTGCGCCGGAATCCACATGAGCGATATTCCAAGCTTTCCCTACGATCTGCTCTGGGAGGAGCGGCAGCTGCTGTCGGTTGCCAATCTCACCCGCCAGGACGGGATGGACTTCCTCAAGATTGTCCCTCAGGCCGGTATTCGGACCCAGACCACGGCATTCCCGCTGGCCGAGGCCAACGAGGTCCTCGCCAAGCTGCGCAGCGGGCAAATCCTCGGCGCCGCGGTGCTCAAACCCTGAAAAGGCCGTCGGCACATGAGCGTTTCAACGACAGCCGACTCCCGCGTGCAGGAGCGCGTCTTTGCCTTTCTGACGGACCCCGTGGCGCATCCCGGCGTCCACCGGATCGACACCCATGCGGCGTCGGTCTTTCTCGAAGGCAACCGCGCGCTCAAGATCAAGCGCGCCGTACGCTATCCCTATCTCGACTATTCGACGCTGGCGAAGCGGAAAGCCGCCTGCGACGAAGAGATCAGGATCAACCGCCCGTTCGCGCCGCAGATCTACCACCGCGTCGTGCCGATCACGCAAGCCGACGATGGATCGCTTGCAATCGGCGGAGACGGCACGCCGGTCGAGTTCGCGGTTGAAATGACCCGCTTCGACGAGCGCCAGACCATCGACCATCTGGCCGAAGCCGGCGTGCCGGATCCCGAACTGGTTGCCGCCATGGCGGATGCGATTGCGTCCTCCCACGCGATCGCGCCAGCCGCGCCCGCCAGGCCATGGATCGAATCGATCCTGCCGCTCATCGAAGCCAATACCGCGGCATTCCGGACCGCCGCATGCTTTCCCGGCCGCGAGATCGAGGATCTCAGGCAGGCCTCTCAATCCATGTTCAACCGGATTCTCCGAGTGCTGGAGCAGCGCGGTGCCCAGGGATACGTCCGACGCTGCCACGGTGATCTGCACCTGGCCAACATCGTATTGATCGAGCAGAAGCCCGTTCTGTTCGATGCGATCGAGTTCGATCCGGCGATCGCATCGGTCGATGTGCTCTACGATCTTGCCTTCACGATCATGGATTTCCTGCGCTATGACCGTGCCAGCGCCGCCAACATCCTGCTCAACCGATATCTGGGCACGACTTCCGGCGACCATCTCGACGCACTCGCCGCGCTTCCGCTGTTCATGTCGCTGCGCGCGGCTATTCGCGCCAATGTGTCGCTGGCTCGTCTCGGTCGGCAGGGTTGCGACGAAGCGGCCGTGATGCCGATGGCGCAGGCCTATTTTTCACTTGCGCTACAACTGATCCATCCGCCGGCACCGACGCTGGTCGCGGTCGGCGGCCTGTCCGGTACCGGAAAGTCGCTATTGGCGCGGGCGCTGGCGCCCACTGTCATGCCGCAGCCGGGAGCGGTCGTGCTGCGCACCGACGTGCTGCGAAAGCAGCGGTTCGGGATCGGCGAAACCGACCGGCTGCCCGAAACCGCTTACCAGCCGCAGATCACGGCGGAGATCTACCTGGATGTGCAGCAGCGCGCCTTGCGGATCCTTTCCCGGGGCCACTCCGTCGTTGTCGACGCGGTGTTTGCCCAGGAATCCGAGCGGGCCGCGATCCGCGATGCTGCGCGCGGGCTGAAAGTGAGGTTTGTCGGCCTCTATCTTCAGGCCGATCTTGCCACCCGGCTCAGCCGCGTCGGCCGCCGCGCCGGCGATGCTTCCGATGCCACCGCCGAGATCGCCAGGCTGCAGGAGAAATATGATATCGGTGCGCTTGATTGGGCGGTGATCGACGCGTCGGGAATGCCCGGGCAGACCCTGGCACGATGCCGAACCCGGATCACCGGTGGCGAGGCGGCCTAGGATCGATGGTGCGAAGCGGCAATGTCATCATCGCGCAAATCAGCGAGTAAAGCCGCCGGCCACGCCGGAGCGCACCGGCCGCAAGGCCATGCCGCAATGGGGCGGCTGAGCGCGATGACGGCATGCGATACCGCGTTTCGGGTTGCCGCGCGCCGCTATTTCGGCGACTTGACCGCTAATCACGCGGCGACATGCCAGGGCGATCCCGAAGCCCTGCATCAAATGCGCATTGCGCTCACCCGCCTGCGCACCGCCATATCGTTCTTCTCTCCAATGGTGGCCGACGTCGCGCGGAAGCAAATCAGGGCCGAATTGAAGTGGCTGAATACCGCCCTGGGCGTGGTGCGCGACCTGGACGTGGCGATCGAGCGGCGCAGGGCAATCGGCAAACGGCGCCCTCCGGCGAAACTCCGATCATGGGAGGCGGAACGGGCCGCGCACCACCAACGGCTGGCGCGGGCGTTGCGGTCGGCCAGGTATCGGCATCTCGTCAGGAGCACATCCGATTGGATCGAGAATGGACCCTGGTCGGTCAGCCGAGGGAAGAAGGCCGCGCGCAAGCGCGCTTGTCCCGTCGGCGCCTACAGTGTGGCCAAACTGGCGCGCTGGCAGAACAAGTTGCTGAAGAAGTGCCGGAAACTTCCACGCATGAGCGAAAGGAAGCGGCATCGGCTGCGCCTGTTGAACAAGAAGCTTTGCTATTCAATCGAATTTTTCGCCGACCTGTTCCCGGACAGGAAGTCTTCCAGGCAACCGCCTGCGCTGAAGGTTCTGCGCAAGGCGCAGAAATCGCTGGGACAGTTGAACGATGACGCCAAAGGCCGCTCCCTGGCGAGCGCGCTGCAGCGAGACGGCGGCCGGCCGGCCAAGCCGCCCCGTCACCGCGGGCGCGAAAAGCGGCTGTTACGGACGGCGAGCGCCGCCTATCGCAAGTTGGCTGCGTTGAAGCCGATCGGCCGCTTGACCTGAGTCAAATCGCGGTTCACCGATTGCAATAAGCTATTTACAACCAGTCGTTCCAAATCGGCTGTTATTCGAAAACCTGCGGAGACCTTCATGCGCGCCCATCAGATCATGACCCGGCCGGTCATCACCGTCACACCGGAAACCCCGATCGTTGAAGCCGCCAATATCATGCTGCAGCGCCACGTCAGCGGACTTCCGGTAGTCGATGGATCCGGCAAGCTGGTCGGCATCGTTTCGGAGGGCGACTTCATGCGCCGCAGCGAAATCGGCACCCAACGGCGGCGCGGCCGCTGGCTGAAGCTGATTCTCGGACCGGGCAAGGCGGCCACCGATTTCGTTCACGAGCACGGCGGCAAGGTCGGCGAGGTGATGACGCCGGAACCGCTCACGGTAACCGAAGATACCGCGCTTGAGGAGATCGTGCGGCTGATGGAAAAGCACGGCATCAAGCGGCTGCCGGTGGTGCGCGGCGAACAGATCGTCGGTATCGTTTCGCGCGCCAACCTGCTGCAGGCGGTCGCCAGCATGGCCCGCCAGATCCCTGATCCGACTGCCGACGACGATCACATTCGCAACCGCATCATCGATGCCCTCGAGAAGAACGACTGGTGCCCGTTCGGCCTCGGCGTGATCGTGCGCGACGGTATCGTCCACCTCAGCGGCGTCATTACCGAGGAGCGCTCCAGGCAGGCCGCCATCGTGGCGGCGGAAAACGTCGCGGGCGTCAAGAAGGTCCACGATCATCTGTGCTGGGTCGACGCGATGTCGGGAATGTACCTGAACTCGCCGGAAGACGACAGCCTGGCAAAGGCGAGCTGATCGATTCGCTCAGCGACCTCCTGAGCCAATGCCATCATCGGCCCCGCTGACGGCGGGGCTGTATCTATGCGCTGACGCAGCGCCGCAACGAACGCATCACGTCTTCCCGCGAGATCATGCCCGCGAGCCTCTGATCGTCCTCGATCACCGGCATGCTCCTGATTCGATGATCGACCATGAGCTGAAGCACGCGCGTCAGCTTGGTTTCTTCCCTGACATAGATGAAGTCCGGAACCATGATGTTCGCGACGGTCCGCCGCATCAGGTCCTGATAGCGCGGGATCATGTGAGCCGGCGTGAACACAAAGCAGGCGAGAAAGTCGAACTTCGAAACCAGTCCTATGACTTGCGAATTCTCTTCCACCGGATAGGCATTGAAGTCATCCCTTTCGAACAGCAGTTCCAGTTCGCGCAAGGTAACGCCACGCGACACCGTCTTGGCGTTCCGCGTCATCGCATCGGCAGTCACCTGTTCCAGGAATTTATACAAGCGCTCTCCCCTCGACCGCCTCGGGACTTCGACCCAAGGATTATTTCAACACGATTCCGAAATCATGGTTTTGATCGAGGTCAAGCGCCGGGGATCGAACCCCTGGCCGACCGCGGCGCGTCGTTGTTGCGAACGCCTCACCGCCGATCGCTCAGCGTGACAGCAGGGAACAGCGGTTTGAAGGATTGACGAGGCGTCTGGTGACGCCGCCGAAGATCCATTCGCCGAGCCGCGAATGACCATAGGCCCCCGCAACCACCAGGCCGGCGCCGAGCTCGGAGGCGATGGCGTCGAGTTGTGCTGCGGCATAGCCGCATTCGGGCGCCACCTGCGCCGACGCCACGATGCCGTGGCGCGACAGCCAGGCGACGACGTCCGTCACCTCCGAGAGCGCCGCCGGCCGATCGACATCGTCCTCGATGATTTCGACCACCTTGATGTCCTTTGCCTTGCGCAGCAGCGGCAAGGCGTCGACAACCGCGCGCCGGGCTTCGGGCGTGTCCTTCCAGCCAATCACGACCCTCCGCAGATCGAGCCGGTCACAAGCGTCCGCAACGACCAGAAGCGGCCTTCCCGCCTGCATCACCAGATCGCTGGGACCGGCTTGCATCAACGGATCGGCAATCAGGTCGCCGCCGTCCCCGCCGACGACCAGGATGTCGGCCGCGCGGGCCTGCCGGGCGATGAAGCGCGCCGGAAAATCCTCGGCGCAGCGCCATTCCACGGCCGCGGCACGGTTTTGCATCGCCGCGCGAAACTGCGCCTCGACCTCGGCGAGGCGGTTCTTGATCGCGGCCTCGCCCTGGTCCAGCAGCCGCTGGGCCTGCTCGCCGGTCGTGAAATAAAGCGGCGGAGTAAATTGACCTGCGGCTATGCCAATCGCGCGGGCCCCGAACTGCTCGGCCAGTTGCCCGGCAATCTCCAGGCGGGGACCATTTTCCCTGCCAAGCGCCAGGCTGACCATTACCGTCGCATATGTCATCAGTCCCTCCAGCGTTACAAATCTGTTACACTTTTAGACGCGGCGCCGGAGGCTGAGATGAGGTAGATCAACGAAATTCCGCGGCGCGCAATCGCCGTTAGCCGGGCCGATGCCCGCCGCCTCGGGCAGCGGGTTCTCCCGGTCCGGGCAAGGCTCGCCATCGGTTCAGGATTGATGATACAATGTCATGAGAACCGGCCGGCGTCGTCCCCTTGAAGGCCTTGAGTGCAGGCGCAGCGTGAATAACATACCTCAACCGCCCGCAGAGTTCGTTCGCGACGAACGCTTTCGGCTCGGCATCGAAGGTTCGGGCCTCGGGACCTGGGATCTCGACCTTTCGACACGGGAATTGTTCTGGTCGGATACGGCCCGCCGGCTTTTCGGCGTCTCCGTTGAAGATCCGGTCAGCTACGATCTTTTCCTGTCCCTGCTGGAGCCGAGCGACCGCGATCGCGCCGCCGAGGCCGTCAAGCGTTCGGTGGATACCGGCTGCTATTTCGATATTTCCTGCCGGCTGAACCGAACCTCCGGGCCCGCCCACTGGGTCCGCCTTCGCGGAAGCCTGGTGAGGGGCGAGGACGGGTCGCCACGTCATCTCAGCGGAATCGTCCTCGACATCGACGAGGAAAAGCAGCTCGAAGAGACCTTGCGAACCCGCGAGCGCCATCTGCAGTCGATCCTGGAAACCATTCCGGATGCGATGATCGTGATCGACGGCGACGGCATCATCCAGTTCTTCAGCAGCGCCGCCGAACGTCAGTTCGGCTATGCCGAGCCGGAAGCGATCGGCCAGAATGTCCGCATCCTGATGCCCGATCCGGATCGCTCGCGACACGACGGCTATCTTGCGCGCTATCGGTCCAGCGGCGAGCGGCATATCATCGGCGTCGGACGAATCGTCACGGGTCGACGCCGGGACGGAACGACTTTTCCGATGCATCTGTCGATCGGTGAAATGCAATCCGGCGGGGTGCCGTATTTCACCGGCTTCATCCGCGATCTGACCGAGCAGCAACAGACCCAGGCTCGGCTGCAGGAGCTGCAATCCGAACTGGTTCACGTTTCGCGGCTGAGCGCGATGGGAGAGATGGCCTCGGCGCTTGCGCACGAACTCAATCAGCCGCTGGCGGCGATCAGCAACTATATGAAGGGCTCGCGCCGGCTATTGGCCGGAAGTGGCGATCCCAACGCGGCCAAGATCGAGAACGCGCTGGATCGCGCCGCCGAACAGGCGATCCGCGCCGGGCAGATCATTCGGCGGCTGCGCGATTTCGTCTCGCGCGGTGAATCCGAGAAGCGGGTGGAAAGCCTGGCGAAGCTGATCGAAGAGGCGGGTGCGCTTGGACTGGCCGGAGCCCGTGAGCAGGGCGTGCAGCTTCGCTTCAGCCTGGATCCGGCCCACGACCTGGTGCTGGTAGACCGGGTGCAGATACAGCAGGTGCTGGTCAACCTGTTCCGCAACGCCCTGGAGGCGATGGCGCATGCGCCGCGGCGCGAGCTGACCGCATCGAATACCAGGGTCGCCGACGACATGATCGAAGTTGAGGTTTCCGACACCGGTTCCGGATTTCACGATCACGTCAAGCCAAACCTGTTTCAGACTTTTTTCACGACCAAGGAAACCGGCATGGGGGTGGGACTCTCCATCAGCCGCTCGATCATCGAAGCCCATGGCGGGCGAATGTGGGCCGAGAGCAATGCCGCGGGCGGCGCGACGTTTCGATTTTCGCTGCCCGCCGCACCGGATGCGAGTCTGACCGATGCCGCATAGAAGAAAAGTCTACGTCATCGACGATGACGAGGCGATGCGGGATTCGCTGAACTTCCTGCTGGGTTCCGCCAACTTCGATGTCGCGCTTTTTCCGAGCGCCGAGAGTTTTATCGAGGTGGTTTCCGGCCTCCACTTCGGATGCGTCGTCTCCGACGTCCGGATGCCCGGGATCGACGGCATCGAGCTTCTGAAACGCCTGAAGCTGCTCCGCTGCATGTTTCCGGTGATCATCATGACCGGACATGGCGATATTGCGCTCGCGGTCGAGGCCATGAAGCTCGGCGCGGTGGACTTCCTGGAAAAGCCGTTCGAAGACGACCGCCTGATCGGAATGATCGAAACGGCGATCCGGCAGGCCGAGCCCGACGCCAGGATCGAAGCGGCGGCGCTCGACGTCGCAGCGCGGATCGCAACCCTCAGCCCACGGGAGCGCCAGGTCATGGATGGCCTGGTCGCCGGTCTGTCGAACAAGCTGATTGCGCGCGAATACGACATCAGCCCGCGCACGATCGAAGTCTACCGGGCCAACGTCATGACCAAGATGCAGGCCGCCAGCCTGTCGGAACTGGTACGGCTGGCGATTCGCGGCGGCGTGTTGAAAGATTGAGCCAAATCAAGCCGCCCTGGCCAAAATGCCGGATACTGCAGCCTTCAGTCACCCAGCCATGGATCACGTTTCGTGATGGTGTCGCCGCCTGCCAAATCTACGGTCTATGTGGTCGATGACGACCCGGGCGTGCTCGGTTCGCTGCGGTTCCTGCTCGAGGCCGACGGGTTCGAGATCAAGACGTTCCGCAGCGGTGCCGCGCTGCTGAAGGCTGGTGCCGCGAAGGGACCTGATTGCTTTGTGATCGACTACAAGATGCCGAACATGAACGGCATCGATCTGGCGAATCAGTTGCGGGATCGCGGCGTCGTCGCGCCGATCATCCTGGTTACCGGGCATCCCGATGAAAACATCCCCGCCATGGCCGCCGCCGCCGGCGTTCGCGACGTCTTGCTGAAGCCGCATCTGGAGGAAAACCTGGTGACCCGGATCCGGAACGCCATCGAGCGCAGGTCGTAGCCGTCACGCCGCGGACCACCTCCGGTAAAGTACGTAGGGAGACCCCCTTAAGGGATCAAGCGAAATTTTCAGCCTGGATCCTGGCGCGTAGAAAATCGGCCATCCGCTGCACAGGAGATGGCAAATGCATACCCAAGCACTGATCCCCTCGATTACCGGCGCCAAATCCCACGCCGTTGTCGTCCCTGCCGCCGATCAGTTTGGAGTGCTCACCGGCTATGCCGGTCTCGTCGCCACCGAGTTTTCCTACCGGAAGGACGAGGAAATCTATGGCGAGGACGAACCGGCGGAATATGTCTATCAGGTCATTCAAGGCGCGGTCCGGACCTACAAGCTGCTTTCCGACGGCCGGCGCCAGATCGGGGCATTTCATCTGCCCGGCGACGTCTTTGGTCTGGAATCCAGCGTTGCGCACCGGCTGGCGGCCGAAGCGATCGAGGATACCACGGTCCGGCTGGTCAAGCGTCGCAGCCTGGAGCAGGCGGCAGCGACCGATGTTCAGGTGGCTCGCAGCCTGTGGAGCATGACGGCCGGCGATCTCCGCCACGCGGAAGATCACATGCTGTTGCTCGGGCGCAAGAGCGCGATGGAACGGGTGGCGAATTTCCTTTTGGAGATGGATCGTCGGCTTGCCGTCGCCGGCATGATGGCGCTGCCGATGTGCCGGCGTGATATCGGGGACTATCTGGGCCTGACGCTCGAGACGGTTTCAAGAGCCCTTTCCCAGCTCCAAAGTCAGGGCGTGCTCGGGTTTTCCGGTGCCCGGCAAATCGTGCTGCGCAACCGCCAGCGCCTGCGCAACATGGATGCGTGAAGACGGCTCAACCAGACAGGCAAGCCCGGTCGGACTTCGACGGCGGCGGCCAAATTCATCGGGAAGCTTTGACGAGGTCGATCGAAACCTGTGAAACCCAGGCTCCCGGCGACTCCATGACAAACGACTGGCGGTTTCCCTTGGTGTGAACCGTCAGCAACGCGGTGATGGTATCGCTTTCGGCCTTCGCCTCGATAAGGCCGTTGAGGTTTTGACCCGAGATCTTGCCGCCCTGGCGATACTGGCTTTCAAACCAGTTGCCCGAAAGGCTGTTGCCGCTTTGATCGATATTGGCGCTCAGGTCCATCTTGTAGGCATCGCTGGCGCAGCGCAGATTGAGCTTTACCGACTGCCCCTCATTCTTGGCGACATAATCGGCCTTGCAGCGGACCCGCTCGCGCGGCCCATCCTTGGTCTTCATCGAACCGGCGCCGGACCATGAACCGGCGACGTCCTCGAACAGGCTCTGCTGCGCGCAAGCCGGCGCAGCTGCGAGAATGGTCGTCAGGAGCAAGGCTTGCAGAAGCCCGCAGGTGATCGTCCGATTCCGAAACATTGATCTTGTCCTCACGGCAATTGGGGGGTGATCGGCGCGCTGGCTGGCGCGGACACAATCATCTCGCGGGCGCGCGATCAAGAGGCTGGGCAGCCGCAGCAATGACAGGAAACGTCTGGCCACAATATGCTTCAGACGCGCCGCTCTTCCGCCTTTATCCGGCTTGGGTGACAGTGCCGCGGCGGCCGACGATGGCGGCATAGACGCCGATCGGGCGGGGGCGTCCGATCAGATAACCCTGCATTTCGTCGCAACCCTCGGCGATCAGCGTCGCCAGTTGTTCGCCGGTCTCGACGCCTTCGGCCAGCACCGGCAGCGCCAGTCCATGCGCAAGGCCGATGACGGCGCGAACGATCGCCAGCGACCGGTCGGTACGGCCGAGGCTGGCAACGAAGGACCGGTCGATCTTGATCCGGTCGAGCGGGAACGATTGCAGGTAGGACAGCGACGAATATCCGGTGCCAAAATCGTCCAGCGCAATGCGGATGCCGAGGGTCTTGAGGGCTTTCAGCATCGCCGTCGCTCGCCCGACATTCTCGATCAGCACCCCTTCGGTAATCTCGAGCTCAAGCCGCGCCGGCGAAATCCCGCTTTCCTGCAGGGCGGTTCGGACCAGATGCTGCAGATCGCCTCTGCGGAATTGGATCGCCGAAACATTGACCGCAACCTGCAGCGAGCCGGCCCATGAGGCCGCTTCGCGGCAGGCCTCGCGCATCACCCACTCTCCGATCTCGACGATCAGGTCGCTCTCCTCGGCAATCGGGATGAATTTCGCGGGCGGAACGACGCCGCGTTGCGGGTGGTTCCAGCGCAGCAGCGCCTCGAACCCGATGACCTCGCCGTCGCTGTGCCGCTGCGGCTGGTATTCCAGGAACAGCTCGCCGTTGGCGACCGCCGACCGCAGGTCGCGCTCCAGCGCGCTGCGGTCGCGCAGCTGCTGGTCCATCGCTGCGGTGAAGAAGCGAATCGAGCCACGGCCGTCCTGCTTGGCGCGATAGAGCGCCGCATCGGCATTGGCAAACAGCGACCTCGCATCCTCGCCGTCGCGGGGGTAAACGGCTATCCCGATACTGAGATCCAGGTCAAAGGCGTGGCCGTCGATCTCGATGTCGCTGTCGAGCGCGTCGCGCAACCGGCTGGCCAGCAATTCGGCACCCGACGGCAGCGGATCCTGTCGGGTGATGGCGACGAATTCATCGCCGCCGATCCGCGCGATAAACGCGCCCTGGGCTGCCACCCCAAGGCGCTGCGAGGCTTCGCGCAGCGCCTTGTCGCCCATCGAATGCCCGAACAGATCGTTGATCTGCTTGAAGCGGTCAAAATCCAGGCACAGCACCGCGAAGCTGCCGCCGCGGCGGCCGGCATCGTCGAGAACCTGCGCGAAATGGTCATCCAGTGCGGCGCGATTCGGCAGATCGGTCAGCGCATCGTGGCAGGCGAGGTGCAGGATCCGCTGCTCGGCGCGGATGCGATCGGTCATGTCGAAGGCCACGGCGACGCAGGCATCCCGATCCTGGTAGCGCAGCGGCCGCGCCTCGATCGCGACATGGATCACCCTGCCCTCGGCCGTGATATGGCGGCGGGTATTTCGCGCGGTCTGCACACCCTTGTGCCGCCGGAACTCACCGTGCAGGGCTTGCGCCTCCTCCGGAATACGCATTTGATCCGCCGTCATCGCGAGCATCTGGTCGCGGCTGTAGCCATAATGGCGGCAGGTCGCACCATTGACCGCCAGCAGCGCCAGCGTCTCGACATCGACCACCCACATCGGCAACGGATTTTCCTCGAACAGCAGACGGAACGAGGCCTCGCTGCGTTTCAGATCGGTGATATCGACGCGGATGCCGATGCTGCCGCCGTCCGCGGAACGGCGTTCCTCGATTCGCACCCAGCGGTCCCCGGCCAATCGCTGTTCGTGGGTGCTGTGCGGCTGCGCATGCATGGCGAGGCGCTCCTGCAGCCATTGTTCTTCCCGGCCCTTGGCGTCCGGATATTGTCCGCGCGCCAGGCCGACCCGAACTGCTTCCTCGAAACCGGCACCTACGACCATTGCATCCCGGCATTCGGCGTAGAGTTCGGCATAGCGCCGGTTCCACAGCAAATAACGATCTTCGGCATCGAGGATCACGAGTCCTTCCGGCACGACGTCCAGGGCATCGATCAGCGTCGCATGCGCCGCCCGGGCGGCAAGTTCGGCGCGCTCGGAACTCGACTTGGCTTCGGTCAGCGCCCGCTCGACGCGATGCCGTTCGGTGATATCCTCATGGGTCGCGACCCAGCCCCGATCCGGCATCGGCCGGTAGCAGATCTGGAAGACCCGGCCGTTGGCCAATTCGACCACGGCATGCTTGCCCCGTTCGCTGTCGGTGGCCAGCCGTTCGCGCCAATCGAGATATTCCTGCGAGGTCATGGCGGGAAAGCTTCCCACCTCGAACCGCAGATCGAGGATCGCGTTCAGCAGCATGCCGGGTCTTACGCTCTCCGGCGGCAGATCGTACATGTCGAGATAGCGGCGGTTGCACACGATCAGCCGCTGCCCGCCATCGAAGAAGCTGACACCCTGCGAGATGTTGTTCAGCGCGGTATCGAAGCGTTCGGCGATCTCAGCGGCCTTGGCCTGGGCGGTGAGCGCCGTGGTTTCGGCATTCCGCGCGCGCTCGCCTTCGGCGGCGAGCTTCTCCCGCGAGGCCACCAGATTGACCAGGTCGCTGAAGTTGGTCTTCAGCATCCGGATCAGCAGCAGCAGCAGCAGGCAGAGATTGAGACCGATACAGACCAACAGCGCTTCGCCCGTCAATATCAGTCGCAGAGAAATCGGAAGCGCGGTGAGCAGCAGCGTCACCCAGACGGCGCTGGGAAAGCTCGCCAGGCAATAGGCGCCGCCGATCGAGCCCATGAAGACCATCAGCGCCACCGGCGCGCGCATATCCGGATCGAGATATTCGAACAGCACCAGCGTCCAGATCGAGCAGCCGGCGTTGAGCACTGCCGTCAGGATCCGGGTCCTCGACAGATGGCGGAGCACCTGTACGGCACTTGGCGCATAGGCGCGCAGTTTTACCCAATAGATCATCCGAACCATGCTGACGAGCAGCAGGCCGGCCAGGACGCCGAAGCGGAGCCACCCCGGCAGCGACGGCGGCAGCACATAGGCGATGCTGATGCTGTCGATGACCAGGACCCCGTAGAGAATGGGAACCTGACTGGTCAGGATACGGAACTGCTCGATGAGCAGCGAACGACCCGCCGCCGTTCTGGCCTCGCCGATGCTGAGCCAGCGCCGGAGGTGATGCAGCGCTGTCATCGGGAAGCGGCTTCGATCATCCGGCAAGGCTAGCCGGCAAGGTGAGAATTGGCCGTAAACAACCTTGGTAAGGGTGAACTTAAAATCGCGATGCCGGTGCGATGGGTCGGGCCGGTAAAACTACGGATCGGCCTCGAGTTCCAGCCGGCGGCGGCGCTGTGGCCGCTGGCGATGGCGGATGATCGATGCGGGGCAGTGGCATTGACGCCCTTGCCACGCGATCATTCTCTGGCCGGCAGCGTCGCCGCGAAGAAGGCCCGCGCGCGTTCGATCGTCTCGGCGTGGACCGCGTCGCGGTCGATCCCGGGGTTGTCCCTGCAAAGGTCGGCGCGGACATCGGCCGCGTCCGGCAGACAGGTATCGAGAAAGGTGTAGTGGGAGGCTCCCGGCAGCATGGTGACGTCAGCTTTGGGCAGGAAACCGGCGATCCGCCTGATATTGGTTTCGACCGGAGCGGTGCTGTCGGAGGTGCCGGCCAACAGCGCTACCGGGATTTCGATGTCGGCGAAGGACGACGCGTCGAAGGCCTCGCCCAATGCCGGCGCGATCGCGAAGCTGGCTCTGATCCGCTGGTCCCGGTAGGAGGCGCCGGCGCGAGCCAGCGAAGCCGTCGTCTGCGGCGAAAGCGCTGCAGGCGTTGCTGTCGCCCCCTTGAGCCGGTCCATCTCCGGTGGATGGCAGATGGCGTCGGCGGATGGCGAGTTGCAGAAATCCCGGAAGGCCTGGACATTGGTCCGCGCCCCCGCCAGTTCCAGCACCGAATAGCCGCCGAGCGAGAAGCCGACGGCGCCGATCCGTTCGCGATCGATGTGGGAGCCCAGCACCGGATCGGCCAGCATGCCGTCCAGCACCTCGCTGAGATCGGTGGCTCTTTCCCACCAGAGCATGAAGCCCTCGCGGGTCAGCGGCTCCAGCGCCGTGTTGCCGGGATGATTGGCCCCGGCCACCACATAGCCCGCCGCGGCAAGACCCGCGCCCAGCCAGTCCAGACTGTCCGCGCTGCCACCGGTGCCGTGCGACAGCAGCAGCAGCGGATATCTTGCCTGCGCCGGCGACAGCGCAGCATCGATCGCCACCGGGTGGCCGCGAACAATCGGATGACCGGGCGGCCCGATGTCGTGCACCGCCTCGGGCACGCTGGCATCGACCGGATACCAGATCCTGGTCACGAGTCCTTCTGTCGCGGCACCGCGCCAATGCCGGACGACAGCGGGGTGAAACAGGCGTCCGGTCTCTCCGACATGATAGCGCGCGGCATCGTCGGCGGCGACGACGGCAGCCATCCAGGGAATGACAAGGAAAATCGCAAGGCTGCGGCGAAGCATCTTCATGGCTTCCTGATCGGAATCAAAAGATCGGTGACGCCCTGTTTTCCTGCAGCGGACGACGGCGGACCGCGATAGATCTCGAGCGCCGGCCGGTCGTCAGGCTCGTAACCGCTTTGCGGCAGCCAGCCCCCGAACAGCACCTGGAAGGTCGGCGCAATCAGCGCAGCGGGCCCGACAAGGCGATGGGCAGAATAAAGTCCGCCTTCGATCCGCACGGCTTCTACGCCGTCGACCGGCGCGATCGGCACCGTCGGCACCATCCCGGCAAGATAGCAGAAGCCATCCCCCTGTTCCGGATCACCGGAGCAGATGCCGACCCTGCTTTGCATTGCCACGGACACCCCGCCCGTGGACAGCATCCGCAACAGCGTGCGGAAGGTCTGGCTGATGGTCGCAATCGGCCCGTGGTGCCGAAGGCAGAGCGCGCCGATCGGCGCCAATTCCACGAGTTCGACCAGCGGCCACGCGGTGCCGGCGATCCCGGCGCCCGGCACCCCGGTTGCGGTCGTCGCCGGGCTCGGGTTCGCCAGATCGCGCTGCCGGGCCTGGAATTCGCTGGGGCTGACCCCGGCAAAGCCGCGGAACGCGCGGGCGAAAGCCTGCGGGCTATCGTAACCCACGGTGAGCGCGATCGACGTCACCGAGTCGGTCGCCGCCGTGAGCCGGTACGCCGCCTCGGCGAGGCGCAGCCGCTGAACGGTCTCCGCGATGCTCTCCCCGGTGAGGGCGCGATAGATGCGATGAAAATGGAACGGCGACAGATGCGCGACCGACGCCAGGCTTTCCACGCCATGGGGCGCCCCGGGGTCGGTCAGGATCGCCTCGATGACCCGGGCGATCCGTCGATGATAATCGCGTTCGGTGCTGGGCTTCATGATGGTCCCAGCATAGCCCCTGCGCCGCGTCGCTGCGGTGCAGGACTTGCTCTATTTTCGCAGCGGCTCGCCTTTGGTCGCCGGTCTCTTCAGGCGCCCCTTTCTCAGCTCCCGGATGCGATCAGCGCGGCGCCGCAGCCGATCATCGCGATTCCAAGCCAACCGGCCGGCGAAGGCCGCTCGCCGAGCACCAGCACGCCAAAAATTGCCACCAGCACCACGCTCAGCTTGTCGACCGGTGCGACCAGAGATGCCGGCCCGAGCTTCAGGGCGCGGAAATAGCACAACCAGGACGCCCCGGTGCCGAGGCCGGACAGGATCAGGAATGTCCAGGTCCGGCCTGAAATCGGCCCCGATGGTACCAGCTGGCCCGTGGCCAGCAGCAACAGCAGGAAACTGAAAAGGACCACGACGGTACGAATGAACGTCGCAAGATCGGAATTGATGTCTTGAACGCCGATCTTGGCGAATATGGCCGTGAGTGCCGCGAATACGGCGGACAGGATGGCCCATAGCTGCCAGGATTCGAAACTCACCCAGATCCCGTTCTCGTTCTGCTGCGCGCCAGCGCCAGACTAAAATGTGAACAGCACCGAGGCGTACCAGGAATAGCGATCGGTCGCGCCGGCATTTCCGATTCCGTGCCGGACATAGCGGAGCAGGTGATAAATGTCGTTCAGGTCGCCATCCGACGCCGAGGCTGGACTTCGCCGGCATTCAGCCGGAACCGGCGGTCTGGTGAAACAGTTCCGCCCCGATCTGAAGCCTGGGCAACAATTGACAAGTCAGGACGCCACCCGTCCGGCAAAATCCGGGGCGCGGCTTGCCTCTTTCGACAATCTCAATCGGCTTCGACGGGCAACCGAAGTCCAGGGCGAAGGCGCAAGGCAGCGCGGCGCCGCAGCGACGGCGCGGGCAGCAGGGATCACTGCATGGATCAGGCTATCGAGCGAAGCAAGGTTCCGGAAGTCACGCCGGTGTTCTGGATCATCAAGATCCTGGCAACGACGCTCGGCGAGACCGGCGGCGACGCCGTTTCAATGTCGATGGATCTCGGCTACGCCGTCTCCAGCCTGATCTTCATCGGCATCTTCGTAGTCGCAGTCGCCGCGCAGATTGCTGCGAGGCAGTTTCATCGGTTTCTCTATTGGCTGGTGGTGATCGCCACCACGACGGCCGGCACCACCATGGCCGACTTCGCCGACCGGTCGCTCGGCGTCGGCTATCCCGGGGGCGCCGCATTGCTGTTCGTGCTGCTGATGGCCGCGCTGGCAAGCTGGCATTGGTGGGCGGGATCGATCTCTGTCAACACGGTGTCGACGCCCGGCATCGAGACGTTTTACTGGGTGGCGATCCTGCTGTCCCAGACTCTCGGGACCGCGCTGGGCGACTGGATGGCCGACAGCAATGGCCTCGGCTACCAGGGCGGAGCGCTGGTGTTCGCCGCCGGCCTTGTGCTGGTGGCGGCAGCCTATTTCTACACCGGCATCTCGCGGACAATGCTGTTCTGGGCCGCCTTCATCCTGACCCGTCCGCTGGGCGCCACGCTCGGGGATCTCCTCGACAAGCCGCTGGCCGACGGCGGCCTCGCCTTCGGCCGCTTTTCTGCGTCGGCAATCCTCGCCGCCATCATCATCGGCTGCGTGGCGTTGCTGCCGCAACGCGCCGGCACGCATCCGGGCAGGCCCGGCGGGCGACCGGTCTAGGCGAGCAATCGGCAAACGACGAGGTGATGCCGCCGAACCACCTGCCGGCTCTGGGTCGGCGATATTGGAGCGCGCCATGCCCGCTCGGCTCCCTCGCCCCGCCGCCCGGGACGCACGCTCCGGTGCCGAAGCTGCAGGTGCGAAGCGTGGGCGATGCCCATCACCGCAGACCGCCGAGGCCTATGATGGAGACCGTGCACCAACCGGCGCCGACCTCACCCCGGCCTTTTCCAGCAGCGGAAGAACCCGATCTGCAAAGAAGCCGAGCTCGTCGCCGAAATTGAGGAAGATCAGCGCCGCCCCCTGGAATCCGGCGCGATCGAGATCCTTGATCCCGTTGGCCACGTCTTCGGGACTTCCCACCAGCGGATAGCCGCCATTGCCGGCGGCCATCCGGGCCCGCAGCTCGTTGTACAGCGCCTCGGGAAGCGCGGCCTGCCCTTTCCTGGTGGCGATGTAATAGTCGACGCCCGCGTGGTCGGCGTTATCGACGGCGTAGTATTGGTGGAAAGCTTCGGCTTCCTTGCGGGTTTCGCGGCAAACCACATAGGCGACCGCGATGCATCCGGGAGGCTTCTCGCGGCCGGCCTTGGCGGAGCGATTGACGAGATCGGCAATCTCGGCGCGGCCCGTCTCGGTGCTTTCGACGACGGTCAGCAGATAGTCGGACGTTCTGATCGCGAAATCTCGTCCCGCGGGCGAATAGGCGGCGGAGAAAACCGTGGGGCGCGGCGATTGCATCGAGCCGGGCATCCCGGTGATACCCTCCAGCTCGGGGAAATGCTTGCCGTCATAGTCGAACGGCTCGGGCGATCCGGCCAGCAGGCGCGACCAGATGTCGAACCATTCCTGGCCCTGCACATAGCGCTCGTCATGGGGCAATTCCGGAATCCCGAACATGAGGAAATCGGCCTTGTTCCAGCCGCACACGATATTCACGCCGGCGCGACCGCCGCTGACGTGATCGATGGTGGCCATCGCCTTGGCGGCGACGATCGGATGGATGATCGGGGTATGCACCGTCGAGAATATCCCGATCCGGTCGGTGACGGCCGCCGTGGCGGCTGCGAGGGTGAGGGTCTCGAACGACCACAGGCGGTTGTTGACCGCTCCTGGAATTCCTCTCCAGCGCGCCGCCGGCAGAAGGAAATCGAGCCCGCGGCGATCCGCCAACTGGGCCATCTCGCGAATCTCCGGCCAGCGACAGGACCAGCGCTCGGGAACGGTCGTGATCGCGTTGCCGCCTTCGTAACTATAGGCGAACACGCCGAGCTTGAAGCCGTTGTCCGCGCGCATCGGGTTTGTGACTTCCTTCATGGGGAAAATCCTTGGTTTGCGAGTCCTGATCGATGTTAGTCCAGCGGGCGGCCCCTGCTCTCCTCAAGCAGGCACATGGCCGCCACCGAAATCGCATTGGCGAGCATGAGGTAGTAGGCCGGGGAAAGCGGGTCTCCGGTAATTTTGATGAGCCAGGTCAGGACGACTTGCGTGGACCCACCGAATACGCAGACGCCGACCGCGTAGATCAGGGCGAAGCCCGTCGTGCGCACCGCACGCGGCAGAAGTTCCGGAACCAGGACCAGCATCAGGCCGCCGCTGAGGGAATGCAGCCCCATGATGACGCATGTCATCAGGATGAGGGACAGCGCGCTCGGCTGCGCCGTCAGATAGAGGAAGGCCGGATAGGCCACGAGAATCAGCAGGATTCTCGGCCAGATCAGCACGGGCTTGCGGCCGATCCGATCTGACAGCCAGCCGCCGAGCAGGGTCGGGACGACGACGCTGACGCCAGCTGCGAAGGGCACCAGCAAGGCGGCACTGGTCGGCAGGTGCAGGGTCGTGATCGCATAGCTCGTCATGTAGGTGGATACGAAATAGGAGACGGTCCCGCCCAGGATGGTCAGAATGCCCAGGATCACCGTGCGAAGCTGGGAACGGACGATTTCCTTCAGGACAGCGCCGGTACTGCCGTGCACTGAAGCACTCTCGATCGTCTCCGGGATGTGCCGCCGCACGTAAATGCCGACCGGGACGATCAAGAGGCCGACCGCGAACGCAACTCGCCAGCCCCAGCGCTCCACGTCTGCCTGCGGCAGCGTGGCCGAGAGGCCGATGGCGACGATGCCGGCAAGAACGAGCGCGAGACCCTGACCGGCATTGGTCCAGCTGCCGAAATAGCCCCGCTCGGCCGGCGGCGCGACCTCGATCATGTAGCTGGCCGCGGATCCGGTCTCGCCTCCGGCCGCAAAACCCTGAACGAGGCGGCCGACCACGAGCAGAATCGGAGCAGCGACGCCGAGCGTGGCGTAACCCGGCGTGAAGGCGATCAAGGCGGTGCCGAGCGCCATCAGGACGATGCTCACATTGAGGGCCGCCCGGCGGCCCGAGCGGTCCGCAAGCGCCCCGATGAAGATCGCCCCGACCGGTCGGGTGAGGAAGCCGACGCCGAACGTGGCCACGGAAAGAAGAAGGTTGCTCCAGGGATTGTCGACCGGGAAGAATTGTCGGCCGATCATGACCGCGAAGAACGTGTAGACCGTGAAATCGTAATATTCGAGCGTGTTCCCGATCGTGACGGCGAAGATTCCGTGCCTTCGGCTCAGGCTCGAGCCCAACACGGGCGCGGCGGACACCATCCGGTCGGCGGTAAGAGGCTGGTCTGACATCATTCGGTCCTCCTGTTGGGATGGCCCTGGCCGCCAAGCTCATCCGAGTTACACTCGTCGTCGACCGACCCGTTCTCGCGCGATCTCGACGAACATTGCTGCGCCGATCGCCATGACGTCCTCATCGAAGTCATAGGAAGGGTGATGGCATCCGTGACCGTCCTGACCGACGAAGAAGATTGCCCCTGGGCGACGCTCGAGCAGGAACGCGAAGTCTTCGGACGACATCAGAGGCGCGCAGTTCTCATCGAGCAGCTTCGCGCCGACCACGCGCCGCGCTGCGGCCTCGACGACCGCCACCTGCTCGGCATGATTGACCGTCGGTGGACAGCCGGCCGAGATCTCGCACTCGATGCGGGTACCGAAAGCGGTCGCCAGCCCGGCACAAAGCTCGGCCACCCGCCGCTTGAGCAGCACCCGTCCCTGCTTGCTCATGGAGCGGATGGTTCCCGTCAATACCACCTCGTCGGGGATGATATTCGCCGCCGTTCCGCCCTGGATCGCGCCGATGGTGACGACCCCGGCGTCGAGCGGGTCCAGCGCGCGACTGATCGTGGTCTGCAACAGACCGATCAGTTCCGCCGCTATCACGATCGGGTCGATTCCATTATGCGGCTGAGCGCCGTGGGCCCCGACGCCGCGAACGATGATCCTGAGGCTGTCGGCACCGGACAGGATGGCGCCGGATCTGACGCCGACCGAGCCGGGAATGCGCTGAGGCATGTTATGCAAGGCATAGACTTCGTCCATCGGCGCCGCCGTCAGCAGCCCGTCGTCGAGCATGGCGAGGCTGCCCTTCAACGTCTCCTCGGCTGGCTGGAAGATGAAGTGCACGGTTCCGTCGAGCTCGCGACGTTGCGCCAGATAGCTTGCGGCCCCAAGCAGCGTCGCGGCATGACCGTCGTGTCCACATCCATGGAAGACGCCTTCCCGAAGCGAGCGATGAGGCAGGTTCGTCTTCTCCGCCATGGGCAGCGCGTCCATCTCGGCCCGGAAGCCGATCATTCGCGCCCCGGGGCCTGCGAGCGTCGCGACCACACCCGTCCCGCCCACGCCCGACCGGACCGACAGACCCCACCCCTCCAGCAGTTCGGCAATGCGGGCAGCCGTCCGGTGCTCTTCGAAGCCTAGCTCTGGGTTGCGGTGGAAGTCGCGGCGCCACTCGATCATGGGAGCGAAGCCTTGTCGAAAATCGTTGAGGGCTGTCATCATGACCCGCTTATAGGATGCCTCGGTCGCGGGGTTTGCCCCGCCTTCTCCAGGCACTATAGATATCTAACCATCGATATTCTCAGTTTGCAACAGTATCAATTCAAAACATCTGGGAGACCTATGTTGAACAAGCCCAAGGCCGGACCGGAGCGCTATCTCACCTATCGCCTCGACGTGCTGAGCACCGGGGCGATCCGGATGGCGAACGAGGTCTATGCGGCGCGCTGCGGGCTGGCGGTTCGCGAGTTGCGCATCCTTCGGCTCATCGACGACAATCCCGGCATCACTTTCAGCGACCTGACCGAGGAGACGAAGTTCGAGCGCAGCCTCGCGTCGCGACTGCTGAACGGGTTGCTTCGCGAAGGCCTGGTCGAGCGGGAAAACAGTACGGCTGACGCGCGCGTATTCCATTTGCGGACGACCGAGGCTGGCCGCGAGCGACGCCGCCTGGCTGCCGCGATCGGGCAGAAACTGGAAGCCCATCTGCTCCGGCCGCTGAACAAGCCGCAACGGGCCGGGTTGCTCGAAGCCATCGAAATCCTGACGGAATGGGTGTATGGGGATTTTGCCCGCGAACTCGATCTCGACGCCGGCAACAAGCCGAAAACCTGACCGTTCGGTCGACCAGAGCCCGGCGATACCCGGCGGACGCCCCCCCGCCAAGCGATCTCAAAATCTTCTCGAGCCAGACGAGGTGAGCGGAAGGAATAAACGCACCTCCTCGTGAAAGCCTTTACGTGACGATCGAGATCATCTGCAGCGCCATCCATCTCTCGTGCACCAGCCTGCAGATACACCGCGAACGCTTCCGGGTGCTCGAGAACTCGTTTGACAAGAATGCATCGGCAAATGCTGAATGAAACATCTCAACCTGTTGACCCGCCCAAATCATTCAGGTGCCTGTAGCTCCCCTTGAAATATAAAAGGGGTTCGTCAACCTGACGGTCATTGGGACCTATCGCCAGAACCCGGCCGATGACGATGGTGTGGTCGCCCGCCTCATGTTCGGCGACAATCTGGCAGTCCAACCACGTGAGCGTGCCGTCGATAATGGGATTTTGACCGTCCGACATTTTCCACGCGACGCCGGCCCACTTGTCCGCGCCCCTCCCGGCGAACTGGTTGGAGATCGATTGCTGCGCCCTGGATAAGACGTTGACCGAGAACTTCCCCGTCTCTCGGATTCGGGGGTAGGTCGACGATGTCAACATGACGCTGAAGGAAATCAACGGAGGATCTGTGGAGACGCTGTAGAATGACTGGCACGTGAAGCCCAAAGGCGCGTCGCCATCATGCCCGGCGATCACGGTGATGCCCGATGCGTAAAGTCCGAGAGCATCGCGAAATGTTCTCGGGTCTGGTGCCGTGTTTCTCGTTGGGCTGCGGCGTTGTCGTTGTGGCATCGGAGAGTTACCGTTCATCCCGTCCAATTCCCTCTATGCTGGCCTGCTGCCCGCGTCCGGCAATGCAGCGGCAATCCTGCCCATGCGCTGAAAGGCCGAAATATACCGGTCGGCGGCGGCCTGAACGATTTCGTCGAGACGGTCCATCTGGCTGATGACGAAATAGAAGCCTCGCCCTGGCACCACTGCGCCAAGCTCTGCCAGCAGCGGAGCGAGGTTCACCGTCGGACCCATCGCATGTGCCTGGTCGGCACCGGTGAGGAGCGGTATGGCCGTCACTCCGCAAAGGCCATTGGCAGGATAACGATCCAGGAACACTTTCAGGAGGCCGGAATAGGTCGCCTTGTATGTGGGAGAGGCGAAAATGACGATATCGCTGGCTGCGACACGCGCGTTCAGCGCTTCCATCCTTTCACTCGGCCAAGCCAGGATTTCGTCGCGATAGTCCGCGAGATCGATCACTTCAACATCTTGCCGTGCGGGACCGAGGAGCTTCTCGGCCAGGGTTTCGGCGACCTTGAGCGTGCGCGACTTCGGCTTCGGGTTACCTACGACTACGGACAGCTTGAGCGTCATCATTCCTCGCAACGAAGTTGACAGGAGATGAGACGAAGACGGCGTCAACAGGCAGGGAGTTCATCGGGTCAATTGAACACGATCTCGGTGCGATGCAGACATCGACATGTCTCATGACACCGGGATTTTTTGGCCCGGCAATACCACGCCAAGTTTTTTTGGCTCAGCATGGCATCCGTGACGGAGCGTCACCTGTTTATAAATTATCACCGATCCGATGCTTGTCAACCATTGCACCTCCGGGCGCCTGTCCCTAGCTGCGCTGCCTGCCACCATCATCATCGGCTGCGTGGCGTTGCTGCCGCAACGCGCCGGCACGCATCCGGGCCAACTCCAATTGAACGGCCACAGAGCCAGCGGGCCGCGACCGAGGCTGCTGAACCTGTCAATGCGCAGGGCCGGGTGCCGCAGGCGGCCCCGTCATCCAGTCCGGCCTCGTCAAGCGGCGCAACTCGTCGCGCTCCAGCTGGCGGCTGTGATCGACATCAAGGCGATCAAAGGTTTGCGACATGAAGTCCATGAATTCTTGCTTCGAGACGGTGCCGCTCCCGTCCTTGTCCATCAGCAGCATCAACTGACGCACGTCGCGCGTTGCCGCGCTCTGGTATGTTTGCTTTGGGCGATCGCCGAAGTCGCAATGGCCGCGATCAGAAGGCAGGCTCCAACAAAGAATGCGGCGCCGCGGTCGATCGACATGCAACCCTCCCGTTCTCCCTTGTTTCGGTTTTGATCTTGCGGAACGGATACGCGGCGGCGTTGCGCCAGATCAATCCGGGCAGATGCAGCACCGTTTTGGGGGCAGGTGAACACGCAACATCCCCGAGCCAACGGGGCCCGTCACTGCCCGGAGAGATCGAGCCCGAAGGTCCGCGTCCGGTCGTCATAGCTGAACAGTTCGGCGTAGCGCCCCCAGCCGATGATGGCTCGCAGGGTGCTGTCGGCGTCGTTCCGGTTCAGATGATCCTCGAGCTCGAACTCGAACCTTTCGCGCGGCGCCCGGTGACCTTCGCGCTCGTCGAGCACCTGGCGGATGTGGGCCGCGAGCGGCACGAAGCGGATGAGATGCTCCCGGAACAGCCGCTTGCGCTCCTCGGTGCCGCTCTGGGCGAACAGATGGCCGGCGGCGGTCAGCTTGATGGCGCCGCCCTCGAGCTCGGCAAACTCGAGGATGTGCAGTGCGGCCGCTATCGGCAGCAGATCGTTGATTTCCAGGGCGAGCGGACCGGCAATCTTGCCAAGCTCCGCATGCCCCGCGTAGGGCGGCATCGCCAGGGTTTCGGCGAAGCCGCCGACCCGGTTGACCGAGACCGGCATCAGAAGCTGCCCCATGCCGCCGTGGACCTGCTTCCGTTCGCCGATCGCCTCGGCCATGCGCGAGGTGAGAATCGCATAGATCTCGTCGACAATGGCATGAAACGACGCGTCCAGGCGATTGCGCGGCTGCGGCAGCGACACCGGAATCTCGGCTGCGATGTGCCCCGGGTTCGAGCCGAGCACGAGAATCCGGTCGCACATCAGCACGGCCTCCTCGATGTTGTGGGTTACCATCAGCACCGCCTTGGTCGGCAGCTTCTGTTCGATCCACAGATCGAGGAAATCGGTCCGCAAGGTCTCGGCGGTCAGGACGTCGAGCGCCGAAAACGGCTCGTCCATCAGCAACAGCGTGGGATCGCTGACGATCGCCCTGGCGAAGCCGACCCGCTGACGCATGCCGCCCGAGAGCTCGCGCGGGTAGGCCGACTGAAAGCCATCAAGGCCGATCAGGTCAATCGACGCCATCGCGCGCCGGCGCGCCTCCGCCACCGGCAGTCCGAGCGCATCGAGACCGAGTTCGACGTTTTCCAGCACCGTCAGCCAGGGATAGAGGGCAAAAGTCTGGAACACGATGGCGATGCCTTCCGCGGGGCCGCCGAGCGGCGCCTCGCGGTAAAGCACTTCCCCTGACGTCGGCTGGATCAGGCCGCCGGCGATTCGCAGCAAGGTGGACTTTCCGGAACCGGAGCGGCCGAGCAGTCCGAGTATCTCGCCCCTGGTGATGGCGATGTCGATGTCCTTGAGCACCGGCAGCGGCTCGCCGGACGGCTTGGCGAAGGCCTTGCACACATGGCGAAGCTCGATGATCCTGGGCTCGGTCCGGGCGGCCATGCTGTCCCTCAATCCAGCCGTGTCCGCCGCTCGGCGAGCAGGTAAAGTGTCCGCCACAGCAGCCGGTTGGTGGCGATGACGAGGATCGACATGGTGGCGATCCCGAGCGCAATTCTCGGATAATCGCCGGCCTCGGTCATTTGCGCGATATAGGCGCCGAGCCCCGAAGCGTTCAGCCTGGTCGATCCCCAGCTGACGGCTTCCGAGACGATGCTGGCATTCCAGGCGCCGCCGGATGCGGTGATCGCCCCAGTGACATAATAGGGGAAGATTCCCGGCAGCATCACCTTGCGCCACCAGCGCCAGGGCCTCACGCGAAAGCTCGCCGCGGCTTCGCGCAGATCGGTCGGGAACGCGCTGGCGCCGGCAATGACATTGAAGAGGATGTACCACTGGGTGCCCAGGATCATCAGCGGGGTAAGCCAGATCCTGGGCGACAGCTCGAAACGCAGGATCAGGAACACCGCCACGGGGAACAGCAGGTTGGCGGGAAAGGCCGCCAGAAACTGCGCGATCGGCTGGATCCGCTCGGTCAGCTTTGGCCGCAGGCCGACGGCGACACCGATCGGAACCCAGATCAGCGACGCCAGCACGATCAGGATCGCGACACGAAAAAACGTCAGCAGGCCGTTGCCTGCGGCCACTTTGAGATCGTCCCAGGCGAGGGCCGATCTGGCATATTGCGCGAGCTCCCACCCGACATAGGCGGCGGCGGCCGTGAGCAGGCCGTACCAGGCGGCATCGACCAGGCGCCGCGGCGGCGACCAGCTGTTTGCCAAAGGAAGGCGCCATGGAATGACCAGCGGAGCGCGGGCGATCCGGTGCAGTTCCTCCCCGATCGGTCCGCTGACATGGCCGGCCAGGCTTGATCGGCGAAACAGCGCGAGCACCACGCTCCTCGGCACGATCTGGGCTGCGGTCTGCTCGGCGCGGAATTTGTCGGCCCAGGCCACCATCGGGCGGAACAGCATCTGGTCGTAGATCATGATCGCAACCGTCATCGCCGCGATCGCCCAGCCGACCGCCGCGAGATCGCGCTGCGCGATCGCCCGCGCCACGTAGGAGCCGACACCGGGAAGCGCGATCTGGACATCGCCGACCGAGATGGCTTCGGCCGCCACCACGAAGAACCAGCCTCCCGACATCGACATCATCATGTTCCAGATCAGGCCCGGCATGGCGAACGGCACCTCCAGGCGCCAGAAGCGCTGCCATGGAGAGGCGCGGAAGCTGCGGCTCGCCTCGTCGAGATCGCCGGGGATCGTCCGGAGCGACTGGTAGAAGCTGAACGCCATGTTCCAGGCCTGGCTGGTGAAGATCGCGAAGATCGCGGCCAGCTCCGGTCCCAGGGCATTTCCAGGAAACAGCGAGACGAAGAACACCACGGTGAAGGAGAGGTAGCCGAGGATCGGCACCGATTGCAGCACGTCCAGCAGCGGGATCAGGACCATTTCGGCGCGGCGGCTCTTGGCCGCCAGCGTGGCGTAGGTGAAGGTGAAGATCAGCGACGCCACCAGCGCCGCCAGCATCCGCATCACGGTGCGCAGCACGTAGGAGGGCAGGGCCGCCGGCGACAGCGAGATCGCCTGCTGGTGCTCGGCAACGAACGGTCCGACCATCTGGCGCGCGCCGATGCCGAGCAGGATCACCACCCCGAGCACCAGCAGCGTGGCAACAAGGTCGCGCCAGCCCGGGACCCGCTGCTGCCAGACGCCTCCCGTCAAAACCTCGGCGTGATGCTCGACCAATCCGCTCAGCTCCCGCGGGCCAGAAGCAATTGCTATCTCAGGCAGGCCCAGGGCAATTGAGCTGCATCAAGCGCGGGTTGTGCGGTGCTCGGCCGCTACAATCGAGGTGTCGCACGAAGTTTCAATGGGCTGTTGCACACCGGGCGGTTCGGCACGAGGTTGTCACCGCTGTCCCGGGGTACGTGGTGTTACCTATCCGTCCGGGCCGGACATTCGAGGGGGTGGCGGAGGGGGAGAGATACAGATGGGCACCAACCAACCTATTGGTTTCATTGTGAAAAATTTGAAAGCCCCCGCATCCAAGGGAAGGTCCAATTGCTGCGGCCGGATTTAATACGCGATTGGCGGCAAGGGCGTTCGTTCGTGGATATCGGGAGCGATTATGGAATACACCGGAATTCAGTGTACAGGGTAGTCGTTCCTCACTTGACCCCAGACGAGCAAGCTTCACTCCATCCCGTCAAGCCGAAGCCGGCTCCGAAGTCTCCATTCCAAAACAGGTATTCTGACCCCAATGCGTACCTGCTGGCCCGCTTTAAAATTACGGTAAAAGAATTTGAGGAGAGGATCAGAAAGACATCGATGACCGCGACCGGTCAGTCCCTGAATTGCTCGCGGGATGTAATAAAAGCGCTCTGCAAACTGCTCAAGGTTCCGATTCCGCCTCGAGGCCGAAGGAAGGGACACAAGTAACCTTCAGCTCGCTGAAATGCTTATGTAGCGAATGGGAGGGACAGAGACGCAACCGCCGAGGGGAATCCGACGCTAGCCAGAACGTCCCAGGGGCGACTGGAAGAGTTTTTTTGCGGCGACCTACTTCCGCGGCGAGCCCGACGAAATGTCGCTGAGGAGCCACCCAGCGGCGTTACAGACGAGTTTCAGCGGCCGCGCATCCGTCAAAGGGAGGGGCACAGGGGGACCTTCGGCTTTTCACCGCCTGACGAGCCTGACTTTGCAACGCGCTTGAGGAATGGTTTGGGCGAACGGGGGACACGCCCCCAGTGGTCAGGGACCGAGCGGGAGCAGCGCGCCGGGCAAGCCGCGGAAGATGTCGCCTTCGGGACATGCCGCGGCGAACGCGAGGCGGATGCGGCTCGTGGTCTCGACGACCCGGGCGGCGATTTTCAAGAGGCGAAGACGTAGCGTCGCGAACTCGGCAGTGGCCAATTCCCGGGCTTTGGGAATGGCGTCGCGCACCGTAAGCATCAACCAATAAGCGGCGCGGTGGCACAAGACGCGAATTACGTTCCGTGGCGACGGGCACTATGCTCGGCCGGAGGGGATGGCGTGGTGCGAGGACAACGGTATCGACTACATAAGAGCCGGCGGCCGTGCCGGCGTGAAGTCGGATGTCGCGATAGCTTCGACGATCCAAAAGCCGAGCTGTCGAACCGGTTTGGAGCGGGAGCGCCCGAGATCGGTCAACGCGCAGCTTTATGCGCACTTGCGTCGCCGCGGCGACTGTCGCTATCGTGGTCACAAATTCATACACAGAACGGATGATGAAGATGAGCACAAAAATCACTGCCTCGGCGATCCTGCTATGGGTGCTGCGTGCGCTGATGGCCTGCCTCTTCCTCTTTCCCAGCTTCATGAAGCTGTCGGGCCAGCCGATGATGGTCGCCGAATTCGACGAGATCGGCCTTGGTCAATGGTTTCGGATTTTCACCGGCGCTCTGGAACTGATCGGCGGCGTCGGCGTGCTCATCCCCCGGGTTTCGCCGTTTGCCGCCCTCCTGCTCCTGCTGGTCGATATCGGCGCCTTCGTGGCCC
>Ga0302279_10001551_pt1 | contig 32369 bp, 20 predicted proteins | sample III_Bog_N3_3_FD_194541 | JGI IMG/M metagenome (GOLD analysis project Ga0302279, IMG submission 194541) | Peat permafrost microbial communities from Stordalen Mire near Abisko, Sweden - III_Bog_N3_3 | ecosystem: Environmental > Terrestrial > Soil > Wetlands > Peat | place: Sweden: Abisko...
ATCGCGCCGATCATCGCCGCCGCGCCGGCCATATCGTACTTCATCTTCTCCATGCCATCGGCCGGCTTGATGGAGATACCGCCGGTATCGAAGGTGATGCCCTTGCCGACCAGCCCGAGCACGGGCGAACCTGGCGCGGGCGCAACCGGCGGTTCGTAAGTCATGACGATGAGCGCCGGCGGCTGCGCCGAGCCCTTCGCCACAGACCAGAACGCCTCCATCTTCAGCTCCTGAATTTTTTCCGACGAGTAGACCTCGCATTGCACGCCCGCTTCGTCGCACATCGCCTTCGTCCGCGCACCCAGGGCAGTTGGCGTCAGCACATTGCCCGGCTCGTTCACCAGAGAGCGCGCAAAGCTCTGCGCCGCTGCAACGATCTGGCCTTCGTCGAACCCACGCTGCGTCTCTGCATTCGCATCACTCGCAAGCAGCGTGAGCGAATCCACCGAGCAGTCCTTGCGATCACTGCGATAGGTGTCCCAATCCAATTCGGCGAATTCGCCTCCCTCGACGATGGCGCGGGCAATCAACGCAGCGGGGAGTTCTTCGACTCCAGCCTGCGCCGATACGCGCGGGAAGGCAATCGCCAGGTCGCGCACGGACCGCGGCTTGGCGGCGCGCACCGCCGTTCCTGCGCCTTTGCGAATACGGTCGAGCGTCAGGTCCTTGGCTTTGCCCAGGCCCACCAGCAACAGCCGCTCCGCCTTCACTCCTGCGGGCGCATGCAGCAGGGCGACTTCCCCTAGGCCAGCCTTGAACTCGCCAGATGCGAGGAGTGCTGCCGCAGCCTGCTGCACGGCGTTCGATCCGGACAGCATCGCTGGCTGCGGTGCTGCATCCTTGCCTGCGGACAGGTCCACCGCGAACACCGCAAGCATCGGTGTTGCGAACTCAACTGCATTGCCAAAGAGGAGCTTGGTTTCCATAGTGCTTTGTACTTCCTTTCGTTACATAACCGGCGGCGACTCGATGCCAAGGTAGCCGAGCGCACGAACCATCTCGCGGCGGGCGACAGCGGCCGTGGCCAGCAGCAGCGCGCGGCGGTTGGCGTCCTGCTCGTTCAGCACATGGTGCCGATGGTAGAAGTTGTTGAACTGCTGCGCGAGTTGGAAGGCGTATCGAGCAAGGTACGCAGGCTCGGCCGTCGCAATCGCCTGCTCGATGAGCGCGGTCAGGCGCGACGCCAGCAGCCAGGTCTCCCACAAGCTGGTGCCGTCGTCGCTCGCAAGCGCGGACAAGTCCAGCTCGGCGACGGCGGCCAGCGCGGCCTCCTCCGTCGTTCCTGCCTTGCGGAAGATATTAGCGGCGCGCACAATGGCGTACTGGACGTAAGGTCCGGTCTCGCCTTCGAAGCTGAGAGCGTCTTTGAAGTCGAAGGCGATTACGGTGTTGCGGGTGAAGCGGAGCATGAAGTAGCGCAGCGCGCCGACGGCAATCTGCACCGCAATGCCAGTGCGCTCAGCATCCGTCAGTTCGGGGTGGCGCGTGTCGACCTCGGCCTGCGCGGCGGCGGTGAGCTTGTCCAACAGATCGTCGGCCTTGACGCCGTAGCCCTTGCGCCCGCTAACTTCGATGAACGGGCGCTGCTTGTCTTCGTCCGACAGTGTATAGCCCAGGTCGATGGCGCAACGCGGCGTCATGGCGACCATCTCGTAGCTGAAGTGAGTGTAGTTGTCGGCCGCTTCGGTAAATCCCATGCCGCGCAGCGCGGCAATCACGTTGTTCTGCGGATCGTTCTGGCGCGAGTCGATGACGTTATAGATGTGGTCGGCGCGGCCAAAGGTCGGCGCTTCGGGGTCGCTCGCCGCGGCGGTACAGATCCAGCAGGTATGACTTGGATATTCGTGGAAGCGGGCGTAGCCGAAGTCCTTGCCCGGCAGCAGGCCAAACTTCCACAGGTGATAGGCGATGTCCTTGCCAACGTAAGTGACAGTGCCGTTGGACCGCACAATAACCTTCGCGTCCTCGTCCGGACCGGTCGCTTCCGATTCCGCGTCATTGCCAGCCCGGCGCATGACCCAGCAATCCTTATTCTTGCCTTCGGTCTCCTTGTACAGGACGCCGCGTTCAATCATCAGGGAGCGGGCAGCATCCCAGAAGTGGAGGCTGAGGATCTCGCTCTCGCGCGGCAGAAAGTCGTACTCGATGCCGAGCCGCTGCATGGTCTGCAGATGCCGGTGCAGGACGGCGGTGGAGATCAGCTCCGCGATGGAGGCGGTATCGTTGCCGCCGTGCTCAAGCGCGTGCAGTGTATCCAAACGAATCTGCTTGCGCCGGGTAAGCTCGTCCGAACCGGGCGGCGTTGCGTCGTCCACTCCCGTGCCGCCGTACCACTGGCTCACGCGGGCATAGAGATCCCAGCAGTAGAAGTCGATGCGCTGGTGCTTCGACGCCAGCTCGTCCAGCAGCTCGCGCGTGGAGGCGAGGTTGCGGCCTTCCAGATGGACAAGGCCGACGACTACGTCCGCAACCTGCACGCCGGTATTGTCGATGTAGTTCTGCACCCCAACCTGGTAACCGGACTTGAAGCTGTCCGGGCGGAGCAGGCGCTGGAAGGTGTCGCCCAGGATGGCGTTGCGCAGATGGCCGATGTGCGCGGCCTTGTTTGGGTTGATGCTGGTGTGCTCGACCAGCCGGAAGCCTGGACCGCCGATGTCCGCGTGGCGGTCGGCGGCGGCGGCGCGGACGGCAGCGGCGCGGTCCAGGCGGATGTTGAGGTAGCCGGCTCCAGCGACTTCGACGGAGGCAACGCCGTCGGGCAGTTGGGCGGTAAGCTCGGCAGCCAGCTCCGTGGCGATGGCGCGGGGTGCCTTGCGCAGGCGCTTGGCGAGCTCGAAGGCGACTGGGAGGGCCAGTTCGCCGAGCGCAATATTGGGCGGCTGTTCGACGGCGAGCTTGTCGAGGGCGATGCCGTACTTGCTGAGCAGGATGGCCTGAATGCGGGCCTGGAGCGTGAGCTGAATAGTGCGAACCATGCGTCTCTTGAGTCTACTAGACGCCCTGGGGGCCTCCCTACTTCAGTTCTAAGATGCGTCTTCTGAGGTCGGCGAAGATTCGCGATCAGCTCGCTGCGACAAGTTCTGTGGCCCACTTTACGGAGTCGAAATAGAGGCTCGCCAAGGTCTCTTCGCTGACGCCGAGGCCCACGGATGTGGCGATGCATGTGTCCCACGCACCGCCTTCGAAGCTGCGGAAGAGGTTGAGCGGAACGGCGACCGCGTTGTTTTCCCCGAGCAGCGCCGCCCGTGCCTCCGCACGCAGTGGAAGCGACTTGGCAATGACTTCCATCGGGGACTCAATGATGGCGTCGAGCAGCGACAAGACCCCCAACATGAACTGCTCACTTGGACTTTGCCCGACCAGCGGCGCCAGGAGTTCGCAGAACCGCGCCCGCTCCAGCGAAAGGTTGACCAGCGCCGACGGCATGGCGGAGTTCGCACAGGATGCAGCCACGGCCACCAGGGCGCGGAAGCGGCGCTCGCCCACCCACATAAAAGCCTCGTGCACGCTGGTGACCTCCACGCGCCGGCCCCAGCGGGCGGAGTTGGCCAGCACCAGCAGGCGGTAGGAGAGCGAGGGCTCCAACTGCACGATCTGCGCGATTACATCAAGATTCAGGTTCTCGCGTGCCAGTTCCGCCAGCAGCCGTACATAGTTCAAGCGGCTGGCGGGGAGCTCTCGACGAGCCATGATGACCGGGCGACAGAAGAAGTAGCCCTGAAAAAATTTGTAGCCTTCCGATACGGCGAGATTGAAGCACTCCTGGTCCTCGACCTTCTCTGCCAGCAGCGCGGCCCTGCTTGTGCGCACCATCTTGTGGATCTCTCGCCGCTGGGCGGCGTCCGAAACCTGGAAGTCCACCTTGACATAGCTGGCGATCTGAAGCAGAGGTGCCCACTCCGACCGCGGCACAAAGTCGTCCAAAGCGAACCGGTAACCTTGACCATGCAGATGCACGCAGGCCTCGATCAACTCCGGGGTCGGCTCGATGTCTTCCAGAATTTCGAGAACGGTGGTCTCCGGAGGCAGGAGGGAAACCCAGCGGTTGACCAGCGCCTCATACGTACAGTTCAGGAAGGCAAGCTGGCCGTTGGCGAGCGACTCAATGCCCATGCACAGGTAGTTGTCCAGGGTTTGTCGGGTGGCCTCCTGCTTCTCCCCGGCAAAGAAATTCTGCCATCCGGTGCGGAACAGGAGTTCGTAGCCAACAACTTGCCGCTGCCGATTGAAGATGGGCTGGCGGGCAAGGAACCGCTGGGGCGTCGCGCTCTGTTCCGTGTTTCCCGCTTCGTTAGCCAATGGCGAACCTGGTTCCAGCCGGTGAATGGATGGTGGTGATCATAATAGCCTTTCGGATGAGCAGCAGACTTTAGCCTGCGGTAACCGACGTCAAATCAACTGGGGTTGTAACCCCGGGCCTTCCTCACACCAGTCACCTGACTTTTCAGCACGCACTTACAGCAGTTTCGCCATTGCCATCAGCGTTTGAAAGAGAACTTCTTGTGGGCGAAGTAACTGTAGCAGGCGATGACACAGGAGTTGGCGATGAGGGCCAGGAGCGAGACGAGGCGGGGAGCCAGGTGTAGACGGAGCAGGAGGCTCGTCGTTATGGGGATGACGATGACGGGAAATGGCAGGCTTAAGCCGTAGACCGCGAAGACCTTCAGCCACTCCTTGAAGTAGTTGCCGTGGGTGCGGAAGACGAACCACTTGTAGGCGAGAAAGGCGACGGTGATGGCGATGGGAAGCGCGGCATAATTGGCGATGGTGGTGGCGGCCCCGCGAGGAAGTTTAGGAAAGAAAAATTCGACCGGGTGAATGAAGACGTAGGCGAGCGCGATGGAGAAGACAGTGTTGAAGCCTCCGACCATGAGGAAACGTATGACTTCGCCGGAGGGGAGAACGCGGCGCATGGCGGCGAACGGGCCTTGTGCCTTGGGGTCCGGCGGGTCGCCGTCAGAGATTTGGGTGGATTGCTCGGTGGGAGTCACTGCTTTTATTTTAGCCGCAGGAGCGCCGCTGTCCGGAATAATCGTGCTATGCGGATGTCCAGTTGCGTACATTAGCCGCGCATGGAGACCAGGATTGCGCGGAAGGTATCTTCGTCCGGGCCTTGCGGAGCGCCTTGCCGTTGACGCTCGCCTGCGGTGTAGGCATCGACCTGGGATACCAATCCGGAGTCGAGAGAGGAGGCAACGCCCGCCAGTTTGCGGCGTACGTTTGCGGCGGCCTTCCTGGTTTCCATAAGTTGTTGCGCGGACTGGGTCGGAACGAGTGCTGCGAGAAGATTGCTGGTCGCGCCGTGAATGTGCATCGCTTGCCCCTGCGATAGTATTTGGGGCAATTGGAAGGCCAATTTTTGGCTGCAAAGATGAGATATCCTTCACGCGAAAGAACAGTCCTGCCGGACGGGCGCCCTGCGCGGGCGGTCACTTCGTGACCCGTATTGGGCTTCGCTTAGTGCTCCCGATGGTCGCGAACAGGATTCTGTGCCGACCAACGGGAGGACTGCGCGGAGCTTTAAGATGGCGTGTGAACGCCTGAACGCCTTAGGCGGTGGCCATGGCTTTCTGGGTGACGGCGGCGAAGCTTTGGTCGAGCAAGCGGAGGGCTTCGTCGACATCGGACTTGGCGATGTTCATTGCGGGGGACATACGCAGGACGTTGTTGTACATGCCGCCCTTGCCGATGAGCAGGCCACGCTCGCGGGCGGCTTCGAGCATTTCGCTGGCGATGGCTGCGGCGGGTTCCTTGGTCTTCGGGTCGGTGACGAGTTCCATGGCCTGCATCAGGCCGAGGCCGCGCACGTCGCCGATGACGGGATGCTTTTTCTGCAGGTCGAGCAGGCCGTCGTGGAGGTAGGTGCCGACCACATCACAGTTGCGGATGAGGTCGTCCTCTTCGATGAGGTCGATGACAGCCTTGGCAGTGACGCAGGCAATGGGATTGCCGCCGAATGTGGCGATGGTGGGGCCCTGGTAGGCGTTGGCGATCTCTGGCGTGGCGACCGTGAGGCCGATGGGGAAGCCGTTGCCAAGGGACTTGGCAGCGGTGAGAATGTCGGGCTCAACCTCCCAGTGCTCGATGCCGAACCAGCCCTTGCCGGTGCGGCCCCAGCCGGTCTGGACCTCGTCCGCAATAAAGTCGCCGCCGTATTTCTTGACGATGGAGAAGGCCATCTTGAAGTACTCTTTCGGCGGGGCGATAAAGCCACCGACGCCCTGGATAGGCTCAGCGATCATGCCGGCGATGGCGCCGGAGGTGCTCGCCTGGATGACGCCCTCGATGTCCGTGGCGCAGGCGACCTCGCAGGAAGGGTAGGTCTTTCCCAGCGGACAGCGATAGCAATAGGGGTTCATCGCGTGCACGATCCCAACCTGGTACGACGCCTTGCGCCAGGCAGAGATACCGGTGAGCGAGCGTGTGACGTTGGTGCGGCCGCTGTAGGAGTGCCGCAGAGCGATGATCTCAAGGTTGCCCGTGTGCATGCGCGCGGAGTCGATGGCCGTCTCGTTAGCCTCCGACCCGGAGCTGGTGAAGAAGGATTTTTCCAGGCGGCCGGGGGTGATGTGCGCGATCTTCTCCGCCAGGGCGGCCATGGTCTCATGCGGATAGAGCGTGGAGGTGTGGCCGAGCTTGTCGATCTGGGCCTTTTGCGGCCCGGTGATGCGGGGGTTGCAATGACCGACGCCGACGGTGACGATGCCGCCGAAAAAGTCGAGGTAGCGCTTCCCTTCCACGTCCCAGACGTGCTGCATCTCGCCGCGCTCCAGGGGCAATGGGTCCTGGAAGTAGTTGGCGACGGCGGGGTAGACATACTGCTGCTTCTTGGCGACGATCTCTTTGCGGTCCATGGCGGCGACTCCCTTTCCGGGCCTGTGAATCGGCCAAGCAAGTTTCTACTATACCTTGGCGTGGCGCGCGTTTCAGCGGTTAACTGGTTAGCATGGAGGGTGACCCGGCGGATGCGCCGCGGCAGATGGAGCGGTGGGCATTGGCCACATTTGTAGCGACAGTCGAGACGCAGCAGCAGGCACAAGGAGCGGGCTACGGCGCGCGGAGCCGGGACTTTCGCTTCGGGGCGCTGCTGGCCACCGGATTGACGGGGCTCGCGGTAAGCATCGCCGGCTATCACCCGTACGCGGACGATGGCGGCCTGTATGTGGCCGGGGTGAAGCGTCTGCTGGACCCAGCGCTGTATCCGCTGAGCACCGAGTTTGTGCTGGAGCCGGTGCGGCACTCGCTGTTTGCGTACACGGTGGCGGGAATAGCGCGGCTGAGCCACCTGGAGCTGCCGGTGGTGCTGTTGCTGCTCCACCTCGCGAGCGTGTGGCTAACGCTCTTTGCCGCATGGATGCTGGCGGAGCTATGCTGGCCTACACGTGAAGCGCGAGCTGGAGCAGTGGCGCTGCTGGCGTGCTGGCTGTCGCTTCCGGTGGCGGGAACGGCGCTGATGCTGATGGACCCGTATGTGACGGCGCGCAGCTTCTCCACGCCGTGCATGGTGCTGGCGCTGGTAGGCGCGCTGGACACGATGGCTGCGCGGCGAGGATGGGCCTTGTGGATCGGGAGCCTGCTGGTGGGCGGCGCCATGCATCCGCTGATGGCGGCGTATGCGCTGGGCGCGACGGTCGTGCTGATGTGTGCGGGATCGCGCAGGCGCGGCGTGCAGGTGTGGGGCCCGGCAGCAGTGTGCGTGGGAGCAGTGGGGATGGCGGCGTGGATGCAAGCGCTAGCCAGGCCGGAGAGCGCGGAGTACGTGCGCGTGGCGATGACGCGGACGTATTGGTTTCCGGCAGAGTGGCGTTGGTTTGAGTGGGTGGGGCTGGCAGCTCCGATGGCGATTCTGGCGGTGGTGGGGTGGAGAGCCCACGTCCGGGAGTCGACCCGGGCGCTAACGCGAATGGCGGTTGTGGTTGGGGCGATTGCAATGCTGGTGGCGACTGTGTTTGCGCGCGCGGGCGCGGCGACACACCTGGTGGCGCAGATGCAGCCGCTGCGCGCGTTCCAGACTGTCTACCTGGTGATGGTCCTTGTGCTCGGGGCATGGCTGGGCGAGCGAGTGTTGCGGCAGAGCGTGCGCCGCTGGGGAATTGCGACGGCCCTGCTGGGCGGCACGATGTTTGCGGCCGCGCGCGGGGCGTTCCCGGATTCGCGGCCCCTGGAGATGCCGGGCGTGGCGCCGCGGAATCCGTGGGTGGAGGCGTTTGTGTGGGTGCGGGACAACACGCCGAAGGCTGCGCTGTTTGCGCTGGACGCGGACTACATCCACCAGCCGGGCGAGGATGCGCAGTGCTTTCGGGCGATTGCGGAGCGGAGTGCGCTGCCCGACTACTCGAAGGATGGCGGCGAGGCCTCGATTGCGCCGGAGCTGACGGGCGCGTGGCAGATGGGGCAGGCCGCGCAGCAGGGCCTGAGCCGGCAGAGCGATGCGGCTCGGCTCGCGGCGCTCACTCCGCTGGGGGTGTCGTGGGTGGTATTGGTTGCGGATGCGACCACACGGCTCGACTGCCCCTATGCGAACAGCGCCGTGAAAGTGTGCCGGTTGCGTTGAGACTGGAGTGCCGACGGTTTAGACTCATTGCAATCCAGCAAATGCACTGACTCTGGAAGGAATGTGGGCCCACCTATGCTCGATCTTGAATTTGCAGAACTCTCCGACCCCGGCCTGGCGCGCGGCAATCACAATGAAGATTCTCTAGGCCACGTCCTGCCGACGTCGCCGGCGCAGATTCAATCGCAGGGCTGGCTGTTTGCGCTGGCGGATGGGGTAGGGGGCCAGGAGAAGGGCGAGGTGGCGTCGCGCCTGGCAGTGGATACCGTGATCTCCGGGTTCCGCAAGATTCCCAAGGGCGTCATGCATGTGTCGCTGCTGCCGAAGCTGGTGCAGGAGGCAAACCACGCCGTGTTCGACGAAGGCAACGCCAGCATGAACCGTGCCAACGCGGCGGCGGACAGCATGGGGGGGGCAAGCGCGCACATGGGCAGCACGATTGTGCTGTGCGCGCTGCGATTCGATTCGGCGGTGGTGTCGCACGTGGGCGACTCGCGCTGCTACCTGTTCCGCAGCGGCAACCTCACCTCGCTGACCCACGACCACAGCATCGTGGATGAACAGGTGCGCCTGGGCATCCTCTCCCGCGAGGAGGCGGCGGAACACGAGAACCGGCATGTGCTGACGCGCAGCCTGGGCCATGAGATGTTTGTGGCAGCAGACACGATTACGGTGAACATCGTCCCCGGCGACGTGCTGATGCTGTGCTCCGACGGGCTGCATGGGTATGTGCCCGACTCCGCAATGCAGTGGATTCTGCATACCAAGCCGGAGTTGGACAAGGCCGCGGAGGCATTGGTTGCAGCGGCGAACGAGGCAGGCGGATACGACAACATCAGCGTGCAGCTAGTGCGGGTGCAGTCCGTGGAGCGGATGGGACTCTATCGCGGGCGGCCGTACCGGCTGCTGTAGCCATCACTTTTTATTTTTGCTTGTCATTCTTTTCTCTTGCTTGTAACTCTGACTTTTTCTTTTGCTTGTCATTCTGAGCCAAAGGCTTTCTTCTTGCTTGTCATTCTGACTTTTCTTTTGCTTGTCATTCTGAGCCGAAGGCGAAGAATCCCCGCATTTGTTTTTGCGCTTGCATTTGCCCTTGCCCGTCATACTGACTCGAAGAGTCAGTATCCCCACAGATGACGATCAAGTCAGCTCAGGCAGTCATGGCCTTCAGCGCTGAAGGCGCGTCACATACCAGCCTAGGCCGAAGGCCTAGGTTGGTGGCCCCCGGGAACCGGAGGGCTGAAGGCCCGACACAAGGCGGCTCCACGAACCGCCAGGGATGCGCTTCGCCGGTTCTGCCTGAGCGAACTGGAGAATCATCCGCCGTGATTCTTACCTTCGGCTCAGAATGACAACCGGAGATCGCTATCGGGGAACGAACTCATCGGCGTGGACGACGAATTCAGGGTAGGCTCCGGCGCCCAGCTCCCGAATGTCCATTCCCTGCCAGTCGCCATCGCTGTCCACGCGATACGGCATGTAGTGATCAATGAGAATATTCACGCCGTAGATCACCGGCAGCATGAAGCCCAGCAGTGCGGCAACTCCGACCAGTTGCGCCACCAGATGGCTGCCGGTGGTGCCGTCGGAGAAGTGTCCAAAGAGACCGACCGCAATGAGTCCCCAGATGCCGGCACCGGCGTGGACGGAGACTGCGCCGCCGGGATCGTCCACCTGCAGGCGAAGCTCGGCGATCTCGATCATATAAGTGACCAGCACGCCGGCGACGATGCCGATATCGATCGCGGCTGCCGGTGTAACGAAAGCGCACGATGCGCTGCCTGCGACCAGGCCTGCGACCCAGCCGTTGGCGCTCAGCGAGGCATCCGGCTTTCGGTAGCGGGCGCGCGTAACCGTAACCGCAGCGAGGCACCCGGCAGAGGCGGAGAGCATGGCATTGATGACCACCCAGACAATCTGCTGCGGAGCCACGCCGTAGAAGAGGATGGAGGCGGCGGAATCCAGGCCGATCCACCCAACCAGGGCCAGCAGGCAGCCAAAGAGCACCATGACGATGTTGTGGCCGGGAATCGCGGCGGGCATACCGTCGTCGGCAAACTTGCCTCGGCGTGGGCCCAGCACCCAGGCGACGGAGACCGCCATCAGACCGCCAACAACCTGGACCACACCGGCGCCGCCTGCATCCACAAATCTGGAGAGACCGAAGCTGACGCCAAGCTGCGCCAGCCAACCCGCACCCCACACCCAGTGGGCAAAGATGGGAAACAGAATTGCCGAGAGCACGGCACTGGCAAGACAGATGGGCGCGAGGCGCCAGCGGTCCGTGCCGGCGCTGAGCGGAATAATGGCCGCCAGCCCGGCAGCAAACATCTCCAGGCAGAGCGTGAGCGCGCGCGTGTACCCTGCAGGGTCGGCGGGATCGACACCTACGCCATTCGGGAAGAAAGACCCCGCGCCGAGCCAGTCCCAATGCACGCCGCCCGCCATAAAGGAGTGGGCCGGGCCACCGGCGAAGCCTGCCCATGCGAAGCCAAAGAGGACGAAGGCGATGGCGGAGATTCCCAGCGCGCAGACGGTGGCCAGCATGGCATGGGCCGCCGAGCGCGAACGCCCCAGCCCCTGATGGATGAGGGCCAATCCGGCGGCGGCGAGCGGAATAAGCACGATGCACAGCAGACACAGCATCTGGTTCATTTCTGGTCCTTTTGCGCGGCCGTATAGGCACGTGTGAGTAGCGTTACGCCAAGCACTTCCACGCCCATGCCAGCCACGATAAACGCAACCCGCGCCTGGGCGCCCGGAAGCATCACCAGCGCCGCGAGGACGAGGAAGAATCCGGATAGAAGCAGCAGGCAGCCGACCAGCCTCAAAGCGTCTCCTTATGTTTCTGTGCGATCAACAAAAGAATACGGGAGTGTTCCATCGAGAGCAATGGAACAATTCCATGACGGAGAGATCGTGCGCGAGGTAGTTACAAATGAGTTAATCGCCGCGCATGCGGATCGCATCCTGCCCAGACCAGAAAAAGGCCGCCTCCACATTTGGAGACGGCCTGTTTTCACTGTTCATTACTCTTCCCGTTTGTCATTCTGAGCGCAGCGAAGAATCCCCGCATTTCGCCCCCGCCAACGCTCAATTCCAGGCCTCAATTATGCCTGCAACTTCGGACTCACCGCTCTAGTAGCGGTAGTGCTCCGACTTATACGGCCCTTCAACCGGGACGCTGAGGTAGTCGGCCTGCTTCTTGGAGAGTGTGGTCAGCTTGACGCCGATCTTCTCCAGGTGGAGCCGTGCGACTTCCTCATCCAGATGCTTGGGCAGAATGTAAATCCCGACCTTGTACGTGTCCTTGTTCTTCCACAGGTCGAGCTGCGCTAGCGTCTGGTTGGCGAAGCTGTTGGACATGACAAAGCTGGGGTGGCCGGTGGCGCAACCCAGGTTCACCAGGCGGCCTTCAGCCAGCACAAAGATGCTGTTGCCGCTGTCGAACGTGTACTTGTCCACCTGCGGCTTGATGTTCAGCTTGGTCACGCCCTTGCCGATAATGGCGTTGAGCGGCTCCATCTGGATCTCGTTGTCGAAGTGACCGATATTGCAGACGATGGCCTGGTCCTTCATCAGCTTCATGTGGTCCAGCGTGATGATGTCCAGGTTGCCCGTGCAAGTGACGTAGATGTCGCCGCGTCCGAGAGTCTCTTCGAGCGTGGTGACCTCATAGCCTTCCATGGCGGCCTGCAGCGCGTTGATGGGGTCGATCTCCGTGACGATAACCCGAGCGCCGAGCCCGCGCAGCGAAGCAGCCGAGCCCTTGCCCACGTCGCCGTATCCGCAGACAACGGCCACCTTGCCCGCAACCATCACGTCGGTGGCGCGCTTGATGCCATCGACCAGGGACTCGCGGCAGCCGTACAGATTGTCGAACTTGGACTTGGTGACGGAGTCGTTGACGTTGATCGCGGGCACCAGCAGCTTGCCCTGCTCGAACATCTGGTACAGGCGGTGGACGCCGGTCGTGGTCTCTTCGCTGACGCCACGCCAGTCCTTGGCGACGTTCTGCCAGCGGGTGGGGCTCTCGGCGAACACCTGCTTCAGCAGGTCCTTGATGACGGACTCTTCGTGCGAGCCGGAGGGCGAATCGACCCACTTGTCGCCATTCTCAAGTTCGACGCCCTTGTGGATCAGCAGGGTCACGTCGCCGCCGTCGTCGACGACCAGTTGCGGGCCAAGCAGGCCGCCCTTGCCATCGGGGAAGGCCAGCGCCTGGTTCGTACACCACCAGTACTCTTCCAGCGACTCGCCCTTCCACGCGAAAACGGGCACTCCCGCCGCCGCAATCGCCGCCGCGGCATGGTCCTGCGTGGAGAAGATATTGCAACTGGCCCAGCGGACGTTAGCGCCGAGCGCAACCAGCGTCTCAATCAGGACGCCGGTCTGGATGGTCATGTGCAGCGAACCGGTGATGCGGACGCCGGCCAGCGGCTTGCCCGCAGCATACTTGTTGCGGATCGACATAAGCCCAGGCATCTCCTGCTCGGCGATGTCCAGCTCTTTGCGGCCAAAATCCGCCAAGCTTATATCCGCGACCTTGTAGTCCGCGCCCAACACTGCCTTATCGATCGTTGCCGTCGCCATTGAAACACCTCATATGTAGTCGTATTTTCTGGTCGAAGAAAGAACCAGGAGTCCGTTTTGCTGTAGATCTGCTCCCATTCAGAATACCATCGTACGCCCGCCTGCCAAGACGCCAGGTCCAGGTGGCAAACAATAGCATTGAGCGGTGTGGATCACGCAGTGAGCTGAGATTGAAATTTCACCAGGCAACTGTCGCATGCGGTTCAAATGGTCGCGTCGGGTACACTATATCGGTGTCAATCCCTTCACAAGATTGCCCTTCACAATGTCGCATTAGGATTCCATTTTGAGAAAGATCCTGAAGTCCCTCCTTCTCTCCCTTCGAGTGCCAATCGATTTTGCGTTTGCGCTGTTCAGCATCCCTTCCGCACTGGTTCTGCTCGGTTACCGAAAGTTTGGCAGCGCTAGATTGCCCATGACCACAAAAGCTCTCAAGAAAATTGGCCTGTTTCCAATTCGTGCGCATTACTACGAACCGCTTTTTCAGAATTCCGAGATTAAGTTACCCCTTTCCCAGAACCGAAGTTTGCCGGGCATCGATTGGAATGAGCCGAAGCAGTTGGAATTCTTGGACCGACTCACCTTCCGGGCAGAACTAATACAGATGAAATGGGACGAGGCACCCTCCATTCCCAATGGGTTCCATATTCATAACCCCAGCTTTTCCTCAGGGGACGCGGAATATCTCTATCAGTTCCTACGTGATACTAAGCCGGGCAGAGTAATGGAAATCGGAAGCGGTCATTCCACCAAAGTCGCCATGCTGGCACTGCATCGCAACGCCGAAGAGTCGGGGATCAAGGCTGTCCATACCTGCATCGAACCCTACGAGATGGCTTGGCTCGAGTCTTTCCCGCAGATCGAGGTCATTCGGAGAAAAGTCGAAGACTGCGGCCTCGATTGGTCCCAGGAACTTCGTGCTGGAGATCTCTTGTTCGTCGATTCATCTCACATGATTCGACCTCAGGGAGACGTGCTCAAAGAATATCTGGAGATATTTCCCCAACTTGCGTCGGGTGTATATATTCACGTCCACGACATCTTTAGTCCTAAGGACTACTTGCACGAATGGGTGGTGGATGAAGTCAAATTCTGGAATGAACAGTATTTGCTCGAAGCTCTGCTATCCAATAGCGACCGATATGAAGTGATTGGAGCACTCAATTACCTCAAGCATTCGCACTACGACCGAATGAAAGAGGTCTGTCCCTATCTGACTGCGGAACGAGAGCCCGGCTCCTTTTACATCAGGGTCCGATAGCGGCCAACCTTTCAACCTGCGCAGTCGTCACTGCAATAGTCTGCCACCGCATCTGGACCGTCATCGGCGGTAGTCTGGAACTGCATGCCCGCCTATTGCGATGTCGCCCTGCCGATTCCGCTGGACCGCACCTTCACCTATGCGGTTAACGGTGTAACTCCCGCGGTCGGTGCACGAGTGCTGGTGCCGTTCAGCGGACAGCGGCTGATGGGCGTGGTGATGCGCGTGCACGACGAGCGTCCCGCGGACATCGAGGTAAAGCCTGTCCAGCAGGTGCTGGACGACGCGGCCCTCCTGCCGGATGAGTTGATGCGGCTGGCCGCCTGGATCGCGCAATACTACGTCGCCCCGCTCGGCGAGGTGCTGCGCGGGATGATGCCGCTGGCCGCAGAGGTGAAGCGGCAGTTTGTCTACCGGATCGCCGAAGCAGGACGGCGGGTCCTGTACGACGGTGCTGCCAAAGGGGCTTCGCGGCGGTCGCGGTTGACCGCGGAGGACCAGAACCGCGAATACGCGGTGCTGAACTACCTGGAGGACGGCAGCGCGGCCAAGGCGTCGGCGCTGCGCTCTGCCACGCAGGCCAACAAGGCTCTGCTGGACAGCATGGTGCGCAAGAAGTGGCTGGCGCGCGAGGCTCTGGCCGAAGAACGCGACGCGCGCCGGACGGAGCGGGTGGCGGTGCTGGTGCCCGACGCCCGAATTCCCAAGTTGAACGAGAACCAGACAGCCATCCTGGCAGAGATCGCCGCCGCAGGAGGCCGGCTGCGCGTGGCCGACCTGCGCGAATTGAGCGTGCCGACCAGCACGCTCGCGACGCTGGTCAAGCGTGGGCTGGTGGCCATTGAAGATGCGCCGGAGGAGTTCCGCCTGGGCGGCCTGCCGGCGAATGGCAAGAAGCACGCCCATGAGCACACGCTCAACGAGGACCAGATGGAGGCGCTGGGGTCGATCGCTGCAGCCATGGCGCAGGGCGGCTTCCGGCCGCTGCTGCTCTACGGCGTCACCGGATCGGGCAAGACCAGCGTCTACTTTGCCGCCATGCGGCGCGCGCTCGATGCCGGCAAGTCCGCGCTGCTGCTGGTGCCGGAGATCGGCCTCACCCCCGCCATGGCGGGCCAGATGTTCGCGGCCTTTGGCAGCGAGGTGGCGCTGCTGCACTCCGGGCTCACGCCAGACGAGCGCGCCGAGCAGTGGCACCGCATTCGCCGCGGCGAAGCCCGCATCGTCGTCGGGACGCGGTCCGCAGTCTTCGCGCCCATGGTGAACCTCGGCCTGATCCTGGTGGACGAAGAGCACGACGGCAGCTACAAGCAGGAGGAGACGCCGCGCTACCACGGCCGCGATGTCGCAGTGATGCGAGCGAAGTTCAACGACGCCGTGGTGGTGCTAGGGTCGGCCACGCCGTCGCTGGAGAGCTGGGCGAACTCGGTGAAGGGCCGCTACCAGAGGATCGAGATGCTCTCGCGCGTGATGGACCGACCGCTACCCACAGTGGAGCTAGTCGATATGCGCACGGAGTTCAAGGAGACCGGCAAGGAGGACATCTTCTCGCGCCAACTGGTGGCGGAGACGCAGGCCACACTCGACCGCGGCGAGCAGGTGATTATCCTGCTGAACCGGCGCGGGTATTCGTTCACCGTCCTGTGCCGGAGCTGCGGCGAAAAGATCGAGTGCGAGAACTGCGCCATTGCCATGACCTACCACAAGCCGGTAACCGGGACCGACCTGCACGCGCATGCGGGCGACCGCCTGGAATGCCACTACTGCGGCTTCCGGAGATCGATTCCCAAGCGCTGTCCGAAGTGCGAGAGCGAGCACCTGTACTACCTGGGCGCGGGCTCGCAGCAGGGCGAGGAGCGGCTGCAGGAGCTGTTCCCCAACGCGCGCATCGGGCGGATGGATCGCGACACCGTGCGCGGCCGAGGCGATATGGAGCGGCTGCTGACGCGGCTGCACTCCGGCGAGATCAACCTGCTGGTGGGCACGCAGATGATCGCCAAAGGCCACGATATCCACGGGATTACCCTGGTGGGCGTGGTGGGCGCGGACTCTGCGCTGGGGCTGCCGGACTTTCGCGCGGCGGAGCGGGTGTTCCAGTTGCTGACGCAGGTCTCCGGCCGGGCTGGCCGCGGAGAGCTACCCGGCCGTGTGCTGGTGCAGACCTATCACCCGGAGCACTACGCGGTCCAATGCGCCCGGACGCACGACTACATGGGATTTGTGGCGAAAGAGCTGCAGTACCGGCAATGGATGCACTATCCGCCGTCCAGCGTGCTGGCCAACGTAATTCTGCAGGGAGATACCCTGCAGGAGGCCGCTGCCTACGCGAATGCGCTGGGCCGGTGGTTCGCAGCGTCGCGTCTGGATAAGGTGCGCGTGCTGGGGCCGGCGGCGGCACCGATTGCACGGCTCAAACGCATCTACCGGTTCCACTTCGTGCTGAAGGCGGAGCGCCGTGACGCACTGGGCCGTACGCTGCGGGAGATGCTCCGCCATGCGGAGCGCGAAGGCATTCCACGGCGCAGCCTGATTCTGGACGTCGATGCCGTCCACCTGATGTAGCGACCTACGTCAGTTCGTTCCAGCGGCGCCAGTACTCGAGTAGTGTGTGCAGCCACCTCATCGCATCGTATCCTTCCCTGCTCCGGCGGCATCGCGGCTTGCATCGCCATGCCAGCGCATTTTTTTGGCGGTTCATCATAAGCGAATCCGAAGTGTCTGTGCACCAACCTTTTTTCGCCGCCGAATCGATCAGAGTCCACTCGCGGCCGACGCGTCTGTGATTTACCTCACACCCGCCACAACCTTCAGTCCTTCCAGGCGGATGCGGACTGCGGACGCGAATCTGCCTTAGGATAGTATTGAAAAACATAGGGATTGGATAGGCTGGCACTTCATCGTAGCCTGGGTAGGAATCGGCACGACCGGCTTGCCGGGCAGGGGCGATGCAGGCCCAGGAAACTGGCCAGGGAAACCCCTGAGCGCTGTAGGCGCGACATAAAACTCCCCAGAGCCCCTGCAGTCCATTGGACAATCCCTCTTGCCTGAGTTAGATCGAAGTAGGAGCTGTGCTGGTTGGGACGTGAAACGGAAAGTTCGGCGCACAATCAGCGAGTGTAACGCGAATCATGTCGATACACTTTCCCCCGAAAGCAGTGGGCTGGCGAAAGAGGCAACAACCGAAATTGCGACTGCTCAGAGGGCGACACAACTGGAGCTGCGAGGCACCCCGATCCAGATTGATCGAAATGATCAGCCATACAGACCAAGCACGGTAGCATCAGCCAGGAGTAGCCATGACCCGCGCATTCATTCTTGTCCTTGCTCTAATTGCAGGACCAGCTTTCGCTGAAAAGCCTTCCCCCGATCTCGCCAACGTTCGCGGCTTCAACTACACGACCTCGCTCGACACCTCCATCGGCCCGCTAGGTCACTCGGGCCTCTGGCTCAAATACGACGCGGCACAGGTCGAGCGCGACCTCAATAACGCCCAGCGTCTCAATCTCAATCAGGTCCGCGTCTTCGTCGCGTACAGCGCCTGGAAGGCTGACCCGGAGCTCTCCAACCGCAATCTCCTCGACTTCCTCCACGCCTGCCAGCGACACAACATCGGCGTCATGCTGGGCCTCATCGACCAACCCCGCCCCGTCGCTCCCAGCACCAATCTCCCGCCCGAACTCAAGCCATGGCTCGAAGGCATCGTCAAGCTCACCGCAAAAGAACCCGCGCTCCAATTCTGGGACGCCGCTAACGAGCCCGACGGCGCACGCGGCGGCGCGGACGCGCGCACCCGCGCACTCGTCATCGCCCGCAATACCGCGGACATTCTCCGCGCCACCGGCACCCACACTCCCATCACTATCGGCTGCGTCCACGTCTCCTGCATGAAGGAGACCGCCCCGGCCGTCGATGTCCTCTCCTTCCACGACTACAGCTCCACCCGTGCCGAGATTCGCGCCAATATTGCCGAGGCCCAGGCTTTCGCCGCCTCCGTCCATAAACCTGTCTTCAACTCCGAGATCGCCTGCATAGGTCGCGCCAATCCCTACGACATGGCTCTCGAAGAGTTCAACCGCGGACACATGGGCTGGTACCTGTGGGAGCTCACCATCGTCCACGAGTGGGGCGACGTCCACGGCGTCTTCTATCCCGACGGCACGGTCCGCGATCCCTCCATCGTCGCCGCCATCATGGGCTTCTATCGCAACCGTGGTCCTAACGTCGTGCTCGAAGATCCCGACCGCGAGCACTGGGTCCAGCGAGCTGTCGCCGGCGGCAAAGCCTGGCTCGCCTCCCCCGCCCCCAATTGGAATGAAGGGCTCAAGCAGGCCGAGATCGAAGCCAACATCCTCGAAGCCGCCCAACTCGTCCCCATGCGCGAACCACCCACTCGCGCCCTCGAACTCCTCCGCAACGCCCCACCAGCCATTCCCGCGCTGCAGGCACTCGTGCGCCGCTATGTTGCGATTCTTGAGCCCTATGAGGATCCGCCCGCAGCGGCGAAGTAGGATCAGTGGCTATAGTCATAGCGGAAACTATCCACGTCGACATACCCTTCATCTTTCAAATTATTACTTGTATAAACACCTACTCTAGCTCCGAGGAAGCCGCCAAAGCTCGTGATTTGGAATGTCTCTCCGAGCGGGGTAAAGCCTTTGCCATCGGTGCTGAATGAAAATTGTGCTTCGCCTGCAGTCCCCCAGTCTGCTTCGAGCCAGACGGTCTTGATGTTGCTTGCCAGGCGTGGCCCCGCGGTGCCTTGGCCATTATTGTCGAATGCGAAGGATATCCTTCCAAGTTCTCGAACCACGTCGATTGAGCCATAGGTCCGGCCCAGAAAACATAGTCCCGCCTTCTGACCATCGACCATGTGATCAATGTTCATTTTAAGGACGGCGACGTTGTGGTTTACACGGAAGGGCCGCTGAGTGAGGATGTCCGGGGACTTGAGCAGGTTTCCGGGGTCAAGCGGGCGTAGAGCGTGTAGACGCAGATAGCCCGGATGCTCTGTCAGTGACCATGCACCGGCCTTTGGCTGAAAGTACCATTCCCACCTGGGAGAGAGCGCTGGGCTGTCGAATTCGTCATTCTGGGACACGGTGCGAGTGATGCCAGTCCGCCGTGTCACACGGATTGGGTCAGTCCCCGACCAGACCATATTTCCAATACCATCGGGACCGACCTCACCTGTAACCGGCCAACCATCGATCCAGGTCACGGGCAGTAAACTTGCGGGCCGGCCTTCCCATTCATTCTGCCCGTGATGCGTGATGAAGACCCATTTGCCTGTGTGGGTCTGCAGAATAGAACCTTGATTAGGCTCACGATCCGCCCTCGCATTCACATGATTGAGCTGGTGGATCTCATAAGGACCCGCGATAGCCTTCGCACGGCCGATCATCGGCACTCGGCCTTCCTTGCTTACCTCGCTAAAGAAATGATAGTAGAGACCGTTGAACTTGTAGAGTTTATTGGCTTCGCTGCCCCGCGACTGGTAGATGATCTTGTCGGTTTCCAGCTTGATGCTGAGGCCATCCGGCCTCATTTGGAAGAGATGGATGTTGTAGGCTTTCCCATTTTTCGCATCAAGCGCGAAATTGGTGGTGACCAGATAGGCTTTGCCATCGTCATCCCAGAGAGGCGCGGGATCGTCCCAGCCCGCCGCCGTCATGAGACAAGTAAGTGGGGACCAAGGCCCAGCTGGATTTGCCGCCGTGCTGACGAAGATCCCTTCGTCAGGCGCAGTGAAGTACACATAGAAGAGGCCGGCGTGATGTGCAAGCGTCCCGGCCCAGACACCTCGTTGCGGCCCGTCCATGTGATCGTAGCTAAATCGCGGGCTAAATTGAGTGATGTCGGGGATGACATGGCCAACGATCCTCCAGTTGATGAGATCATCGGATGTCAGGACTGCCATTCCCGGCGACATCGCCTTCGTCGCTGAGATGTAGTAGTAGTGACTACCCACCCGCAACACGTCCGTATTTTGAAAGTCGGCCGGCAGGATTGGATTGGTATAGGTTCCGTTTCCCTGGTCTCCGAAATGCCCGAAACGCTGTGCCATCGCCGGAACTGCGTCCCCACCGCCGGAGTCGGATTGCGACACCTGGGCCGCACTCGCAGAGGAACACGCAAGTAGCATTGCAACAGATAGCAAGGAAACCCGGGCGAGTCTGAAGATCGGCATGTTGGGCTCTGGTAAACCGCGTTTACGCTAGTGCCTGAGCAGGCGAAGGGAGATCGACTGGTCCGGAAATTCGGGTGCAAACGCTCGTTGGCGTCTTTGGAAAATCAGTGTTGCGATTGCCCCGGCTTCTCCGGGATGCCGGGATCATCCAGTACCTGAACGGCAGTAGCAGGACCGAAGTTGGCCCAGTCTTTTAGAACCCAGACGACTTTCTTGCCAGGAGTTACCTCGACGAGTTGCGGCCCCTTCCCATCCCCGCCGCGAGAGCAGATGATCGTGTTGCCGTTGGCCAAACGGGTGGCGCTCTGGGTATTGATGAAACGATAGGCCTCCGGCAGATCGTCCGGCTTGAGTTCCCAGACCGTCTCCTTTTTCGGATTGACCTCGCGAGTGAGGATATCTTTCTCATCGGTGATCAGTGTGTTGCCGTTCCTTAGGCGGAGCGCCGCCCAGGGACTCTTGATGTCGTAGGCCCAGATCTCCTTGAAGTGCTTGTCGTATTCGACAACACGATCCATCTCCAGAAATGAAACGAGGTAGGTTCCTTGTGCCGTGTAGCGCACTCGCCGGAATTGGCCGTGGATAGTCTTCGTATCGGTCAGGCTCGGCGCTGGAAGTTCGTGTTGCACTTCAACTGCATTCGTCTTGATATTTACGACCATCAGCTTGGGAGCCAGGCCGTTCAGAACAAACAATACCTTATCCAAGCCGATCGGCTGGCATGTGTGGATTTCGGTTCCCTTGGGCGCATCGTAACGCCAGACTACCTGCTTGTTGGGTGTCACCTCTGCGATATATTGCATGCGGGTAAACAGAACGTTGCCATTGGAGAGCATCCACACATCGTCATATTCCCAGCCCGGCCCGGTCGAATAAGTCCACGCGATCTTGCCCTTATCGACCAGGAGTATTTTGTTATACCCTTCGCCGATGTAGAGCATCGGGTGCTGGGCCATGCCGTTGCCCGGCAATCCCGCGGGAACCGGCTGGTCCCACTTGAGCGGAACAACCTCCGTCTCGGAAGGCGACAGGGAGGGAACGTCGGCAGCGGTGAAGCGGACTAACTGTGCCATCAAAGGCGTCGCCGTCGGCGTCTTGGCTTTGGTCACATTTTGGCCGAAGGTCACGAAACACATCGTGAAAATCGCAACAATAGCCGCACACATGGCCGGTGGAGGCAGTTTTCTATAACGCACGCCGATTCTCCTCGATGAGCACAAGCACTTCGATAAACGACCTGCTGGGAATTGTACCTTCCGATAGGCGCTCAACACTTTTCCTGCTTGAGCAGGTCACGAGCGGTCGCGCAAGAAACTGCTCGGGCCGGAAGTCGCATGGAGTGCATTCGAATAAAGTGGCTTTAGCTGGCTAACCACTTACCCCACCTTGCTCTCTTCCTCTACCGTATCTCCTTCGCCTGGAGCCAGGAACAGATTCGCCTCCAGCCCATGCTGCCGTGTGTACAGGTCGTAGTACCGTCCACCCAACCGGTACAGCTCCTCGTGCGTCCCGCGCTCCAGAATCAGCCCAGCCTCGATCACCAATATTTGGTCCGCACGCCGGATCGTCGACAGCCGATGCGCGATCACGAACGTCGTCCGCCCCTGCATCAGGTGGTTCAACCCACCCTGAATCATCGCCTCCGACTCCGAGTCCAGCGAACTCGTCGCCTCATCCAGAATCAGAATCCGAGGGTCCGCCAGGATCGCCCGCGCAATCGAGATCCGCTGCCGCTGTCCTCCGCTCAGCTTCACCCCGCGCTCACCCACAATCGTGTCGTAGCCCTCCGGAAACTTCTCCGCAAACTCATCCACCCGCGCAATCCGGCACGCCTCCATCAGCTGCACCTCGGTCGCCTCCGGCCGCGAAAACTTCACGTTCTCCCGAATCGTCCCATCGAACAGAAACGTCTCCTGCAGCACCACGCCCAACTGTTGCCGATACGTGCTCAGCTTGATCGTCGCCAGGTCCACGCCGTCCACCAAAATCGCACCCTTGCTCGCTGTATGGAATCCGCAAATCAGGCTGATGATCGTCGACTTGCCAGACCCCGACGAGCCCACCAGCGCCGTCACCGTTCCAGGCTTCGCCTCGAAGCTGATGCCGTGCAGCACCGGCTTGCCCGTCTCGTACTCAAACTCCACCTGGCCGAACGCCACGTCGCCTACGATCTGCCCAGCGGCATTGGTCCGCCTCGGTTCGGAGTCCTCTTCCGGCTCATTCAGAATCTCGTTCGTCCGGTCCAGCCCAGCCATCGCCTCTGTCAACTGCGTCCCAATATTCACCAACTGCGCAACCGGGGCAATCATAAACGCCAGCAACATCGTGAATCTCACATAATCGCCCGTATTCAGCCGGTTCGCCATCGACTCATGCGCGCCCATGTACATGATCAGGCCGCCCACTACGCCCAGCACCATCGTCGAGGAGAGCGTCATCAGGCTCTGAGCCTTAAGTGAGCTGATCACATTCTGCAGCAGCCGTCCCACGCCGCCCGCAAAAACCCGTGCCTCGCTCTCCTCGGCATGATATCCCTTCACCACGCGAACCCCGCCCAGCGACTCGGTCAGCCGCCCCGTCACCTCGGCGTTGATCTTCGCCCGCTCCCGGAAGATCGGCCGGATGGTGGTAAACGCCCGCTGCAGAATCAGCCCGAACACTGCCACAATGCAGAACGTCATCAGCGTCATCCGCACGTTGTAGTGGATCATAAGGACGAACGCGATCACCGCCGTCAGGATGCCGCCCACAAAGTCCACCAGCCCCGTTCCCACCAGGTTGCGCACGCCTTCCACGTCGGTCATAATCCGCGCCACCAGCGTGCCCGTGCGGTTCTCGTCGTAGAACGCCACCGGCAGCCGCCCAATGTGCGACTGCACCTGCATGCGCAGTTCAGAGATCAGCTTCTGCCCCTCGGTCGATAGCAGTTGGGTCAGCGCATACGATGTCACTCCCTGCACAAACGTCGCCCCCGCCACCGACGCAATAATCCTGGGCAGCAGCCCCATATCGTGCAGATTCATCACGCGGTTGATGAACGGCCCTGAAGACACAGGCAGCACGAAGCTGCACAGCCGGTTCACCACCATCAAACAGAAGCTGCCCGCGATCAGCCACTTCCGTGGCCGCATCAGCGCCCATACCTCGGGCAGCACCTTTTTCAACGGCGGCTTCGGCCGGCTCTTGGTCAACTCTGCGCCCACAGCGCGTCCCGTGCCACGGCTCGGCCGGTCCGCCGCGTGCATCCCATGCCCGCCACTCATTCCATGCCCACCAAACGAACCCATCTCACCAGTGTACCGCGACCGGCCCGGCTCTCCGCGCCGCAGCACGCACTTACGCGTCCAGCTTCCCACCCCGCCGCGCCGCGATAAACGAACGCACGCACAGGCCCACGAACACCAGGCATATGCCCGCCATCGCCGCCTGCGCCTCCACGGCCACCGGATGCGCCAGTGGCCCGCCGTGCGCTTTCACGTTCTCCACCACCACCATCACCGCCGCCCCGATAAAGCCCAACAGACCCACCGTCACCGCAATATGCATCCACAGCATTCGCTTCTTCGCGTCCGGCGTATTCGCCAGTATCCCAGACCACCCCATCACCAGCCCAAAGTACGCCGGGATCAGCGCCGTCGGATGCGCAGCTCCCGTGCCGATGAATCCCCATGCGCCCAGCAGAATCAACGCCGCTCCAAACCCGATCGTCAGCTTCGCCATCTCGCTCCCTCTTCTCAGTTGCCTGTTTGACTCTACCCTACGCGGCTGCGGCGGTCTTCATCGCCGCCAGCACATCGGCCGGCGCCCAGTCGTTCGACGGATACCACGCCACCACCTTCCCGTCCTTGCCAATCAGCACGGTCGAGAGCGAATGCGTCAGCGTGCCATCTCCCCCGGACGTGATCCCCACGTCGAAGTACTGTGTCACCGCATCCAACTCGCTCACTGGCGGTACCGCAAACTCCCAGTGGTCAAACTTCGCCGCCGCGCCTGCGTAGGCCTTGCCGTACGTCCGCAGCGCCGCCGCCGTATCGTTCTTCGGGTCAAAACTGATGCTCACCAGATGCGTCTTCGCGTACATCGCCGGATCGGCCGCCAGCCCCTTCTCGATCTCCGCAAAGTTCTTGTTCATGCGCGGGCAGTAGTCCGGCATGGGGCATCGCGTGTAGATAAACGTCAACAACACCGCGCGTCCCTTGAACTCCGCAAAGTGAATGGCGCGCCCATTCTCATTCGTCAGCTTGAAGTCCGGCACCGCCTCGCCCGCGGTCGGCACGTGATACTGCACCGCCGGCTTGTAGTCCGGCTTCTCCTGCGCCGTCACCACAATCTCATCCAGCATCGGGTCGGAGTAGTCATCGCCATCCTTCCGCACCAGCAGCTTTGCCGTAATCCGGTCGCCGGGGTGCAACTCGCTCGCAATCCCAGGATCCTTCAGCTTGTAGGACATCGTCATCGCGTCCATAAAGCCCGGAACCGCCTCGTGGTCCAGCACAACGCTACCCTTCGCCGTGTCCACGCTCACAATCTTTCCGCGGATCGGAAACGTCTTCACGTCGCCAGCCGCACTGCCGGGGCTGGTCGGCCCCGCCGCACTCTCCGAGCGCTTGCAGCCCGTAACCAGCAGTGGCACTACTACCAACAAAATCGCCGCCCGCACCGCAAATCTCACAGGGAACCCTCCGTCCCTATGATACTGCTGACTGCTGCAAGCAACCTCGCTGGCGCTCCACGTTTTCCATAAACGCGAGGCGTATAAAAGGCGTATGGACTTCAGCGCCGCGTTGCACCCAGAGATACAGCAGGCACTCGCGCGCGGAGCCACCGTTCTCACCGCCAATCAGCGCGCCGCCCGCACCCTCCGCCGTGCCTTCGACCTCCATCAATGCAGTTCCGGCCGCACCCATTGGCAGCCGCCGTCCATCCTCGCATGGGACACCTGGCTCACCAGCCTCTGGCGATCCCTGCTGCTCGACGGTCACGCCACCCAACTACTGCTCAGCCCAACCCAGGAGCACACCCTCTGGCGCGATCTGGTTGCGCCGGACACCGCCGCCACCAGTCTGCAACCGGCGGACGCGCTTGCCGAGACCGCCGCCGGCGCCTGGCTGCTGCTGCACGCCTACTGCGGGCGCCACCGCCTGCGCAACTATGCCGGCAACACCGACACCAAGGTCTTTGCCCGTTGGGCCGCAGCCTTCGAGCGCCGCTGCGACCACGCTGGATATCTCACCCAGGCTCAGCTTCCCGGCACGCTTCGTGCCGCCATCGCCGCCGGTCACATCGCCCTGCCCTCCGGCCTTCTGCTGGTCGGCTTCGACTCCCAAACCCCAGCGCAATCCGCCCTTCTGGACGCCGTCCAAGCCGCGGGCACCGTCATTGAATCCCTCGCACCCGCAAGCCCCGCGCCCGCCTGCACGCTGGTCACCGCGCCCACGGAGCACGACGAACTCGCCGCCTGTGCCCGCTGGCTGCGCACGCGCCTGACCCAGCAGCCTGCCGCGCGCCTCGCCGTCATCGTTCCCGCCATCGAAACCTGCCGTCCCGCCATGGACCGCGTCTTCCGCCACATCCTCGCGCCGGAGCTCGCCGACATCGCCGCGCCCACAGGCTCCTCCCCGTACGAGTTTTCGCTCGGCATCCCACTCGCCCACACCCCCATCGCCGCCTGCGCCCTGCATGTCCTTCGCTGGGCCGGCGCTCCCTTGCCGCTCTCCAGCGTCTCCGCGCTCCTGCTCTCTCCGCACTTTGCCGCCTCGCCCTCCGAGTACCTGGCCCGTGCAGAATTCGACGCATTCGCCGTTCGCAACCTGCACCTCCTGCAACCGCAGATCAGCTGCGAAGGGCTCCACCGCATCGTTGCCAGGTCCAGCCAAGCCCGCAGCCTGCCCATCCTCCTCCACTCCCTCGCCGCACTGCGCACGCTGACCAGCAACAAGGTCCTCGCCACCGCCAAACGCAGCTACGCCGAGTGGACGACCACCATCCACGAACTGCTGCAAGCGGCCGCCTGGGCTCCCCTCAGCCAACTCGACAGCATCGAATTTCAGACCCGCCGCAAGTGGGAGAGCGCACTCGACGAACTCGCCACACTCGACTTCGAGGGCGACCGCGTCACTTTCCCCGACGCTCTCGCCGCACTCGAGCGCATCGCCTCCAATACCCTCTTCGCCCCGGAGTCCTGCCACGCTCCGGTGCAGATCGTGGGGCCGCTGGAGTCGGCCGGATCCACCTTCGACGCCGTCTGGTTTCTCCACGCCAACGACATCGCGTGGCCCACCCGCCCGGCGCCGAATCCCCTGCTTCCCTGGCCGCTGCAGCGCGATCTCGGCATGCCTGGCTGCGATCCAACTCTCGACTTCGCCCACGCTCGCCGCATCACGGAACGCATCGCCGCCAGCGCACCCACCGTCCTCTTCAGCTACGCAGCCGAGTCCGCCGACGGCTCCCAGCGCCCGTCTCCCGCACTCTCCAGCCTCGCCCTGGAAACACTCCGCGCCGCCGTCGAACCCGCCCCCGCGCCCGTCCTGCTCGACACCCTCCCCGACAGCACCCCGATTCCGCCGCCGCCCGACAGCATCCTCCAGGGCGGAGCAGCAATCCTGCAAGCGCAAGCCGCCTGCGGCTTCCGTGCCTTCGCGGAGAAGCGCCTCTTCGCCTCCGCTCTCGACGGCGCCAGCCTCGGCCTCGATGCACGCGAGCGCGGCAGCCTGGTGCACACCGTGCTCGAAAAGTTCTGGGCCCAGGTCCAGACCCAGGCCGCGCTCAAGGCCCTCCCCACTGCCGAGCGCGACGCCCTACTCGCCCGCTGCATCGAGTCCACCCTCGACGACTTCCCTGCCGCCGTCGAGCCCGGTTGGCCCCGCGCCTACGTCACCACAGAACGCCAGCGCCTGCTCAATCTCCTTCGGCCGTGGCTCGACTTCGAGGCCAACGTGCGTCCCCCCTTCACCGTCAAGGCGCGCGAAGAGACCCTGCGCAACGTGACCATCGGCCCCCTCCACCTCAACATCCGCGTCGACCGCGTCGACACCGCAATCGTCGGCGGCGAACCCTCCGGCGAGATCATCCTCGACTACAAAACCGGCGATGCCCGCCCCGCCCAATGGCTCGGCGATCGCCCCGACGCCCCCCAGCTTCCTCTCTACGCCGTCGTCTCGGATATTCCTCACCTCGCCGGAGTCGCCTTCGCCAACGTCCGGCCCGGAACTGGCCTTGGCCTCAAAGGCTATGCGGCCAGCGCAGGCATCCTGCCCAAAGCCTCCAAACTGCAAGCCGACAGCCTCGATACTCAGGTGCGTCAATGGCGCAATGTCCTCACCACCCTCGCGGACCAGTTCCACTCCGGAGATGCCCGCGTCCAGCCCAAGCGATACCCCCAGACCTGCCAATACTGTCAGCAACGCCTGCTCTGCCGGCTCAACCCCGACACCCTCGATACCCCGGACGACCCGGACGACCCAGATCCCTCCGACCAGCAATTCCGGGAGGCAGAGCTTGGCTGACGTTCTTCCCTTCCCACCTCAGCCGCCGGACACCGCTGCCCGGCTGCACGCTCTCGACATCCGCCGCTCCTTCATCGTAGAGGCGCCCGCCGGGTCCGGCAAAACCGGGCTGCTCATCCAGCGCTTGCTCTCGCTGCTCGCAGACGACTCCGTTACCACACCGGAGCAAGTGCTCGCCATCACCTTCACCCTCAAGGCCACCGCCGAGATGCGTGATCGCGTGCTCCAACACCTGGAAGCCGCCCGCGCCGGCACGGCCACCTCCAGCGACTTCGACGGCCAGACCCGCACCCTCGCCCTCGCCGTACTCGAGCGCGACCGGCAGCTCGAATGGTCGCTCCTCGCCCAGCCCAACCGCCTCAACATCCGCACCATCGACTCCGTCTGCGGCGAGATCGCCCGCACCCTCCCCATCCTCTCCGGCAGCGGCGGCCGCCTCGCCCCCATCGAAGATGCCGGCCCGCTCCACCACGAGGCCGCCCGCCGTACCCTGCTCCTGCTTGGCGCCGGCGACGCCGCCTTCGACTCTGCGCTACGCGACCTGCTGCTCCACCGTGATGGCAACCTCGCCGACTGCGAATCCCTCATCGCCGACATGCTCCGTCTGCGCGACCAGTGGGGCGAACTGATTCCCCTCTCCCGGCAGCAGCTCGACGACGCCTACCTCGACGCCGAGGTACTGCCCCGCCTGCAACGCGCGGTCGAGCATGCACTCTGCGAAGAACTCGAACAACTCGAACAGACCTTCCCTCCCTTGATGCTTGCCGAACTCGCTGCCCTGGCCGCGGAATTCGCCGACGAGGCGGACACGCGCTCTCCCCTCGCAGTCTGGGCCGGCCGCAGCTCCCCGCCGGAGGCCGTCGCGGCCGACCTTGACCACTGGCTCGCCCTCATCCACATGGCGGTGACGCGGACCACCGGCGGCTGGCGCAGACGATTCACCGTAAAGGACGTGGGCGTTGCCCTGGACAGCGGTCAGAAGGCGCGGCTCAGTGCGCTCGTCAATCAGCTCAGCGGCCGCAACGACTTGCGCGAAGCATTGTGCCGGGTGAGAGATCTTCCCCCCGCCCAATTTCCCACTGACCAGTGGGCCCTTACCAAGTCCCTCTTCCGCGTCCTCAACCGCGCGCTGGTCGAACTCCAACACGTCTTCGCGAGCCGCAACCAGTGCGACTTCACCGAGTTCAGCCTGCTCGCCCGGCATGCGCTGGATCAGGACTCCGGCGCGGAAGACCTGGCCAGCGCGCTCGGCGCCAGCCTCCAGCACCTGCTGGTCGACGAGATGCAGGACACCTCCGCCGGCCAGTACGAGATCCTTCGCCTCCTCACCCAATCCTGGGACGGCCACTCGCAGACCGTCTTCCTGGTCGGCGACCCCCGCCAGTCCATCTATCTCTTCCGCCAGGCCCGCGTGGAGCTCTTCCTCCGTGCCCTGCACACTACCCGCCTCGGCGAGCTTCCGCTTACCCACCTCCAGCTCACCGCAAACTTCCGCTCCCAGGGCAAACTTGTCGCCGCCTTCAACCACCACTTCCAGCGCATCTTCCCGCCCGCGGACGCCCTGCCCTACAGCGATGCCGACGCCATCCTTCCCGCTTCGCCCTATGCCGCAGACATCCGATGGCACGTCGCGCCCATCCCCAACGCGTCTTCCGACGACTCCAACTCCGAACCTTCCGCCGCCCAACTGAAACACGCGCAGCGCGTCCAGCACGCGCAGGAGATCGCCGCCATCGCCCAGGACTGGTTTTCCAGACCACTTCCCGCCACACGGGAACCAACGCAGGACGAGCACGGCCACACGATCCCCAAACCCTGGCGCATCGCCGTTCTCGTGCGCAGTCGCACCCACCTCACGGAAATCGTCGCCGCACTACAGGCCGAAGTCATCCCCTACCGTGCCGTAGAGATCGACCCCCTCGGAAAACGCCAGGAGATCCTCGACCTCACCGCCCTCACCCGCGCCCTGCTCCATCCCGCCGACCGCGTCGCCGGACTCGCCATCCTGCGCGTGCCCTGGTGCGGCCTCTCCCTCGCCGACCTCCACACGCTCACCGGCGCGGACGATCCCACACTGAAGAACCACTCCATCCAGCGCCTGATGGACGAGCGCGGCCATCTGCTCCCTGACGACGCCTGCCAGCGCCTCGAACATGTCTGGCGCGGCCTCCAGTCCGCCACGGCCAGCCGCGCCCGCCTCACTACCGCGCAACTCGTCGAACGCGCCTGGCGTACCCTCGGCGGCGATGCCTGGCTGCGCGCGAACGAACTCGCCAACGCCCGCCGCTTCTTCCAACTCCTCGACCAGATCGAGGCCGACGGCCTCCGCCTCGACACCGCCCAGTTGGCAGACCGCCTGGATCACCTCTTCGCCGAGCCGCAGTTCCTCCCGGCGGACTCCCCCTGCGTCGAGCTGCTCACCATCCACAAGGCGAAGGGCCTGGAGTGGGACGTCGTGATCGTCCCCGGACTCGAACGCCAGCCCAACGTCAACAACGCGCGCCTCCTCACCTGGTCCGTTCTGGAAGACACCACCCCGGCCAACCCCGCGGACGCCGTCCGCGCCCACATCCTGCTCGCCCCCATCGCCGCCAAAGGCGAAAACATCGACAGACTCACCCGCTGGCTCAACGCGCTGCACCAGGCCCGCGAGACCGCGGAGACCAAGCGCCTCTTCTACGTCGCCTGCACCCGCGCCCGCCAGGAGCTTCACCTCTTCGCCTCACCCGCGACCAAGGCCGACGGAGGCCCCAGCGCCCATCCCAGAAGCCTGCTCAAAGCAGCGTGGCCCGCCGCCGAACCCCACTTCGCCGCCATCGCCAACATCGAGGACGACCTGGAGATCGCCGCCGCAGAGGGAGTCATAGCCTCAATCAATGGAAACAATGACCTGCTCGAATACAGTGACTTGAAAGCTTTTACAAATGTTACACATGAGGTTCATACGGCCTCGATCCTCCCCGCCATCCAGCGCCTCCCACTCGCCTTCGACCCATCCGCTCGACTGGACGCCGCCCGTCTCCATATCCTCTCCTACGGCGAACCGGACGCCGCCACCAAGCCCAGCGAAGTCCTCTTCTCGCGCCCGGAGGGCTCTTTCGCTGCTCGCTCCTTCGGCAACGCCGTCCACGGCTCGCTCCAGATCCTGGCCGATCGCATGGCAGCGGGCGAACTACACGCTCAGCTACTCGCCACCCTCCCCACCTGGCTCCCCCGCGTAGCGGCACTCCTGCGCGCAGACGGCCTCCCACAGACCACCGTCGAGCGCCTCGCCCACGAAGCCCTCGCCGCACTCCAACGGGTCCTCCGCGATCCCGACGGCCTCTGGCTGCTCGCGCCCCACCCCGGCGCCGCCAACGAGTTCGCCCTCACAGCGTGGACCGCGCCCGCCCCCGGCGCCGACCAAACCGCATCCCGGCCTGCCTCAGTCCGCGCCGACCGTATCTTCCACGCCGGCGCAGAACCCCATGCCCCCGGGGACAGCACTCTCTGGATCATCGATTACAAGACATCCGCTCACAGCCCCGCAGGCATCGAGCAATTCCTTCGCGACCAGCGCACAGCATACGCTCCGCAGCTTGAGGCCTACGCCTGCCTCCTGGCCCCAACGCAATCCAAGTCGGCCGAGCAGGTCCGCCTGGCGCTCTACTTCCCCGCCATCCCGCATCTACTCTGGTGGACCGCAGGCAGCGCGCCAACCCACGAACCTTGAACCCTGACCCCTGAACCTCAAAGCCATCAAGCCCGCGACGGGTTGTTGTGCCGAACGTCCTTGCCCCGCACCCAGAAGATCACGTCCTCCGCAATGTTCGTCGCATGGTCGCCCACCCGTTCCAGGTTCCGTGCAATGATCAGTGCGTTCAGGCTCTGCGGCGTCAGTTCCGGCCTCTCTTTGATCAGCGTACTCAGCGAGTAGAACGCCGCGTCGTTCATCTCGTCCACCTGGTCGTCCAGCTTCAGCACGCTCTGTGCCATCTCTGCGTCGGCCTCGATAAACGCCTGCAGCGCCTTGCGCACCATCGCCGCCGACAGCGAAGCCAGCTTGGGGATATCCACCGGCAATTCGATATTGGCGAATGCGCCCATCTCGCGGATCCGCACAGCGATGTTCACGGCCTGGTCGCCCACCCGCTCCAGGTCCGCGTTGATCCGAATCACCGACAGGATGAACCGCAGATCGATCGCCATTGGCTGTTCCATCGCCAGCAGGTCCAGCGCCATCTGGTCGATCTCGCGCTCCAGGCGGTTGATCACCGGCTCCGACTGGAA
>Ga0302279_10001552_pt1 | contig 32359 bp, 31 predicted proteins | sample III_Bog_N3_3_FD_194541 | JGI IMG/M metagenome (GOLD analysis project Ga0302279, IMG submission 194541) | Peat permafrost microbial communities from Stordalen Mire near Abisko, Sweden - III_Bog_N3_3 | ecosystem: Environmental > Terrestrial > Soil > Wetlands > Peat | place: Sweden: Abisko...
CGCGGCGTCCTTCTCGATGTACTTGCGATATTCGTCGAGCGTCGTCGCGCCGATCATGTGCAGTTCGCCGCGCGCGAGCAACGGTTTGAGCAAGTTGCCGGCGTCCATCGAGCCTTCGGTCTTCCCCGCGCCGACGACGGTGTGCAGTTCGTCGACGAACAGCAGCACGGTGCCGTTGGAACTCTGGACTTCCTTGAGCACGGCCTTGAGGCGCTCTTCGAACTCGCCGCGGTATTTTGCGCCGGCGATCAGCGCGCCCATGTCGAGCGATATGATCTTCTTGTCTTTGAGGCCTTCGGGCACGTCGCCGCGCACGATGCGCTGCGCGAGACCCTCGACGATCGCCGTCTTGCCGACGCCGGGTTCGCCGATGAGGACGGGGTTGTTCTTGGTGCGGCGCGAGAGCACTTGGATCACGCGCCGGATCTCTTCGTCGCGGCCGATCACCGGATCGAGTTTGTCTTGCGTCGCCGCGCGGGTGAGATCGATGCCGTAGCGCTCGAGGGTCTGGTAGGTGCCCTCGGGGTTTTGCGTCGTGACGCGCTGGTTGCCGCGCACGTCGCGCAGGGCGCCCAGCAGCTTCTCGCGGCTCAGCCCGGCATCGCGAAACAGCCGCCCGGTCGCGCCGGAATCCGCGGCCATGGCCAGGAGCAGATGCTCGACCGAGACGTAGTCGTCGTTGAGCTTTTTCGCTTCTTCTTCAGCCAAGGCGAGCAACCGAGTGAGCCCCGGCGAGACGCTGACGGTGCTTTGGTCGGCGTTCGGACCGGACAGGCGCGGCAGGGCACCGATCGCCGCATCGACCCGGTTGCCCACGGTCGCCGGATCGAGTCCGGCCTTCTGCAAAATGGGGCCGGCAACGCCTTCGGGCTGGTCCAAAACCGCCGCTAGCAGATGCTCCGGGGTCGTCTGGGTGTTGCGCTCGGTCAGCGCCCGGGTATAGGCGGCATTCAGGGCTTCCTGAACGCGCTGGGTCATACGCTCGACGTTCATGATTCGCACTCTATAACCGAGAGTGCTAACTTCGCGGTTGCACTCGCGGCTCCCCGGGTGCTTCCGGCAGGCGTTTTCGACGTCCGCTGCGGAACCGGAAGAAAGTTTCGTCCGTTCCTTGGACGATTGGCGCGGTGTTGCGCGGAGTTCGAATGATTCTGAACGATATCGAGGTGATGTTCGGCGGCCAGGCGGGCGACGGCAGCCTCACCACCGGCGACCTGATCGCCGGCGTTTTCAAGCGCATGGGACTCGAAGTCTATACGTATAAGGACTTCCCATCACGCATCCGCGGCGGTCACACCAATTACGTGATCCGCGCCGGCACGACGCCGAACTACGGCATGGCCGACGCCGTCGACGCGCTGGTCGCCTTCGACCTCGAAGCGGTGCAACTGCACGTCGAGGAGCTCCGGCCCGGCGGCTTCGTGATCTTCGACAACACGTCGGAAACGATCCCGACGGAATTTCGCCGCGCCGACGTGACGTGGTACGAGATTCCGCTGGCCAAGATCGCGAAAGAAGATCTGGGCTTGGAGATCGTGCGCAACACGATTTCGCTCGGCGTGCTCGCGGCGCTGATCGGCATGGACCCGCACATCGTGCGGCGCGACGTGACCAACGTCTACAAGCGCAAAGGCGAGAAGGTCGTCGACCTGAACATTCGCGCGATCGAGGCCGGCGAGAACTACATTCGCGATCACTTCGCGGGGACGCCGTCGGGCTACGGTCTCCAAGCCGGCGTCGACGGCGACCGGCTCATCATGATGGGCAACGATGCGATCGCGTACGGCTCGCTCGTGGGCGGCTGCCGCTTCATGGCCGGCTATCCGATCACGCCGGCCACCGACGTGCTCGAATGGATGGCGAAATATCTGCCGCGCTACGGCGGCGTCGCGATCCAAGTCGAAGACGAACTCGCCGCGATCAACATGATCATCGGCGCGGCGTTCACCGGCGTGCGCGCGATGACCGCGACCAGCGGCCCCGGCCTCTCGCTGATGACCGAAGGCATCGGCCTCGCGGGCTCACTCGAGATTCCGATCGTCGTGATCGAGTGCGCGCGCGCGGGCCCGTCGACCGGCTTGCCGACGAAGACCGAGCAGAGCAATCTCAACCACATCATCTTCGGCGGCCACGGCGAGATCCCGAAGATCGTGCTCGCTCCGGGCACGGTCGAAGAATCGTTCTATCTCGCGATCGAGGCGTTCAACCTGGCCGAGAAGTACCAGTGCCCGGTGTTCCTGTTAACGGAACAGGCGCTCTGCCAGAGTAAGGCGACCCTGCCGCGGCTCCAGTTCGACGAGATCGAAGTCGAGCGCGGCAAACTCGTGCTCGATCCGGTCGTGTTCGGCGAATACCGCCGCTTCGCGTTCACCGACGACGGCGTCTCACCGCGCGTGATTCCGGGGGTCGAGGGCGGCATGCATCTCGCCCCGGGCTCGGAGCACAGCGACGCCGGCGTGATCACCGAGAATCCGAAGAATCGCGCGCGCATGATGGAAAAGCGCATGCGCAAGCTGGTGTCGGCGGCGCCGGATCTGCCGAAGGCGAGCGTGATCGCACAGCCCGGCGCGCGCGTCGGCCTGATCGGCTACGGCAGCAATCGCGGACCGCTCGTCGAGACGCAAACGCGCTTGCAGAAACTCGGCACGCCGGCGAACTTCATGCAGTTGCGCACCTTGTGGCCGTTCCCCGACGACGAAGTACGCGCGTTCGTTGCCGAACACGATCACGTCTTCATCGTCGAGAACAACTATACGGGACAGGTCGCGCGTTTGATCCGCGCCGCCGTCGGTCCGCTCGATCACGTCCACAGCGTGCGCAAGTATAACGCGCAACCGTTCCGGCCGATCGAGATCATCGACGCGGTCCAGCAGATCGTCAACGCCCGGCCGTTGGCAGGAGTATAAGATGGCCCTCGTGATGACGCCCAAAGATTTCGCCACGGCGACGCCGTCGTGGTGGTGTCCGGGCTGCGGCGATTACGGCGTGCTCGCCGCGCTCAAGTCGGCGCTGGCCGACCTCGCGCTGCAGCCGAAAGACGTCGCGTTCGTCTCGGGCATCGGCTGCTCGGGCAAGATCTCGGGCTACTTGCACTCGTATGCGTTCCACGGCGTGCACGGCCGCGCGCTGCCGGTCGCGCAGGCGGTGAAACTCGCCAACCGCGATCTTACCGTGATCGCCGCGGGCGGCGACGGCGACGGCTTCGCGATCGGCGCGGGGCACTTCTTGCACGCGGTGCGACGCAACGCCAACGTCACCTACATCGTGATGGATAACCAGACGTACGGCCTCACGAAAGGCCAGTCGTCGCCGACGAGCGATCTCGGCTACGTTACCGGCACGAGTCCCGGCGGCAACCCCGACGCACCGCTCAACGGCATGGCCGTCGCGCTGGCGGCCGGCGGCACGTTCATCGCGCGCGGCTTCTCGGCCCAGCCCAAGGCGCTGGTCGAGATCATCAAGCAGGCGGTCCAACACGACGGCTTCTCGGTCGTCGAGGTAATGTCGCCGTGCGTCACCTACAACAAGCACAACACCTATGCGTGGTTCAAGGACAACGTGTTCGACGTGAGCCAGATCGAGGGCTACGACAACACGAACCGTCACCACGCCTTTGAAGCACTGACGGCCGAAGGCAAGATCCCGCTCGGCGTGATCTACCGCGAAGAACGCGCGACGCTCGACAACCTCGTGCTCGGCGACACCCCGCCGCTGGTCTCCGCCGACGTGTACGACACCGGCCGCTTCGCCGGCATCCAGGACGCCTACCGCTAGTCGGCGGGGACGCGCAATCGTCGCGCTCGGTGGCTGTCCCTCGACTCCGCGCCCTACGGCGCTCCGCTCGGGATGACAGTGGGGAATCGCTAGTTAAGGCTGTCATCCCGAGCGGAGCGCGTAGGCGCGGAGTCGAGGGACAGCCACGATCGTCAAGCTTGGGAGACCACCACAATCGTGGAGCGTAGCAGCGACCTTACGGCGCGCGCAACGTCCGCAGATCGCCGTCGCGGACCGTGATGCCGGCGGCGTCGAAAAACTCCAGTAGCGGGACGATGTATTTGCGCGACGTTCCGACGGCGTCGCGAAAGCGGGCGGCCGTCATCGTGCCTTCGGCCCGCAGCGTTTGCTCGAGGCGCGCGCGTATCTCGGCCAACTGTTCGCCGCGATAGAGGTGCTCGCCGACCCGCACGATCCGTCCGGTCGCCGCCAGCGTGTCGAAGGCACCGGGTAGCCCGGCGATCTGCGCCCGGCGTACGGCTTGCGCGACCGGTTCGTACGGTATCGGCACGAGCGGCTGGGCTGCATCGGGCGCGAGGCGCTCGGCGAAGAACGCCGTCTGCTCGGCCGTCAGCTCGGGTGCGAAGCCGGGCGTGGCGTGATAGCCGTTGCGTGGTTGCACGAGCCCGCTCGCGGCGGCCGCCGAGAGCAACGGGACGAGCGCGGATTCGTCGACCGCCAACTCGCGCGCGAGGGCGAGCGAGGTCGCTCCGTTGAGCCAGGGCTGCTCGGACTCGCGTCGCGTCAGCGACGCGAGCACGCGTTCGAGCAGCGCCGCGTCGTCAGGCGACGACGAGATGCTTGGAGATCATCGACGTGATCTGGGACTTCGGAACGAAGCCCACGATGCGGTCGACCACTTCGCCGCCCTTGAACAGGATCAGCGTCGGGATGCCCGAGATGTGGAACTGGGCGGCGAGGTCGGGATTCTCGTCCGTGTTCAGTTTGACGAACTTCGCCTGACCGGTCAGCGCGCCGGCAACTTCCTCGATCACCGGTGCGAGCATCTTGCACGGCCCGCACCACGGCGCCCAAAAATCGACCAGGACCGGTTTATCGGACGCCAGCACGTCGGCCTGGAACGAACTGGTGGTAACCTCGGGAATTGCGCTCATAGTACGACTAAGGACCCCCCGGGCGGGGGCACGGTTTCAGCCCCGGCGACGGCCGGAAAGCGCAGGCAAAAGAGCTTGTAGTCGGCCTCGGTCAGGTCGGCGTAGGTGATCGCGAACGATGCCGCCGAGACGTCGAAGGCGTCGCTCTTGCCGAGGTACGCGGCGAGCGCGCGCGGGTCGCCCGAGCGGGCGTGCGCGTGCGCGAGCGTCCAAGCGCAGAGCCGCGCGTAGCGCGTGAGGTCGCGCGGCACCATCTCCGTGACCGGCGCCGTGGCCTTCATATCGTGCAGCTGGCGCACGTAGTAGTCGACGCCGCGGCTCGTCGTCCAGCCCAGGAAAATATCGCTCGCGGCCTGCACGAGGTGCTGCCCTTCGACGACGCGCCGGCCATGGTGCGCGTAGCCGCTCGCTCCGGCGTAGGGCTCCCAGACCGACGCGTTCGCTTCTTTGAGCTGCAGCACCAACGCTTCACCGTTATCCGTCGCGAGCTGCGCGACGAAGCAACGCGTGCCGACGCTGCCGACACCGACGACCTTCTGCGTGAGATCGGCCAGCGCGAAGCGGTCGAACAGCACGCGCACGTGCGGCGGCAAGGTGTCGCGGTATGCCGCGAACACGTCCTCCGCGACGCGTTTTTCGGCGTCGTCGAGTGCGACGTGGAGATGCTTGATCGCGGGCGCCGCGGCAAGGCCCGCGGCGCGGAAGTCCTCCAGCTCGATGTGATCGTACCAAACCGCAAGCGGCGAGACCTCGGCGAAGTGCGCCAGCGCGTTGCGGTAGGTCGACACCGCCGCGAGCACCGCGGCACGGGTGCGGGCGCGGCCAAACGAACTGCCGCGCGCGACGAGTTCGACGCTCGCTGCCAAGCGGAGGATATCCCACTCCCACGCGCCGGGCAGCGTCTCGTCGAAGTCGTTGACGTCGAAAACGACGTTGCGCTCGGGCGAGCCGTAGGCGCCGAAGTTCAGCAGGTGGGCGTCACCGCAGGCTTGCACCTGCAGCCCCGTGACGGGCAGGTTCGCAAGGTCGGCAGCCATGATCGCGGCCGCGCCACGATAAAACGCGAACGGCGAAACACGCATCCGCGCATGCCGCAGCGGCACGAGATCCGCGAGCCGCGACGCCTCCTGTCGTGCGAGCACGGCAAGCGGGTCGCGCCCTGCGGGCGGCGCCCACGATCCGAAAGCCGATCGCGGAACGCTGCGCGCCATCTTAGACCGGCTCGCCGCTCTCCCCGGTGATGTCGCTAACGCGGCGCGAGAGCGAACCGAGGTTGGCGATCGCGATGACCTCATCGCCCTCGGCCAGACGCTGCAGACGGACGCCCTTGGTCGAGCGGCCGGCGCGGCGGATCTGGCTGACCGGAATGCGGATCACCTGATTGCCTGAGGTGATCATCAGCAACTCGTCGTCGGGCGTGACGAGAATCTGATCGACGACGTGGCCGATCTCTTTCTCCTTGGCGAACGCCTTGACGCCCTTGCCGCCGCGCGACGTGTGACGATACTGCTCGATATCGGTCCGTTTGCCGAAGGCTTGCGAGGTGACGATCAGGACTTCGCGGCGGTCGTCGGAGACGATGTCCATCGCGACGATCGTATCGCCCGGCGCGAGCGACATCGCGCGCACGCCGCGCGCCGGACGGCCCATCGGCCGCACGTCCTTCTCGTTGAAGTGCACGGCCATCCCGTCGTGCGTCGCGAGGATGATGTCGCGCGTGCCGTCGGATTTATCGACGCCGAGCAGTTCGTCGTCTTCGTCGAGGCCGATCGCGATCAGGCCGTTACGCCGTACGTTGGCGAACTCGTTGAGCTGCGTCTTCTTGATCACGCCCTTGCGCGTGACCATGACGAGGAATTCCTCGGTATCGAAATTGCGCACCGGGAAGACCGCGCTGACGTTCTCGCCCGGCGGCAAGGTGAGCAGGTTGACGAGCGCCGTGCCGCGCGCCTGGCGTGTGGAATCGGGGATCTCGTAGGCGCGCAGCCGGAACGCGCGACCCTTGTTCGTGAAGAACAGGACGTGCTGGTGCGTCGTCGCCACGAAGAAGTTCTGGACGACGTCTTCTTTCTTGAGGTTCGAGATGCCGATCACGCCGCGGCCGCCGCGGTTCTGCGCCCGGAACGTGTCGACCGAGACGCGCTTGATGTAGCCGCCGACCGTCACGGTCACGACGACTTCGGTATCCTCGATGATGTCTTCGATCGCGAGTTCGCCTTCGAGCATCTCGACCGGCGTCTTGCGGACGTCGCCCAGACGCTTCTTGACGTCTTCGGTCTCGGTGCGCACGACGCCGAGCAGCCGGCGTTCGCTCGCGAGAATGTCCTGGAGCTCGGCAATCGTCTTGAGCAGGCCGGCGTACTCGTCCTCGATCTTCTGACGCTCGAGGCCGGTCAACGTACGCAGGCGCATGTCGACGATGGCGTTGGCCTGAATCTCCGAGAGCCCGAAACGCGCGCTCAGGCTGCGGCGCGCGATCTCGACGTTTTCGCTCTCGCGGATGATCTTGATGACTTCATCGATGTTGTCGAGGGCGATCCGGAAGCCTTCGAGCAAATGCGCGCGCTCTTCGGCCTTGCGCAGGTCGTAGCGCGTGCGGCGCGTGACGACGGTCTTGCGGTGCGCGATGAAGTGGTTGAGCATCTCGCGCAGCGAGAGCACTTGCGGTTCGAGCGGATTGCCCTCGGCAGCGTGCGAGCCGTCGCGATTGAGCACCGGCACCAGCGCCAGCATGTTGAACGCGAACGACGATTGCAGCGGGGTTTGCTTGTAGAGCTGGTTGAGCACGACGTTGGGCACGGCCGTGCGCTGCAGGTCGACGACGATCTTCATGCCGTGGCGGTTGGAGAGATCGTTGAGATCGGAGATCCCGGTGATGCGCTTTTCCTGGTAGGCGTCCTTGATCGACTGCATCACGCGCTCGATCGTGATCTGGTAGGGCAGCTCGGTGATCTCGATGCGGAACTTGCCCTTTTCCTCGATGATCTCGGCGCGGCCGCGCACGGCGACCGATCCGCGGCCGGTCTTGTAGGCCGTTCGGATCGCCTCGCGCCCCAACAGCATGCCGCCGGTCGGGAAATCGGGGCCCTTGACGATATCGAGCAGCACGTCGTCATCGCACTCGGGCTCGTCGATCAACTTAATGATCGCATCGCTGATCTCGGTGATATTGTGCGGCGGGATGTTGGTCGCCATACCGACCGCGATGCCGCTCGACCCGTTGATCAGCAACTGCGGCAGTTTGCCCGGCAGCACGACCGGCTCTTCGGTTTGACCGTCGAAGTTGGGAACAAAATCGACGGTGTCTTTGTCGATATCGGCCAGCAGATCCAGCGACGGCCGGCCCAGGCGCGCTTCGGTATACCGGTAGGCCGCCGGCGGATTCGGATCGATCGAACCGAAGTTGCCGTGACCGTCGATCAGCGGGTAGCGCAGCGAAAAATCTTGCGCCATACGAACGAGCGCATCGTACACCGACGAATCGCCGTGCGGGTGATAGCTCTTGAGCACTTCGCCGATCACACCGGCGGATTTGCGATGCTGCTTGTCGGGCGTCATCCCCATCTCGCGCATCGCGTAGAGGATGCGGCGCTGCACCGGCTTCAAGCCGTCGCGCACGTCAGGCAGAGCGCGCGAGGCGATGACCGACATCGCGTACGAGAGGTAGCTCGTACGCATCTCGTCTTCGACGGCGATGGTGGAATTACGACGGGGTTCGTTCGTGTTACTCAACGATGCTCACGATCACGGGGCGGGGCAAAAGGGCAAACGGGAAGCGGCACGCGTTCGCGCGCGGACCGCTGCGGCGGAGCGTCAGCTCTGCCAGAGCGGGGCGTCGTCGTCGAACGCGGCGACGGCCGGCGACTCGACGAGCGGCGTATCCGGAATCAGCGCCCGGCCGACGGGGACCGACGGCGGCGGTACGTAGGCGGGGGGTTCTTCAACGGGGACGTTGGCCAGCACCGGCGGCCGCTCCGGCGGCCGGTTGGCGGCCTCGAGCGTTGCGATATCGCCGTCGATCGTCGCACGCGCGGACGCCGCGGCGGCCGTGATTTCGGCGAGCGCCGCCGCGAGTTGCTGCGAGATCGCAAAGGTGTGTTCGTTCATCGGACGGCCTCCGGCCGGAACAGGGCTCCGGCGGCACAAGCGACGAGCCCACCGACGGCTCCGCCGGCGAGGGCGAGAACGGCAAACTCGCTCCCGAAATGGTCGCCGAGATGACCGATCGAGAAGAACCGCAAGGCCAGGATACCGCCTTCGAACGCGGCCGAGAGAACGGCGCAGACGGCGCCTGCGATGATACCGACGACCACGTCGCTAGCGCGCACAAGCACCACGATTCTTTCGGCGAATGGTAAAGGGTGGCCTCGGACGTCCTCGATTTTCTCGACCTGAATGCGCTCGAATCGGCAGCCGCCCGGCTCGCCGCGACCTTGCGCCCGGGCGACGCGCTTGGGCTTACCGGAAGCCTGGGCGCGGGCAAGACAACCTTCGTGCGCGCCCTGGTCCGGGCGCTGCACGGCAGCGATGCCGCCGTCTCGAGCCCGACCTTCGTCTTCCGCCAGTGCTACGAGGGCACGCCCCCGGTCGAGCACCTCGACCTCTACCGGCTCGACGACCCGGCCGAGGCGGCCGACCTCGGGCTCGAGGAGGCCTTCGGGCCCGACCGGATCACCCTGGTCGAGTGGCCCGAACGGCTGCCGGGGCTGCTGCCGGCCGGGGCCGCGTGGGTGCGGATCGAGGGCGCCGGCGGTGAGCCGCGCCGGCTGCGGATCGAGCGCTGATGCGCGTGCTTGGGATCGACGGGGCGCTGGGCGGCTTTTCGGCCGCGGTTCTCGACGGCGACGCGGTGAGCGAAGCCGGCTCCCAGCGTCCCGACGCCCTCGAAGCGGGCCTCGTCCGCATCGCGGCCGTGCTGGCCGAGCGCGGCCTGACGCTGCGCGACCTCGACCGGCTAGCGGTCGGCGTCGGCCCCGGCTCGTTCACCGGAGTGCGGATCGCGGTCTCGTACGCCAAGGCCCTGGCGCTGGCGCTCGACCTGCCGCTGTGCGGCGTCTCGTCGTACGACGTGCTGACGCCGGCCGCCGCGCCGGAGCCCGTGCTGACGGTGGTGCACGGCCGGCCCGGCGTGATCTCGGCACGCCTGCGCGCGGCCGGTTCGGCACGCACCGCGTCGGGCCGGATCGCGGACGTGCTGGCGGCGCTGCTCGACGATTTCCCCGGCGGCGCGCTAACGCTCTGCGGGCAGACGGAGGACGTGCGTTCCGCGATTGCCGAACGCGACATCGTCGTGCATGCGCTTCCCCACCCGGCAGAAGTACCCGCCCGGGCCGTCGCGCGTCTCGCACGCGATGCCGAGCCGGCCGCGACGCCGCACGCCGTCGCGCCGGAATACGGCGAGTTGCCCGCCGCAATGGTACGAGGCGGCGCGTGAAGGCCGACATGCGGCCGACGGCCGAAACGCCGCGGCGCCTGGAAATCATGCCGATGCAGCTCGACGATATTCCGGCCGTGCTGCAGATCGAAGCGCTGTCGTTTCCGGCGGCGTGGCCGCCCAACGCCTTCGTCAACGAACTGCGCGACAACAAGCTCGCGTATTATTTCGTGGGCCGGCTCGACGGGCGGATCGTCGCCTACGGCGGCATCTGGGTGATTCTCGAAGATTCGCACGTCACGACGATCGCGGTGCATCCCGACGTGCGCGGCCAGCGCCTGGGCGAAGAACTGCTCGTGCATCTGCTCGACGAAGCGATCGATCGCGGCGCGTCGTGGGTCACGCTCGAAGTGCGCGAGACGAACGACGTCGCGCAGCGGCTGTACCGCAAGTACGGCTTCACGGTCGTCTCGACGCGCCGCGGCTACTACAGCGATAACAACGAGAGCGCGCTCGTGATGTGGGCCGGCAACCTGCGCGGCCCACTCTACGCCAACCGGCTGGCGGCGCTCAAGGCCGTGCTGCGCTGACCGGCGTCGAGCTGGTGCGCATGGCGCGGCGCGTGCGCGAATGGATCGGGCAAGAGCACCGCTACGCGCACATCCTGCGCGTCGCCCGCACGGCGGAGCGGCTCGCGCGAGCGCACGGCGTGGATCCGTTACCGGCGCGCGTCGCCGGGCTGCTGCACGACCTCGCGCGGCTCTATCCGGGCGAGCGGCTGCTGCGCGAGTGCGCGGAGCGCGGGATGCCGGTCGATGGCTTCGAGCGCGCAAACCCGGTCGTCTTGCACGCCCGCTTGAGCGCGGAGCTCGCGCGCGAACAATTCGGGGTCGCCGACGAGGCGATTCTCGCGGCAATCCGCAAGCACACGGTTGCGGCTGCAACGATGGGACCGCTCGATGAGATCGTCTATCTCGCCGACGGGCTCGAACCGGGTCGCGACTTTGCCGGACGCGCGGAAACGCTGGCGCTGGCGCTCGCCGACTTGGGCGAGGGCATGCGAACGGCGCTCGCGCACACGCTGGCCTACCAACACACGCGCAACCTGACGCCCGCACCGCAAATGCTCGCCGCCATCGATCACTACGCCAACGTACCCCACCGGGAGAAACGCTCTGCCTGAACTCCTCGATATCGTCCGCGCCGCCGCCGAAGACAAGAAGGGCGAGGACATCACCGTGCTCGACCTCGGCGGACGCACTATCGTCGCCGACGCCTTCGTGGTCGTTACCGGGCGCTCGAAGATCCAGACGCGCTCGATCGCCGATGCGATCGTCGAAGCGGCCCGCGAGGGCGGCTTTCCGGTCGCGCGCACGGAGGGCTACAACGACGGCGGCTGGATCCTGATCGACCTCGGACCGATCGTCGCGCACGTCTTCACGCCCGAAGAGCGGGCCTTCTACAATCTCGACCGGCTCTGGGGCCGCGTCGCCGAAGCGCGGGCCGCCGAGTCGTGAATCACGACCAGCGACGGCGGCGCAACGCCCGGTTCGGCAACCTCGCGCTGCGAATCTTCGTGTGGGCCGTCCTGGTGATCTTCGTGCTCACCAGCGTCGGCGTGGCGCTGGTCAACTTTACCGGCCGCTAGGCCCGAAGCCGCTAGGCCCCTTGTGGAAACTTCCCGGGACGGCGCGAGTAGAACCCGCGCGGAGGACTTTGTGAAACTTTCCCTCGCGGCGCTGGCCGCCGTAACGCTCGCCCTCGGTCTGTGCTTCGCGCCGGCTTCGGCGCGCGAATCGTACGTGACCGACAACGCGCACATTCTCTCGCCGGCAACGATCTCGACGATCGACGCGAAGATCGCCGACTTCAACGCGCTCACGCATAAAGAAGTCGTGGTCGTCACCGAGTCGGTCGTGACGTCGGTGCCCAAGGAAGCGGCCGAACAAGTCTTCGCCCAGCAGCGCATCAACGGCGTGCTGATCTTCATCGCGAAGTCGCCCAAGACGATCGGTATCGTCACCGACACGGCGGCCGAGCGTTTCTTTCCCTCGGGCACGACGAGCGCGATCCGGCAGGCGATCGCGAACGCCTTTAGCGCCGGCGATTTCAACGGCGGCGTGACCAACGGCGTCGATCTGGTGCTGGCGCAATACCGTAGCCACTTGAACGCCGTGCGGACGACGAACGTCGGCCTGCAGGCACCCGTCGTTCCGGCGATGGTGCAAACGCAAACCGGAGGAGGCTTTAACATGGGCGTGATTTGGTGGCTGATCGCACTCGCCGTGATCTTCTTCATCGTGCGCGGCGTGTTTCGCGCGATGGCCGGCCCGCGGATGATGCCGCCGGGTTATGGCGGACCGGGCGGACCGGTGGGCGGTTATCCGCCCGGCTACGGCGGCGGACCGGGCTACGGCCCCGGGTATGGTCCGGGCTACGGCGGCGGGTACGGCGGTGGCGGCGGCTTCTGGAGCGGCATGCTCGGCGGCCTCGGCGGCGCGTTTCTCGGCAACGAACTCTTCGGCGGCAACCGCACCGAGATCATCGAGCAGAACCCCGGCATGACGGCGGGCATGGGCGGCGATCTCGGCGGCGGGCAATATCAGGGCGGCGACGCGAGCGGCTTCCAGAACGATCCGGGCCAGGCCGACATGGGCAATTCGAGCTTCGGCGGCTGGGGCGGCGGCGATTCGGGCGGCGGCTGGGGCGACACCGGCGGCGGCGGTGGCGGCGGCGACTGGGGCGGCGGCGGTGATTCGGGCGGCGGCGGCTGGTAGCGGCCTTAGCGCCCCGCCGGCGCTGCAGCAGCGGCCCGCGTTCCGCCGCGAGGCCGCTCGAACAGGAGCGTCGGCGCGCCGTTGAAGCTCACGACGTGCGTTTGGCTATAGCCGGCCTTTGCGGCGACCGGATCGACCGGTTGGTGCTGCGAGGAGCGTAGGACCCAGCCCATCTCGGGGAGCCCGGCGATCGAGGGCGCGATGTCGCGCTTGAAATCGGCGATGCCGATTTTAAGACACCTCGAGCAGCACCTTGATCGCGCGGCGTTCGTCCATTGCGGCGTAGCCTTCCGCAACTTGGCCGAGCGGTAACGTGAGGTCGAAAACCGGCGATGGATCGATGCGACCGGCTTCGAGGCTTTCGATCAGCCGCGGGAGATACGCGCGAACCGGGGCGAGCGCGCCTCGAAGCGAGAGATTGTTGTAGAACACGGTCGTCAGCGGCGCGACCGCCACGTTGTGCGGGACGCCGACGAAGCTGACGGTCCCGCCGGGCCGCGCCACATGCACGGCAAGATCGAGACTCTCCTGATTTCCAACCGCCTCGACGACATGCAGCGCGCCGCCGCTCGTGAGCTCGACGATTTCATTTCCGATATCGAGGTGCGAATCGAACGTATGCGTTGCCCCGAACTGCCTCGCGATCTCGAGCCGGTGGGGGTTGTGTCCCACGGCGATGATGCGCTCGGCTCGAATTTCTTTTGCGGCGGAGAGCACGGCGCACAAGCCGACCGCGCCGTCGCCGACGATCACGACCGTCGAGCCCGGCTTGGTCAGCGCGCTTACGACGCCGTGATGTCCGGTCCCCATCACGTCGGAGAGCGCGACGGCGGCGTTATGCTTCGCTACGTCGTGAGCGATCGCGTCGGGCATCGTCACGAGCGTGCCGTCGGCATGCTCAACGAGGACGAACTGCCCCTGCCCGCCGCTCTTCTTGCCGCCGAAAAAATCGCCGTCAACACATGACGTTTGCAGTCCCTCGCGGCAGAACTCGCACGTTCCATCGCTCATGACGAACGGCGAGATGACATGATCGCCGGGCCGGACGGTGCGAACGTCTTTGCCGATCGCTTCGACGACGCCGATGAATTCGTGGCCGGTCCGATCGCCCGGCTCGAGCTTCGTCACGCCGCGGTAGAACCACAGGTCCGATCCGCAGATGGCGGCGCGGGTGATGCGTACGATCGCATCCGTTGGTTTGACGATGCTCGGATCGCCGACGTGCTCGACACGGATATCGCGGTCGCCGTGGTAGACTGCAGCGTTCATCGACGTTTCATTTCTGCTTCGTCAACGCGAGGTATTGCTCGTCGGTGACGTGCTCGAGCCACTCGACCACTTTGCCGTCGAGGGCCTCGGCTATTGCGACGTGCGTCATCGATGTCGTCGACGTGCCTCCGTGCCAATGCCTCGTATTCGGCGGACACGAGATGATGTCGCCCGGCCCGATTTCCTCGACCGGGCCGCCGTCGCACTGCGTCCATCCCAGACCCGAGGTGACGATCAACGTTTGCCCGAGCGGATGGGTATGCCACGCGGTGCGCGCGCCGGGCTCGAACGTGACGATCGCTCCCGAAGCGCGCCCCGGAGCGAGTGCCGCAAACGGCGAGTCGATGCGCACCGATCCGGTGAAATATTCGGCCGGACCGCGACTCGAAGCCGCCGTTCCGTTCCGTCGTATATAGCTCATCCCGTCATCCCTTACCCAAATCGCCGAACCAGTAAGCCGCCGTGACCCCGCCATCTTGGAGAAAGTCGCTGCCGGTGATGAACGCGCCGTCGGGGCCCATCAGGAGCGCGGCGAGCGCTGCGACCTCGTCCGGAGTGCCGGCGCGCCCGGCGGCTGAGCCATCGATGAAGCGCCGGTAGCCGGCGCCGCGGGGGCCCGAAAGTTCGTCGTTCGCGAGCGGGGTGATGATAATTCCCGGGCTGATCGTGTTGACCCGCGCACCGCGCTTACCCCAGCGCACCGCTTCGGCCATCACGCGCAACGCATTCGCGCGCTTGGAGATTTGGTAGGCATTCAGCGGGTCCGTCACGCGCCCCGGCTGGAGCATGGGCAGCGCCAGCAATTCTTCCACCGGCGTCGTTGCGAGGGCCACGTTTTCTTCCGGGCTCAGCGCACCCAGCCGGTGCCCGGACATCGATGCGATGACGACACCCGAACCGCCGGGGGCGATCACGTTGCCGAACTCCTCGAGCACGAGCGCGGTTCCATAGAGGTCGACGCGCAGGATCGTTGCGGGCGAGGCTTGTGAGGGCGAAACGCCGGCGGCGTGGATCACGCCCCAAACGTCACCGAGCGCCGCAGCCGCGCCGGCGAGCGCGTGGACCGAGGCGCGCGACGACACGTCGACGGCCGCGGTGCCCACCTCAAAGCCGGCATCGCTCATGACTTTTGCGGCGGCGTCCGCGAGTTCGGGCCGCAGGTCCGCCAGCAGCACATGCTTGCCGGAACTCACGCGGCGCGCGATCGCTTGCCCGATCGATCCGGCGCCGATCACGACGACGACATCTTTCATGGTCGATTCCCTTCCAAGAGCCCGAGGTGTTGCGTCGATGTTAGCCCGGACGACCGAACTTAGGAAGGCAGCGCGCAACCCTACTATTGGCGGTGTAAGGATGACCCAGGAAGAGCGGGGCCGACGCGAGGCAGGCCGGCTTCGACCTCGCCGATCGTCAAACTCCCGGCTTTCGTGCGCGTCTTTACCAGACGCAGGGCAAGGTCGGCGAGGAACTCGTTGACCGGGGTCGGGACACCGTGCAGGCGTCCGAGCAGGACGATCTCGCCGTTGAGGTAGTCGGTTTCCAAGCGCGTGCGGCCGCGCTCGATGCTCTGGAACGCGGAGTTGCCTCCGTACGGCTTGCCTTCGATCAGGCCGTGCTTGCGTATCGCGTTGCGCGGATCGGACTCCGTCGACACGGCGATGCCGGCGGCGGCGAAAACCTTGTAGGACTCCTCGCGCGCCAGGCGTGCGAGTTCCATATCCGGCGCGCTGCGCCCGATCGCAGCCGCGAGCGCGTTCGTCGTATTCAGTACGAGTTTCGCGTATTTATGCGCCATGATATCGGCGCGCGGGATGCATTGGATCGAAGCGGCCTCGAAGTCGGTGGCGATCGCGCGGTCCACGTCGTCGACGCCCGACGGGTAACGGCCCACGTCGCACATCGGGGAGGGGTCGTCGCACGATGCCACAACGCCGGGCTCGACGTAGGCGCCGAACAGTTGGACGACGAGCCCGTGCACGTTTGCGAAGTGCCGGAGCGCCGCGCGTTCGTTGTCCACGCCGTTTTGCGCGCAGACGATCGGCACGTCGGGCGATGCGAGTTGCGAGAGCGCTTCGAGCGCGGCCTGCGTACCTTGGCTCTGCATCGAGAGCACGACGACGTCACCGGCGCCGATCGTAAGTTCGCGCGGGTGCTCGACGATCGGGATCCGGAGGTTTCGCCAGCCGCCGGCCGGCGTGCCGAAGCGCAAGCCGTTCGCGCTCACCTTACGGCCGTGCTCGCCGCGCGCGATCAGCACGACGTCGCGGCCCGCTTCGAAAAGCAGGCCGCCGATCGGGCCACCGATCGCGCCCGCACCGTAAATGATATATCTCATCGTGACCTTTCCTCGGGGAACTGCACGAGCAACACGTCCGCCGGCCCGGCGCCGGCACGAATACGCGGCGCGGCTTCGTCTGAAGACACGAACGCGCACGAGTGCCTCGGCAGCAGCGCGCCGTCGCCTCCACGCAATTCGCCCTCGAGCACGATCCAGAATTGCCCTCCGCCGGTCGCCGGATCGAGCGCGTCAACCGACACGCCGGCCGGCACGTGATAGAGCAGCGCCGCCAGCCCGTCGGGCTCGGGTGCGAACACCGTGCGCGCCGCGCCCGTCGCGATCGCGCTCGAACGCGCGCGTGGTTTGCGCTTGCCCGCGCGCAACTGCTCGCGGTTTTCCGGCATGTTGATCGCGCCGGCATCGTAGCGGTTACGGAGCGTGAAATACGAGAGCCCCTCGGGGCCGGCATCGATCGGCCCGTACGGCGAGTACGCGCCGGCGTAATGCACGTAATAGGGCTGCACGGGCGTGCGCCCGAGCAATCCCGCGCCGCTCATCACGACCTGAAATTCGTTCTGCAGGTGGAAGTGCGGCGGCCCGCTCACGTGCGGGCCCTGCTCGACGATGTATGCATCGGGAAACACGACATCGTTCGCCGCACCGGCGTCGGGAATCGTCGCGCCGCCGTGCTTGCCGATGTAGCCGGTCATCCAGACGAAACGCCCGGGCTCGCGCGGGGGGTTCATCTTGCGCTGGACGTCGCTGCTCGAACGGGTGACGATCATCGCGCGTCCCTTCCGCGCACGCCCGGAGCGTCCTGGGGCTGGAGCAGGCCAGGAAGGGCGGCCGCGCATGCGTCGAAGGCGCACTCCGTGCTGCGTTCGCTGGTTGCCGGCCTGGTGCTGGCGCTCCTCGGGTTCGCCCGCCCGGCGGCGGCCGACGACACGCTGACGGTCGTCGGCGGATCGACCGCCACCGGGTTCTTCGAAGTCGTCGACATCGTTGCTCAAGAAGCCGGATTCTTCAAAGAGCAGCACCTCATCGTCGACAAGCAGTACTCCGGGAACTCGTCGGTCGCGGCGCAGATGGTGGCGTCGAGCAAGGCCGACATTGCCTCGTTCGCGATCGAGCCGATCCTCTCGGGTTACGAGAAGGGGCTGCGGCTCGTGGGCTTCTTCTCGCGCGATCCGCACTACGTTCAGACGTTAGCCGTGCTCGATTCGAGCTCGATCCATACGCTCGCCGATTTCAAAGGCGCAACGCTCGGCGAGTATTCGGTCGGCAGCGCGGCCGAAATCGCGGCCAATTCCGAACTCTCCGGCGCCGGCGTGCGGCGTAGCGACTACACCTACCTCCCGATCGGCTCCGGCGCGCAAGCGATTTCCGCGCTCACGTCGGGCAAAGTCGCCGGCGTCGCGTTTCCCTATCCGGAGCTGGTGACGTACGCGACGTTTGCGGGCCTGAAGTTCCGCTATTTCTGGCACCCGATTCTCAAGGACATTCCGGCCAGCGCGTACGCCGCCTCGCCGGCGACGATCGCAACCAAGAGCGATCAGCTCCGCCGCTTCGCACGCGCGCTGGTCGAGGCGTCGATCTTGATCCGCGTGAACCCGCAACTCGCGGCGAGGTATTTCGTCGAAGGCTCGGGCGGGAAGGTGACGGACGACGCGATCGCCCACGAGGCGCGCCTGCTCGCGGTTTCGCAAGACATGCTGCCCGGCATCGACCCCTCAAACCGCACGATCGGCGAACTCCCGCTGCGCAGCACCGCCGTGCTGACGAAGTTCATGGCCGACAACGGCCTCACGGCGCAAGTCATCCCGGCCGCGGCGATCGTGACCGGCCAGTTCATCCCCTACGCCAACGACTTCGACCGCCAAGCCTTCATCGCACGCGTGAAGGCGATACGCTAGAGCGGCAGCCTGGCTTCGTTGACGGCGGCGTCGAGGGTGAGGGCGATGCCGTGGCTGTAGGCTCGCATGTAGGCTTGGGGCGACATACGGTTCATCAGGTCGGCGATGAAGTGGACGTAGAGATCGCCGATCGCGGGCTGACGCGGGGCGAGTTCGCTGTCGAGCGTCTCCATGAAGCCGATGAGGGTCGCCGCGCGTTCGTCGTGGCCGGCGAGCGCGTGGACCTGCGCGAACACGAACAGGCATTCGCGCACGAGCCACATCGAGCGTTCCAGCACCAGGCCCGAGATGATGTCGCGGCAGATGCGGTCCGCGGTCTGCAGATCGCCGCGAATGAGTTCGAGGTCGGCGAGGTCGATCAGAAACTGACGCGGCGTTCCGTAGCGTTCGAGCAGAGCGATCGCTTCGCGCTCGTAGCGCGCGGCGGTGTCAAGATCGCGCGTGTCCTTCGCGATACCGGCGAGGTTGTGCAGCGCGCGGGCGATTTTGCGGTCGTGGCCGAGGCCGCGGGCGATCGCGAGCGAGGCCTCGTAGAGCGCGTGCGCGCCCTCGTGGTCGCCGGCGTAGTCCTTGCAGATCGCGAGGTTGTTGAGGGCGTCGGATTCGCAGCCGCGGTCGCCGCAGTCGCGCGCGATCCCCAGCGCTTCGGTGAAGAGTGGTGACGCATCGTCGGCACGCACGTCCATCAACGTCGCGCCACCCAAACTCACCAGCGCGTTGGCTCGCAGGCGCTCGTCGCCGAGCGACTTCGCGAGTTGCAGCGCTTTCCGGCTAAGCGCCGTGGCCCGGCCGGGGTCGTCGCCGGTCATCCGCAAAAAGAACGCCGTGCCGATCGCCAGCCGCGCGACCAACGCCTCGGGCAGCCCCGGCGCCTCGAGCGCGGTATTGAGCCAATAGAGCGCGTCGGACGTCTTGCTGACGGCTTCCCAATACGGCACGAGCCCCGCGACGATCGAAGCGCCCGCGACCGCATCGCCGCCTTCGTGCAACGTCCACATCAGCACCATGCGGATGTTGTCCCATTCCGGGATCGCCGGCGGAAGCCACATGCGCGTCGGCTTCGTGTCGGGCGCCGTGCCGATGCGCTCGGCAAACGTACGATAGTAGGCCACGCAACGGTCGTGCGTCAGTTCCGCGTCGCCGTGCGCGGTGAGGCGCTCGCGCGCGTACTCGCGCGTGGATTGCAGAAAACGATAGCGGTTGTGCGTGCCGTGCGTTTCCATCAGCACGAGGGACTTGTCGACGAGCTGGGCGACGTGCTCGTCGATCCAATCCTCGGGCAACGCGGCGTCGGAGCACACGGCCGCGGCACCGTCGAGCGTCCAGGTGCCGCCGAAAACCGACAGGCGCGCGAACAGCAAGCGCTCGCGCTCGTTGAGCAGCTCGTAGCTCCACTCGATGAGCGCGCGCAGGGTCTGCTGGCGCGGGAGCGCGCGGCGCCGGCCCGTGTGCAGCACGCGGAAGCTCTCGTCGAGCTTTTCCGAGAGCTGTTCGACCGTCATCGCGCGCAGGCGCGCGGTGGCAAGTTCGATTGCGAGCGGAATGCCGTCGAGTCGGCGCGCGATATGGACGACCGTGTGCGCGTTGTTGTCATCGAGCACGAACGCGGCCGATTCTTCGGCGCGCGTGACGAAGAACTGGATGCCGTCGAACACCAGGGCTTCGTCGGCCGTGATCGGACGCTCGTCGGGCGGGAGCGCGAGCGAACCGACGCGATAGATGCGCTCGCCGAGGATGCCCAGCGGCTCGCGGCTCGTCGCGAGAACGCGGATACCTTGCGCTTCGCTGAGCAACGCTTCGACGAGGCGCGCGCAGGCGTCGCTAAGATGCTCGCAGTTGTCGAAGATCAGCAGGGCGGTCTTCGAGCGCAGCGCGGTTACGATGAGCTCGAGCGAGGGGATCTGATCGGTCGCATCGAGTTCCATCGCCGCGGCAACCGAACCCGGCACGAGTGCCGGATCTTCGAGCTTCGCGAGGTCGATCAGCCAGACGCCGTCGGCGAACGTGCCGATGCGTCCGCGTGCCGCCTCGAGCGCGAGCCGCGTTTTGCCGATGCCGCCCGACCCGGTCAGCGTGAGCAGACGGGTGTCGTTGAGCAACTTGCGCAGCTCGTTCAGTTCGCGTTCGCGGCCGAGGAAGCGCGTGAGCTGCAACGGGAGATTGTGGCGCGCGGCTTGGCGGCGCAGCGCGGGCGGCGTGTTCGATTCGTAGTCGGGCGGCGCGACGACGCGGTTGCGGCCGCGTTCCTTCGCCATGTAGGCCGCTTCGTCGGCGAGCTTCACCACGGCCATCGGATCGCCGCCGGCTGTGGCGGGAAGCGAGGCGACGCCGATGCTGACCGAAACGCGGCCGAGCGAGGAGCCGTCGTGATCGAGCGCCAGCGTCGCCACCGCCGAGTGCATGCGTTCGGCGACGAGAATCGCATCGTGCAGATTCGTCGATGGCAGGATCGCCGCGAACTCCTCACCGCCGTAGCGCGCGAGCACGTCGTTCGTGCGCTTCACGCAGCCGCCGAGCGCGCGCGCGACCTGCTGCAGGCACGCATCGCCCGCGATGTGGCCGTAACTATCGTTGAACGCCTTGAAATAGTCGACGTCCATGAAGACGATCGCGAACTCGGTGCCCGCAAGAACGCAGCGTTCCCACTCGACGACCAGCCGTTCGTCGAACGTGCGGCGATTCGCGACGCCGGTCAAGCCGTCGCTGGAAACGAGACCCTGCAGCGCGCGGTTGAGGCTCTCTTGGCGCGCGTCGTGAACGCGTACCGCGAGATAGAGCGCGCACGTTTCGAGTAGATCGACGTCGGCATCGGTATAGGCGTTGGCGACCGGGCTCTGGACCGAGAGCACGCCGATCGTGTCCGCGCCGAATTTCAGCGGGACGTAGATGGCCGAGAGCACGTCGGCGCCGTCGTGTTTGGCCGGCAGCCGTTTCGCCGAACGCGGCGCGGTCCAATCGGCGGCATCCCGCTTGATCATCGACTGCCCGGATTCGGCGACCGTGACGCTGGGCGAGCCGGGCCGGATCTCGGTGTCGTCGGGCGCGCTGACCTTGCCGTCGATCAGCATGAAGACGATCCGCAGCGAGTCCTTCTCGTGGGTCGCAACGAAGACGCGTGAGGCGTCGATGACGTGCGCCAGCAGCCGGCAGAACTGCGAGTAGACATCCCGCAGGGGAACGTCCGACGCGAGAAGTTCTGCCGTCCGGCGTATCACGTGGCGGTCGCGCTGATCCGGCGCGCCAACGACCCGGAATTTGGCCATACGTTCCTCGGGGTCGCGTTACGGCCTCAGGCAGACGGGCGCCTGTCCAAGAGAATCGCCCTTTACACGTCCTTAACGGCCCGCGGTCAAGCGTGGCAGAAGGGCGTCGAGTCTCTGCGGCGTGATCCCGGCGACGTCCGCTAGCCCGTCCACCGAAGCAAACGGGCCGTTCAGCGTGCGGAAGTCGACGATCCGCTCCGCCAGCACCGGTCCGATCCCCGGCAGCCCCGAGAGCGTTCGCTCGTCGGCGGCGTTCAGGTCGACGAGCGGGCCGGCGGCCGCGTCGGCACGGCGGGGCGACCGCCGCCGGTGCGCTCCGCCGGCCGGGGTACGGCGATGGGCCGCGCGGGCCGGCGGCGGCGCCTCGCCCCGGCGCGGCACGGCGATCTCGTCGCCGTCGGCCACCCGCGCGGCCAGGTTGACCGCCACGAGGTCGGCCTCGCGGGTGGCCCCGCCGGCCTTCGCCAGGGCATCCTGGGCGCGGGCATCGCCTCCGAGGGCGTAGACCCCGGGATGGACGACCGCGCCCGCGACATAGACCAGCGTCCGGGCCGGAGCCGCGAAGGGCCGCTCCGGCTCCCGGGGCGTGCTGACGGTTGCTTCGGGGTGCGGGGTAAGTTGGGCCGGGCGCAGCACGAAAGCGACGGCGAGGGCGACGGCGGCCGCGCCGGCGAGCGCGGCGAGCGAGGGCGAAATGCTCACACCGCTCTTCTGCGACGAGGCGGCGCGGTGGCAAGGGGACCCGTGACTTGGTACAATGGTGAAATGCTCGACGAAGAACGGCCGCTGACGTACGACCACCGGCGCATCGAGCGGGACTGGCAGGACCGCTGGGAACGCGAAGGGATCTACCGCGCCGACGACGCCGACCCGCGCCCCAAGTACTACGTCCTCGAGATGCTGCCGTATCCGTCGGGCGATCTGCACGTCGGGCACGCCAAGAACTACACCCTCGGCGACGCCGTCGCGCGGATGATGCGCATGCGCGGCAACAACGTCGTGCACCCGATGGGCTGGGACGCCTTCGGTCTGCCGGCCGAGAACGCGGCGATCCAGCGCGGGATCGAGCCCGACACCTGGACGCGCTCGAATATCGACAACATGCGCCGTCAGATCAAGCTGATGGGCACGGGCTACGACTGGACGCGCGAGTTCGCGACCTGCGACCCCGAATATTACAAGTGGAACCAATGGTTCTTCTTACGCATGTACGAGCGCGGCCTCGCCTACAAGCGCGAGACCCCGGTCAACTGGTGCCCCAACGATCAGACGGTGCTCGCCAACGAGCAAGTGCACGACGGACGCTGCTGGCGCTGCGGTCACGCGGTCGAGCGCCGCAACCTCTCGCAGTGGAACTTCAAGATCACCGACTACGCCGACCGCCTGCTCGCGGGGATCGACCGCCTCGAGGGCTGGCCCGAACGCATCAAGACGATGCAGCGTAACTGGATCGGCCGCAGCGAAGGCTGCACGTTCTCGTTCGATATCGAGGGCGTCGGCGCGCGCATCGACGTCTTCACCACCCGCGTCGATACGGTCTACGGCGTCACGTTCATGGCCGTCGCGCCGGAACATCCGGTCGTAGCGAAAATTCTCGCCGCATTGCCGGAGGGCAAAGCGCGCGTCGATGCTTTCGCGGCGTCGCTCACGTCGAAGTCCGAACTCGAACGCACGCAGCTGATGGAAAAGACCGGCGTGCCGACCGGCGCGTTCGCGATCAACCCGCTCTCGGGCGAGCGCGTGCCGATCTGGGTGACGAATTACGTGCTGGCCGAATACGGCACCGGCGCCGTGATGGGCGTTCCGGCGCACGACGAGCGCGACTACGATTTCGCGAAAAAACACGCCTTGCCGATCGTCACGGTGATCGCACCGGCCGGCGGCGCGGCGGCGCCGGACGACGCGGCGTTCGTCGACGACGGCGTGCTCGTGGCAAGCGGAGCGTTCACCGGCCTGGCGTCCGCCGCCGCGCGGACGCAGCTCGCCGCGCGCCTCGAGTCGCTGGGCCGCGGCAAGACGACGATCAACTTCCGCATCCGCGACTGGCTCATTTCGCGCCAGCGCTACTGGGGCACGCCGATCCCGATGCTCTATTGCGAGCGCGACGGCATGGTGCCGGTGCCCGACGATCAGCTGCCGGTCGTGCTGCCGCGCGGCCTCGCGTTCACCGGCCAGGGCTCGCCGCTAGCGAACGACGCGGCGTTCGTCAACACCACCTGTCCCACGTGCGGCGGCCCGGCCAAACGCGATCCCGACACGATGGATACGTTCGTCGATTCCTCGTGGTATTACGTGCGCTATCTCGATCCGCACAACCACGCGCAGGCGTTCGATAAGACGAAAGCCTCGGCGTGGATGCCGGTCGACCAGTACATCGGCGGCGCGGAGCACGCCGTGATGCACTTGCTCTACGCGCGCTTCTTCTACATGTTCATGGTCGACGCGGGCTATATCGCGGGCGACGACGAGCCGTTCACGCGCCTGTTCAATCAAGGTACGCTGCTGCGCAACGGCGAGAAGATGTCGAAGAGCCGCGGCAACGTCGTCGGCATCGACGAGACCGTCGAGACGTACGGCGTCGACGCGATGCGCCTGTTCTTGCTCAAGGCGGCGCCGCCCGAGGACGCGCTCGAATGGACCGACGAGGGCATCGTCGGCCGCGTGCGCTTCATCCAGCGCGTCTGGCGCGCGTGCGAACCGCTCGCCGCCGAGGCCGGCCGCACGCCGCTCGACCGTCTCCCGCCGTGCTCCGGCGATACGCAGCGCGACCTCGTACGAGCACTGCACCTGGCGCTCAAATCGGCTGCCGACGAAACGGCCTCGCGGCGTTTTCACTACAACGTGACGACGGCGCGGCTGGACGAGCTGGTGAATCTGCTGACCGCGGCCGTGCGCGATCCGGGCCTCGACGGCGATCCCGCCGTGCTCTACGCGATCCACGCGTTGCCGCTCGCGCTCGCACCGTTCGCGCCGCACATCGCGGACGAGCTCTGGGCGCGCATGGGGCACGCGACGTCGGTGCATCTCGAACGCTGGCTGGAAGCCGATCCGGCGGCGTTGGCCGTCGATGCGATCACGGTCGTGGTGCAGGTCAACGGCAAGGTGCGCGGGCGCATCCAGGCCGCGCCGGGCGTCGGTGAGGACGCGGCGTTCGCCGCGGCCCTGCTCGAGAGCGGCGTGCGCGCGCACACCGAGGGCAAGACCGTGCGCAAGCGCATCTTCGTGCCCGACAAGCTGCTGAACATCGTCGTCGCGTGACGCTGACGGTCGGGCCCGCCGACGCGCTGGTCGTCGTCGACGTGCAGCACGATTTCTTGCCCGGCGGTGCGCTCGCCGTGGCGAACGGCGAACGCATCTTCGCGCCGATCGAGGCACTGGCGCCGCGCTTCGCGCGCGTCTACGCGACGCGCGACTGGCACCCGGCCGATCATTCGTCGTACGCGCAGTACGGCGGCCCCTGGCCCGTCCATTGCGTCGCCGGTACGCACGGCGCGGCGTTCGACGAGCGGCTCGATCTCGCGAAGGTCGACGTTGTGGTCGACAAGGGCGTCGACCGCGCGACCGACGGCTATAGCGGCTTCGCGGCGACGACGCTCGCCGCGGACCTGCGGCTGCACGGCGTGCAGCGCGTGTTCGTGTGCGGGCTCGCGACCGACTACTGCGTGAAAGCGACCGCCCTCGACGCGCGCGCGGCGGGCTTCGCGGCGGTCGTCATCGCGGATGCCTCGGCCGCCGTCGACGTGCAGCCGGGCGACGAAGCGGCCGCGCTCGCCGAACTGCGCGCGGCGGGCGTCGAGGTCGTTCAGAGCGGAGAGATCGCCGGCAGCGCGCGTGTACGGGGCTAACGTCGCCGTCGTCGAGCCGCACGGGCTCGACGCCATCGACCGCACCGAACGGCACGGCAGCCCGCGCGACCTTTTCGGCCTCTGGTTCGGGGCCAACGCCGAGACGGCGAACTTCGCGGTCGGCATCATCGCCGTCGCGCTCTACGGCACTTCGCTGGCGGGCGCGATCGCGGGGCTCGTGTTCGGCAGCATCCTCGGCTATACGGCGATCTCGCTGGTGTCGCTCGCCGGACCGCGGCTGGGCCTACCGCAGATGGTGATCTCACGGCGCGCGTTCGGTCGCGACGGCAACGTGCTGCCGGCGATCCTGGCGTTTCTCGCCGGCGTCGGCTGGTTCTCGGTCGACTGCATCTTCGGCGCGCAGGCGCTCGGCGCGCTCCTGCACGTCGGCTATCCGGTCGCGCTGACGATCACCCTGATCGGATCGATCGTAATCGCGGTGTACGGCTACAACGCGATCCACGTGTTCGAGCGCTTCTCGGCCGTCGCGCTGGTGTGCGGCTTCGGGGCGATCGGGGCGGTCGTCTTCGCGCACGCCCACCTCGACGCGCCGTTCGACGCACACGCACCGTTTGCGGCCGGGGGCGAGATCGGCGGCATCGCGTTTGCGGCCGCGCTCGCGTTCTCATATTCGATCGGCTGGACGCCGTGCGCGTCGGATTACGCGCGCTACCTGCCGGCGAGCAGTTCACCGCGCGCGGTCGGGCTATGGGCGTTCGCGGGCGGCTTCGCCGCTTCGCTGAGCTTGGAGATTCTCGGCGCTGCGGCGGCAACGGCGGTGCGCGGTCCCGGGATCGCCGCGGCGACGCCCGCCGAGACCGTGGGCCTGCTGGCCGCCGGCAACGGTACGATCGCGACGATCGGCTTGCTCACGGTGCTGCTCGGCACGATGAACGGCAACGTGATGAACCTCTACTCCGGCGCGCTCAGCGCGCTGGTCGCCTACGATCCGCAACGCCGGCTGCCGTTCGCGCTGGCAGCCGGCGCCGCCATCGGTGCCTTGGCGGCGGGCTTTCTCGTCCTCGCGGCCGCCTCAGACGCCACCGCCCGCTATCCCGCGCCGGCAATCGCCGCGGTCGCGCTGGGCGCCGGCGCGCTCGCGTTCGCCGCGGTGCGCTGGACGCTCGTGCGCTGGCAGGCCGCGCTCGCCGTGGGGCTCGTCGGCGGAGCGCTCGCGGTGATCGGCGCCGACCCCGACGCGACGGCGCACGTCTACGGCAATTTTCTCGGGCTGCTCAGCACGTGGGCCGCGCCCTGGGCGGCGATCATGATCGCGATGCGCGAGCCGACTGCGCGGCATTACGGCCATATCGCGCTGATCGCATGGACCGCCGGGATTGCGGCGGGCCTTCCGTTTTGGCAGCAGTCGTGGTTCACCGGGCCGATCGCGGCCGCGCATCCGCAACTCGGCGACGTGAGCTATTTCGTCAGCTTCGCCGTGGCGTATGCCGTCTACGCGGGTGCGGTGAAGCTCCGCTCGCGGAAGTAGGCCACCGTCTCGCGCATCCCCGCCGTGAGATCGATTTCGGCCTTCCAGTCGAGTTCGCGGGCGGCTTTCGCGGGATTGAAATAGACCTCGCGCGCGTCGCCGGCACGACGCGGCGCGCGCGTGATGGGCGCTTCAAAGCCCGTCGCCTCGACGAGCGCGGCGTAGATGCCGTTGACCGACGTCTTCTTGCCGGTACCGATCACGTAGATCTCGCCCGAACCCTTGGTGAGCGCCGCGACGTTGGCGCGCACGACATCCCCCACGTACACGTAGTCGCGCGTCTGTTCGCCGTCCCAGTCGATGCGCACGCCTTCGCCGGCAAGAAACTTCCCGATGAAGATCGCGATCACGCCGGCTTCGCCGTTGGGGTCCTGACGTGGCCCGTAGACGTTGCCGTAGCGCAGGGCGGTGTAGTCGAGACCGTGCTCCGATTGATAGAAGCGTAAATAGTGCTCGGTCACCATCTTGGAAATTCCGTATGGTGAGACCGGACGTTGCGGGGAAGTTTCATCCACCGGCATGTGTGTGACGTCGCCGTACGTGGCTGCGCTCGACGCGAAGAGCACCTTACGCGTGCCGGCGGCGACGGCGGCATCGAGCACGTTAAGCATGCCGACGATGTTGACGTTCGCGTCAAACTGCGGGTCGCGCGAGCCGATCGCGACGCTGTGCTGCGCTGCGTGGTGGCACACGATTTCCGGCTTATATTCGTGAAAAATCCGCTTCACGGCTTCGTCGCGGATATCCATGTGAACGAACGACGCCCGCGCGTGGAGATTTTCGCGCCGCCCGCCGCCGTGCGACCAGAGGTTATCGATGACGACGACGTCGTGACCCGCCGCAATAAAGGCGTCGACAAGGTGAGAGCCGATGAAGCCGGCTCCGCCGGTGACCACGATCCGCATGCCGGATGAACGCTTCGCTCCCGCCGGTGGTTCCCATTCCGCTCGCTTGCGACGGTGCGTTAAAAGCGTGAAAGGAGCAGGTGCGCCGCGCTCCGCTCCTGCTTCCCGCCGCCGCGCTGCTCCTCGCGATCGTCGCCGAGCAGCACGGCTTCGTCGCGCTCGCGCTCGCCGCCGCTCCGCTCGCTGCGATCCCTCGCGTCACGCGCTCGATCGGCGTCGCGCTGCTGGCGGGCGTCGCGCTCTCGCTTGCCCGCGGGCATCCGTCCGTGCTAACGAGCGAGCGCGCGACGGCGCGTTACGCAGCAATCGTGACGGGCGACGTCCGCGCCGGCGACGACGAACTCGCGAGCACGGCGCTGTTGCTCGACGGCGTCGGCACGGTGCGCGCGACCTTGCGCGAACGCGTCGTTGCCGGCGAACGCTTGCTCGTACGCGGACGACTCGAACCGTTCGACGAGCCGCGCAATCCGGGCGAACCCTCGCCGCGCGAGATCGAACGCGACGACGGCTTCGTCGCGCGACTGGCGAGCGTCGAGGTGCTGCGGCGCGCGCCGCCCGAGCCGCTCGATCTGCGCACGCTCGCTGCGCGACTTCGCGCGGCGGCTGCGACGCGTATCCGAGCGGTGATTCCGGAGCCGTCGGCCACGATTCTCGCCGGCGCGTTGTGGGGCGAACGCGGCACGTTGCCCGACGATCTGCGCGATGCGTTCCAGGCGACCGGGACCGTGCACGTGCTCGTCACCGCCGGGCTTCACCTGGGCATCGTCGCGGCACTCGCAGCCTTCGTGCTGGGACGGCTCGGACTGCACCGCATCGCCGCGTGCGCCGTCGCACTGGGGCTGATCGTCGCCTACGCTTGGCTGACGGGCGCGCATCTGCCGGCGGAGCGCGCGGCGGCGATGATCGGCACCGCGCTGCTCGCGCGTGCCTGCGGTGCGCGCGTGACGTCGTGGAACGCATTGGCAGTGGCGGCGATCGTGGTAGCGGCACTGTGGCCGGCAACGGTGGGCAGCGTCTCGTTTGCGCTGTCATTTTCGTGCGTGGCCGCGATCGTACTCTTCGCCGAACCGCTCGCGGAGCTGCTGCACCGGCTGCCGCTACACGAGCGCATCCGCGAGGCGCTCGCGCTGACCATCGCGACACAGATCGGGACGTGGCCCCTCACGGCGGCGGTCTTCACGACGCTCGCACCGTACGCGATCGTCGCGAACGCGTTCGTCGTGCCGCTGATCGGCATCGTGCTGCCCGGCGGTATCGCGACCTTGGCCGTTCCAACGTTGGCTCCGCTCGAGACCCTCATGCTCCTGATCGTGGAAGGGACCGTTCGCTGCATCGCCGCGCTACCGGGGGCCCGCGCTGCCCTAGCCACGCCGCCGTTGCCGGCCGTCGCCGCCTACGATGTCGCCGTGATCGCAACGGCCCTCGCGCTGCGCGCAGGACGGCTGCGCCTGGCCTCCGCGACGTTTGCGGCCGCGTGCACCCTCGTCGCCGTAGCCGCCGGCATCCATCTTCCCCACGGCCTGGAGATCACGCACCTTGACGTCGGCCAGGCCGACGCGGCGGTCATCCGCACGCCCGGCGACCACATCATCCTCATCGACACCGGCGGCGAACTCGAGCGCCCAGGCACGACTTCCAACGCGGAACGCGCCGGCGCCCGCATCGTACTCGGCTATCTGCGCCGGACCGGCATACAGGCGATCGACCTCATGCTCATCACACATCCACACGGCGATCACGTCGGCGGCGCGGCGCCCATCATCAACGCGATACCGGTCGGCATGATCTTCGATTCGGGGCAAACCTACAGTGGACGCGCGTATCGCGATGCGATGGCGGCGGCAGGATCGCATCACGTGCCGGTTGTTCTCGCTCGGCGCGGGATGCAATGGGCCTCTGGAGATGGTGTGACGCTCGAGGTTCTGGCGCCATCGATGCCGTTTCTCGCCGATACCGGCGACGACGTCAACGAAAATAGTATCGTCGTCATGTTGCGCGCGGATGGCTTTCGCGAGTTGTTCATGGGCGACGCGGGTGAAGCGAGCGAAGCTCGGCTCTTAGCAGCAGGTATCGACCTCCACGCAGATGCGGTGAAGGTCGGTCACCACGGATCACGCTACGCTTCAACAACCGGCTTTGTCGCCGCCGTTCACCCGCAGATTGCAGTAATCTCGGTCGGCCGACACAACACGTTCGGCCATCCGGCGGAGGCGACGATTGAAGCATGGCATGACACCGGTGCCGACATTCTACGAACGGACCAGTGCGGAGCAATCTCGCTGGTCGACCGATCGCCAACGACAATGCTCTCGTGCCCTCGCACGTATCCCCTGAGCGACGGCCAACACGTCACAGAGCGTGGTAGACGACTACCAGCAAACGGGTTCGTAAAGCACACGAACCTCAAGCAACTTTCGCGACCACGATAGCAGTGGTCCTGGCGAAGACTTGCCGCTCGACCGCGGGACTGGCAGCTCTGCGGAGACTAGCGCCGGACAAGTCGTTTCGCGAGTACCTTTGCCGGACCAAATCGCGTCAGTTGCTCCCCGACTGTCTCAAAGCCGCACGACGAATAGAAAGCCTCAGCCTGGGGACTCGCGACGACGTCTACTTGGAACGGAGAGACCCGTCGCCACTCGTCGATCGCCCGAAAAGTGACTGGTAGCTAAATTGCTTTCCGTGCCTTGAGTCCATCGGACTTTCCAATTCTGCAGCATTGGTCGGGGCAAGACCCAGTATCCCGCCTGACGTTGCCCCAAGCGGTAACCCATTCATAGAGAGATAGTTGTAAGCGATCTCTGTTGGTCGATGGCGAAGGCGCTTGGGGTCATTTGGCCGAGCGATCGATGCGGCCGGCACTCGTTGTAGTCGACTCGCCACCGCTCGATGATTTCGCGAGCTTCGGCGATCGTCGTGAACACGTTGTCGTTAAGGCATTCATCCCGGAACTTCCCGTTGAAGCTCTCGACGAAAGCGTTTTGCGTCGGCTTGCCAGGTGCGATGTAGTGCAATTGTACTCGATGCTTTGCCGACCACGCAAGCATCGCAAGACTTGTAAGTTCGGTTCCGTTGTCCATCACGATTGTCTTTGGCAGTCCGCGCACATCAGCAATCCGGTCAAGGACGCGTGTCACGCGCGATCCGCTGATCGAAGTGTCCACTTCGATTGCCAAGGCTTCTCTGGTGAAGTCATCGACGACGTTTAACGTTCGTAGGCGTCGCGAGTTCTGCAACGTGTCGTGGACGAAATCGAGCGACCATCTTTCGTTCGGTGCGGAGACCGCCGGCGGCAAGTCGCCGCGGCCTAAGGCCACTCGTCGTTTCAGACGTTTCCGGACTTGCAAATTGGCCTCGGCGTAAACGCGATAGATCCGCTTGTGATTGGCCACAAGTCCATCCCTGCGCAGAAATATGTCGAGCCGTCGATATCCGAAGCGCCGGCGTTCCGCGGCGAGCTCTTGAAGCCGTTGCAGTAGCGCCGCATCGTCAGTACGTCGAAGCACTCGGCGAAACGTCTTGCGATTGCAAGTTGCGACGGTACAGGCTTTGCGTTGGCTCAGCCCGATCTTGTCCATCACCGCCCGAGCAGCTCGTCGCCGCTGCGCGGGCGTCAGAAGTTTCCCGAAGCGATCAGTTTCAGCGCATCGATCTCGAGCGCGGAATCGGCGAGCAGCTTCTTGAGCCGGCGGTTTTCGTCTTCGAGGCCGCGCATTTTCGCGACGTCGCTAACGGGTCTACTCCCAACTTCTTATCCCACGGATTATCAGAAAAAACGGCGAACTTCTCCCCCACGTCTAGGAGGTTCGCCCCGTGCGCAAATCCCGCTACTCCGACGAACAGATCGCAGCCGCCCTACGCCAAGCCGAGATCGGGACACCAGTCGCCGATATCACACGCAAGCTCGGGATTTCTGAAGCGACGTTTTATGTCTGGAAGAAACGCTTTGGAAGCCTTGGCACGCCCGAGATCCGCGAGTTGCGCCAGCTCCGCGAAGAGAATGCCAAGCTCAAAATGGTCGTCGCTGATTTGACGCTCGACCGCGCTGTGTTACAGGACGTGATCAAAAAAAAGTGGTAGGCCGCGTTCGCCGCAAAACAGTGCTTCCGCATATCCGCAAGACTTGGCAACTGAGCGAAAGGCGAGCGTGTGAGATCCTCAGTGTAAATAGGCGTGCGGTTCGCTATCGATCAGTGCGTACTAACTTCGATGTTGCGTTGCGATCGCGCATCAAAGCGATCGCTGAAGTGCGCATTCGATACGGCCAACGACGAATTCATATCCTTTTGTATCTAGCGCACGCAAGATATACTGCTTCGGCAAAAGATATCGTCTAGTACTTTGTGCCATAGCCATTCCA
>Ga0302279_10001554_pt1 | contig 32329 bp, 29 predicted proteins | sample III_Bog_N3_3_FD_194541 | JGI IMG/M metagenome (GOLD analysis project Ga0302279, IMG submission 194541) | Peat permafrost microbial communities from Stordalen Mire near Abisko, Sweden - III_Bog_N3_3 | ecosystem: Environmental > Terrestrial > Soil > Wetlands > Peat | place: Sweden: Abisko...
CCAAGCGCGATCCCTACGCGCGGGAGCTGTCTCTCCAGCCGCCGTTTCCGAAATCCGGCTGCGTCGTCCGGGACCCCGCGACGTTCCCGTGGCAGGCAGAAGACTGGACGCCGCCGGCGTTCCGCGACCTGATCATCTACCAGCTCCACACCGGCACCTGGTGGGCGGTGGACGAGGCTGGGAGGGACGCGCGCGCAACCCGGCCCGCCACGTTTTTGGACGCCGCCGCCCGGCTGCCGTACCTTCGCGACCTGGGCATAAACGCCATCCAGCTTCTGCCCGTCCAGGAGTTCCCGACCCAGTTCAGCCTGGGCTACAATGGCGTCGATTACTTCTCGCCGGAGAACGACTACGTCCTGTCAGCCGGCGGGGAATTCGATCGGCACCTCATCCAGGTCAACCGTCTGTTCGCGAGCTTCGACAAGCCGGGCCTGACCGCCGCGCAGCTTCAACCCGGTGCGAACCAGCTCAAGTGCCTGGTCGATCTGGCCCATTTGCATGGGATCGCGGTGATCCTGGACCTCGTTTACAACCATGCGGGTGGCGGCTTCGACGACGCCAGCATCTGGTTCTTCGACCGCCAGCCGACTGGGGACCGGAACCATAGCCTGTATTTCACCGACCATGGCTGGGCCGGCGGACAGGTGTTCGCCTACTGGAACGACAGCGTCCGCCGGTTCCTGATCGACAATGCGGACTTCTTCCTGCGCGAGTACCGGACCGACGGCATCCGGTACGATGAGGTGCGGGTGATCGAAAACGAGGGCGGCCGCGCGCTATGCCAGGACATGACCGACGGTGTGCGGGCGACCAACCCGGCCGCGATCCAGATCGCCGAGTACTGGAACCCGGACCGCCCGTCCGCGGTCGCGCCGCCGCCCGGCGGGCTGGGCTTCGACGCTGAACTGGGGGACGGCCTGCGCGACGCCTTGCGCGGGCTGCTCGGGCAAGCCTCCGGCGGCGAGGGCGCCGCGCTCGACCTGGGCTCGGTCGCCGCCGAACTGCACAATCGGCACGGCATTCCCGACGCCTGGCGGCTGGTGCAGTGCCTGGAGAACCAGGACCTCACCTATGCCGGCCACGACGGCGCCGCACGAGTCCCCGTGCTGGCCGATGGCGCGGATCGCAGCTCCTGGTTCGCGCGCAGCCGCAGCCGTGCGGTCACCGCGCTGCTTCTGACCGCACCGGGCATTCCGATGCTGTTCATGGGTCAGGAAATTCTCGAAGACAAACCATGGAGCGACGACCGCAACAATCCAGGCACATTCATCTGGTGGGACGGCTTGGCGCAAGACCGGGTGAGGCGCGACTTCCTGACATTCATGACGGATCTGCTGCACCTCCGGCGAGCCCATCCCGCGCTGCGCGGCGACACCATCCGCGTCTCCCACGTCAGCAATTTCGAGCGGGTTATCGTCGTGCACCGGTGGCTTGACGGTGAAGGCGCCGACGTTGTCATCGTGGCCAGCCTGGATGAACAGCCGAAGCACGAGTACCGGGTCGGACTGCCCGAGCCCGGCATCTGGCGCGAGGTCTTCAACAGCGACGCCTACGACTACTTCCCGAACCCGGCGACGGTCGGCAATGGTGGACAGGTGGAGACCGAAGGCGGGCCGCTGGATGGATTCGAGCAATCCGCCTGGATCACCATCCCCGCCAACGGGGCCGTCGTGTTCGTCCGGTAGGCTCCCCCGACTGACGCGCTCACAGCGACCATGCGACGCATCCGGCGCACGCCCCATTCGTCGTGCCACAAGCGGCGGATGGCGCTACGCTTATCCGCGCTACCCTGCCTCGCCCCCTTCCCATGGGGCGGATTGTAACAATTCGAAGGACACGGACGACAGCCGGTCCTCCCTGCCCCCCTTGGGGCGGATTATCACTCCCTCGGCGCAGCGAGGATCGCCATCGAGCGCCCCGCCACGGTAACGGACGGGCCTGCATCAGGGCAGGCGGTGATATCGGACGCGGCGCAGAGATCCTGGCCGCGCGGGAGCCAGGAACGCGCAAGGATGTGCCAGGGACGACTGGACCAGTCCGACAGGTTGCTCACCGCGAACGGCGTCCAGTTCTCGTTGTAGACGACCATCAGGTCAGGCTCGCCGGGCTTGCCCCACCAGATCGCGGCAAGCTGCGAGGGTGACCCCGCCGGCGGTCCTTCCCAGGCGTAGCTCATCTTGCCGTCGTTCGCCGGATCGCCTGGGGCCGCCCGCGCTGTGGGGGCATAGTCCGCGAACTCGGCGCGTCGCAGATGCGTCCAGCGCCGCCGCAGGGCGATCAGCCCGCGCGTCCAATCGTTCAGCTCCGGCCCGTAGGAGGCCCCGCCGGGGGAAACCGGAGTCCCGTCCTTCAGGCCCCAGTCGATCCAGTTCACCGCGTTCACCGCTGCATCGCCGGAGGCGGATTCCCATTCCCAGCTATTCTTGGCCACCGCCTGCCCCGCGCCCGACTTGCTGCGGCCAAACTCGTCGCCTTGTTGCAGCAGAGGGGCACCGGCGGAGGTCATCAGCACACCGAGCAGCAGCTTTTCGCGCTTGCGGCGCAGATCCTCGTCATTGCTGCTCGACCAGCATCTCTCTTCGTCGTCGTCGAACAGCGTGCAGTCGCGCAGGGTATAGCCGTCGTGCACTGTCACAAGGTCGATCGACCGCCAGGGCTTGCTGGACGCTGGCGGGTCGGAGGCGCCGATCGCGTCGCGTCCCTCGATGAGATGTTTCAGGATGACGGGGTCAAGCAGGTTGCTTTTCGAGAACTGCCGCGCGGCATCGCGGTAGCGGCCCAGCCATTTGGCCCAGCGGTTGTTTTGCCAGTTCCAATCGCCGCTATCCATGAACGCGAACCAGGCTTGCGCCGTGTCCCAGGGTTCGGCGTGCAGGTGGGCGGCCGCGTAGCGTGGATCGTCGCCAACCCACGCAGCGGCGTCGCTTGATCCGTCGGCGAGCAGCAGGCCGAGGTCGAAGCGAAAACCATCGATGCCGTACGCACCGTACCAACGTGCCAGCGAATCCTGAACCAGTTGTTTCGTGAAGCGCTGGCCTCCGGAGAAATCCACGTCGTTGCCGGTGCCACTATCGTTGACGAAACCACCTGCGGAATTCGCCCGGTAGATCTCCGGGACGTCATCGCAGAGATTGTAGCACTTGAAGGCCAGCCGCCCGTTCTGCAGCCAGTTTCCCTCCGCGGTGTGATTGAAGACGACGTCGAGAAACACCGCGATCCCGCGGGCGTGAAACGCCTGGACCAGGCTCTTGAGCTCCGTCACCTGCGCACCCGGCACCGACGCGTAGCGCGCCTCCGGAGCCGCGTAGTTGGTGCTCATGTAGCCCCAGTGATTCAAACGGTCCGGCGTGTCCGCGGTCTCCGCATCGTATTGAACGACGGGCATAAGCTCGACGGCGGTGACCCCGAGTTCGCCCAGGTGGTCGATCCCGGCCGACAGGCCGCCCGGGGTGCGCAGACCGGGCTGCGCGAGCCCCAGATACGTACCGCGCAGCCCGGGCGCCAGACTGGCAAGGCTCGCCGTGTAGTCCTGAACATGCAGCTCGTAGAGGATCAGGTCCTCCGGGCGGACCAGCACGTGGCCGGGTGCGGAATCGGCCGCGTGGTCATGGACGATGTCCTTGCCGCCGCCGGCATAAACGGATGCCTGTCCATCCACGAACGGCGTGGATGCATAGACGCGTGAGTAGCCGACCTCCTGCGTCTGATCGGCATAGGGGTCGTTGAGCACGAAATTGCCGTTCAGCACCGTGCCGAAGGGCCGGTCGCTCGTGGCAGTGCCTTGCCCCGTAACGCGGTACATATAGAGGGTTCCTGGCCCTATGCCGGGGCCGCGGACGCTGACCATCCAATCGCCGGCAGCATTGCGCTGCATGGGCTCCGTGTTCGCCGGGATCTTGGCGTCCGGCGCGTCGTACAGCAGCAGGTCGACCGTGGCGGCGGCCGGCGCATGCAGGTCGAAATCCACCCAGCCATCGGCGCGCGGGTGGGCCCCGTACTGGACCTCCGCCGGCGGTGCGGCCGTCTGCAGCGCATCCGCGGCAAAGGCCGGGACGCAAAGCAGGGTCGTGCCTAACAAGACAGCACAGCAAGTATTGCGGGCGGAATGCATGGCGCAGTCTCCGCTTCTGGGGCGCTTGATCTGCAATTCTAACCGCCCGGTCCGCGGCGCGTCGTTTGGGCAATAGCGGCAGGGGGATAAGCGGACAGTCTTCCGCCATCGTGCCGCGTTGGCGGATGGCGCTCCGCTTATCCGCCCTACCCGAAGTCTCCGCGCGGACCGGTCACTGGAGGTGACCATCACTTGTAACACAGCCGCTCACGCACGTTGATCATACGTACGCCAGCACGTCCCGTACAGCGACCGCTGCCAAGTGGCGCCACCGCAAAGGAGCGCCGACGCCTTGGGGCGGCCGCCGCTGCTGCGTGGCCGCATCACGGCTTCGTCAAGAACCCGCTCAGGCGTTCACATCGACCACGACGCGGCCGCGGACGTCGCCCTTCAGGATTCGCCTGGCTAGATCAGGCAGGTCGCCGAGACCAACGCGCTGAATCATCGCATCCAGCTTGTCCAGCGGCAGGTCCAGCGCCAGCCGGTGCCAGGCGTCCTCACGCTCCGCCTTGGGCGCCATGACAGAGTCGATGCCAAGCAGGCTCACGCCGCGCAGCAGAAACGGGATCACCGTCGTGTGAAGGTCCGTGCCGCCCGCCAGCCCCACCGACGCGGCCGCGCCGCGATACCTGAGCTGGCTCAGCACGGTGGCCAGCGTCGTCCCGCCGACCGCATCGACCGCGCCGGCCCAGCGTTCGGCATCGAGCGGACGGGTGGGCTGGGCGGCCAGGCTGGCACGGTCCACGATCGTGCTCGCGCCGAGACCGCGCAGATAGTCGCCCTGTTCCGGACGGCCGGTGGACGCGGCAACCTGGTAGCCCCACTTGCCGAGGATCGCGATGGCGACGCTGCCGACGCCGCCCGCGGCGCCGGTGACCAGCACTTCGCCGCCCGACGGCTCAAGACCGTGCCGTTCCAGCGCCCTGACCGCCAGCATCGCTGTCAGCCCGGCCGTCCCGATCGCCATCGCGTGCACGGTGGAAAGCCCGTCCGGCAGCTTCACCAGCCAGTCGGACTTGACCCGCGCCTTTTGCGCGTAGCCGCCCCAATGCAGTTCCCCGACCCGCCACCCGGTCAGCACAACCTTGTCGCCAGGCGCAAACGCGGGTGAATCGGACCGCTCCACCGTGCCGGCGAAGTCGATGCCGGGCACGTGCGGATACTGGCGCACCAGCCTTCCCTGCCCTTGCAGCACCAGCCCGTCCTTGTAGTTCAACGTCGAGTGCTCGACCGCAACCGTAACGTCGCCGGCCGGCAGCGCGCTTTCGGCGATGGTCTCGATGCGCGCCTCCACCTTGCCGCCGCCAACGTCATGCAGCACCAGTGCCCGTAGGTCGCCCGCCATGTGTCAGCCTCCTTCCCGGAATGCCTGCCGCATCATGGCGGCCCGCCGCCGGCTCGGCTACTGGCCCCGCGCCTCGCCGGCAACGCTCTCGGCCGGCCGGTCGCCGTCCATGCTTGCCCACACCTCGTCCCAGGTGCCGGTGGTCGCGGCCTTGCTGTATTCGGTGGACCGGTTTTCGAAGAAGTTCGCGTGTTCGACCGCGTTCAACATCTCGTCCAGCCACGGCAACGGATTGCGTTCGAGATGATACAGCGGGTTCAGACCGAGCTGGACCAGGCGCCGGTCGGCAATATAGCGGATGTAGTCCTTCACCTCGCGCGCCGTCAGCCCCTCGACCGGCCCCTGTTCGAACGCCAGGTCGATGAACGCGTCCTCGTGGTCCACGATGGTGGCGCAGGTGACATAGATGTCCCGCCTCAGCGCCTCGGTCCAGACCTCCGGATTCTCCTGCACGAAGGTTCGGAACAGGCGGATGATCGACACGCAGTGCAGCGTTTCGTCGCGCACCGACCAAGAGATGATCTGCCCCATCCCCTTCATCTTCCCGAACCGCGGAAAATTCAGCAGGATGGCGAAGGACGCAAACAACTGAAGACCCTCGGTGAAGGCCCCGAATGCCGCCAGCGTCTTGGCGATCTCATGTTTCGAGCTGACGGTGAAACCCTGCATGTAGTCGTACTTGTCCTTCATCTCCTTGTATTTGAGAAACGCCTGGTACTCGGCTTCCGGCATCCCAATCGTATCCAGCAGATGGCTATACGCCGCCACGTGGATCGTCTCGGTGTTGGAAAACGCGGAGAGCATCATCAGCACTTCGGTGGGTTTGAACACCTGGCTGTATTGTTTCATGTAGCAGTTGTTCACCTCGACATCCGCCTGCGTGAAAAACCGGAAGATCTGGGTCAGCAAATTGCGCTCGGCCGCGGTCACGTTGCGGTGCCAATCCGTCACGTCGTCGGCGAGCGGCACCTCCTCCGGCAGCCAATGCACGCGCTGCTGCGTCAGCCACGCCTCATAGGCCCACGGGTAACGGAACGGCTTGTAGACCGGGTTCTCGGTCAACAGGTCAAAAATCTGCCGAGGCTCACCTTCAGTCGGCACCGCACCATCCATTCTGACTTCCTCCCGGCTACGCTGACACGAACCCAGCGTAGCACCCGGCCTCGCCCGGCACCAACCATTCTCCCACTACATATAGCGGTCAGCGCCCGCCGACATCCACAAGCCCCTGCCGAGCCAGCCGCTCCCGCAGCAGTAAAGGCAGCACCGCCGGACAATCCCACAGATACCGCCGCGCCAGCCGCCCCGGATCGCCCGCCAGCCGGTGCAGCCATTCCAGCCCCGCCCGCCGCATCCAAACCGGCGCCCGCGGCACAGCCCCGGCCAGAAACGCCAGACTCGACCCGACGCACAGCCCCACCCCACGCGCCCGCCCCGTCGCCAAAATCGCCGCCGCCAGCATCTCCTGCGCCGGCGACCCAACCGCCAGAAAAACAAACCGCGCCGGATGCGCCAGCACAAAATCCACCGCCGCCCGCATGGCCACGGGATCACCCGCCAGTCCCATCGGCGGATCGAAATGCGCCGGCGCCACCAACCCACACCGCGCCACCAGACCCGGCAACCAGTCCGGCCGCAACCCCACAATAGTTATCCGCTCACCCGGACGCAGATGCCGCGCCAGCAGCAGCGCCGTCACGTCACTCCCCGTCGCAACCCTGGGCGGCACTAGACCCAGCAGCCGCGCCGCCCCGAACACCACGCGCGAATCCAGCAGCCGCAGCAACGCATCGCGATACAGGACACCAAGCTCAGGACACCGCGCCAGTCGAACCAAATGATCGGCGTTCGGCGTCACCACATAGCCGAATGGCGCCTCCGGACACCGCGCAGCCAGCCATGATGCCGCTTCAAAAGCGTCAAGATCGGCGAACGAAAGGCCAAGCAGGGGCTCCGCCCCTGACCCCGGCAGGGGCTCTGCCCCTGCACCCCGCCAGGAGCCAGCGGCCCCTGGACCCGCATCCGTTTTCATAGCGCCACGCGCACTGTCAGCAGAGCAACGTCCCGCATGAACGCAGTTAGCCCTGCCGGCGCTCCAGCCGAGCTGGTGTCGGTCAGCGTATAGGTCGCCGAGACACGAAGCTGGCGGTTGATCAGCCAGGTCGCGCCAGCCCCCGCCGCCAGGCTGGTCTGAACACCGCCACCCAGGAAGCTCGCACGCTGCATTCCCCCGGAAACCTGCAGCAACACGTTCCGGAACAGTTCATGGTCGATCCGTAGCCGCGCCACGGTATAGGTGTACCCGGCAACCCCCTCCTGCGCAGCGTCCTCGATCGCCCGCGTCACCGTGCCGGTCAGCGTGGTCAACCCGCTCGGCGACCACGCAACCTCAGCCTCGATCAATGGCGCCGTGTGCGCAGCGTACGCCGCCGCGGCAAACGCCCGCCGCTCAACCCCAACCAACAGCCGGTACCGCCAGACCGCGCTGCCCGAATAGTCGATCCCGGCCAACGCCTGAACACTCGTCGAATCCGGCGACGAAACCCCCGGCTGCCCGGACACATAGAAAGTCCCAACCCCGCGCAGCACCACCACCAGATCGCGCTGTGCCGCCGCCTGGTAACGCCCGATCACACTCCCCTGCAGCACGTTGCGGTCCCGGTAGCTCTGGCTCGCGGGCAGCCCCAGAATGGTCGCATTCGCGAAGCGCAACGTCGAAAAGTCCACCGCCGGCGTCACCGTCCAACGGTTCAAAGCGACCGCATAGGCGGCCCTGACATCGTTAACCCCATAGGCAATCGGCTGGTCCGACGGCAGCGCATCCAACTCGGTGCGATCCTCGTGCAGCGCCAGATGCGCCACCGCCAGCGTCAGTGAGTCCCCCCCAATCGCCACCTGCCCGCCAACCGAGCCGGTCCAATCGGTCCGCCCCTGCGACGGAAGGTTGAAAAACCGAGTGTGGCTCAACCCCAGATACGCGCCCAGGCTGTCCCGCGCCCACCCCGAGGCAACCCGCAGTGACGGGCTGGTCCCCAGCGTCCAGCTTCCGCGCTGCGGACTGCCCCCCAACACGTTGCTATCGAAGCCGATCGTCTCCTCGACCTGCGGCCATAGGACGAAAGAGCCCGCCTGAACCCCTTGCGGGTCGAACTCCGGATGCGTTCGCGAGACGACCGTGACGCCGGGCTCGGCGGCGTATCCCGGCACGCCGTCTGGAAACAGGCCGGAAATCATCTGCGCGCACGCCGGTCCGGCGACGCTCCCGACCGCGCCCGCCACGATCAGCGCCAGTCCAATCCGTGCCAATCGCGCTCCCATGATCGGGCCACGGTGTCGGCACGGACCTAAGATCGTGTTAAGGGCCTGACCCTTCACCCAACACCGATGGGACGTATGCGCTACACCACAGTCGCCCTGGTCTGGCTCGGCGGCGTCCTGCTCGCTGCGGCGCTCTATGTGGTCGGACCGGACCGGTTCATCGCGAGCTGCCTGGATGCGTTCGACACGTTGCAAGACGCGCTGCAGAACCTGGCGCTGGTCCTGGGCGCCCGCGCCTATGACGTGCTGCGCGCACTCGCGATCGCGCTCTACATCGTGTTCCTGGTGCTGGCGCTCATGGCGGCCCGCCGCGGCTTCCGCGCTGTCGGACCGCTGGTCGTCGTCTCGATCTTGTTCCTGGCCCTCGTTTGGCGGCCGTTTTCCGACCGGCCGCCGGGCTCGCTCCACTGGCTGGCGGCACTTGCGGTCGTCACGGTGGCCGCGGCCGGCATGACGCGCCAACTGGTCGGCCCGCCGCCGGGCGGCCCGTGGCCTTACGCCAACGACCCGAAAATCTGACGGGAAAGGTGCGGGACCAGCGGCCAACGACAACTCGTTTGCCTTGCTTCATCGTTTCGGCTACATCTGATATGAGCAACTTGCAGCGGAACCTGAAGGCATCCAGATGGGACTTTGGTCCGATTTCATCGGCAACAGGCAACGTGTCATCCACAAGTGGAAGCACTACTTTCCTGCTTACGAATTGCATTTTGCCCGCTTTGTGAACCGCCCGATGCTGTTTCTTGAGATCGGGTGCGGAAATGGCGGCTCGCTGCAAATGTGGAAGCGGTATTTCGGGCCGCACGCGCAAATCGTCGGAATCGACGTCGAGCCGCATTGCAAACAATTCGAAGAAGATCAGATCAAGGTCCGGATCGGCAGTCAGTCGGATATCAGCTTTCTGGCCGCCCTTTTAGAAGAGTTCGGCGTGCCTGACGTCGTCCTGGACGATGGCAGCCACCGCATGAGTGACGTCGTGAAGACGTTCCAATATCTGTACCCTCGCACTGCAGCGGACGGCGTGTATGTTGTCGAGGATCTCCATACGGCCTATTGGGAAGAGTACGGTGGCGGGTTGGGCCGAGAGGGATCATTCATCGAGCTGTGCAAAGGGCTCATCGATGAATTGAATGCTGATTGGACGAGGGAGGCACTTCCTGCGAGCGAGTTCACTCGGTCTACTTTGTCGATGCACTTCTATGACAGCATGGTCGTCTTCGAGCGAGGCCGCCACCTCGCAAAAAGCGCACCTAGGATCGGCGAGCAAGCGCGGGCGCCTGCGGAGATGCTCGCTTCCCTGCTGGGGCGACGAACAGCACGGGTGCTGAATAGACTAACGGGCAGACGCTGACGTTTGACCAAGATCAAACCGATACGCAGACTGTACGTCCCGAGGCATGCCCGAGCCCGCCGACTCTGGCCCTGATCGGGCTGAGGACATTGCGAATTCCGGCCCCGCCGCCAGTCGATTGACTCGCGACCGCCCTCCAGGACATGTAAACAGCAACGAAATCTCCATTTTTTGCAGGTTGGCCTAATAATTCGGCCACCGGTTGTTGCGTAGCCGTCTGCCCAGGCGCAAGGATCGGCATCAAAGGTATTGTTGCCGACAGATCCAAGCGCTAGGCTGCCCCTGTCGCTTAAAAGTAACAGGGGGAGCGGTCGATGCGATACTGGACAGGAGCGGCTCTGTTCATGTTTGGGGCTTGGCTCGTCTACGCGTCTTTCGCCTGGCGCAGGAAGGTCATAGGTATCTGGCGCCAAAACGGGATTCTTGGCGCCATCAGCGCAGCCGGCGGCGTCGAGCCCGAGCTGTCCTCGCTGGCAGTCTTCGGTGAGATCACGCGGCCGATCATCCTTTTTGTGCTTGGGATCATCGCCGTGAAGATGACGATCATCTATGTCATGATCGATGGCGGGGCATATTTCTCGTATTTCGACCTGGCCGGCCTATTGTTCGTCCTGGCTTCCTACGGAATGTGGGTTTCCCTGCGCACAAAATACAGCCTGGTTCGTTTCGCGACCTGACCAAACGAGCGGCGGGAAAGCGCGTCCCGCCGCTCGTGTGCCGTCTTGTACGGTGGCGCCGATGCGAACGCGGCGGCCTCGCCGAGCCCGCCTATTCCCTGCTCGCCATCACCGGCAGATCCGCCTCCCACCCCCCGCCGAGCGCCCGGTACAGCGCCACCAGGTTCGTGGACACGGTGGTCGTGGCGTCGGCAAGCGATTGCTGCGTCGCCAGCAAACTGCGCTGTGCATCCAGCACATCCAGGAATGATGTCACGCCCTGCTGGTAGCGACTCTGCGCCAATCCGAGCGCCTGCCGGTTCTGCGCCACAGCGGCGCTGAGCTGGTCGCGCCGCGCCTGCTCGGTGCGGTAGGCAGTCAGAGCGTTATCCACGTCGTGCCAGGCCTGCAGCAGGGCCTTCTGCCACGCGATGGCTGCCTCCTGCTGCTGCGCCTTGCGAAGCTGCAAGGTGGAGCGAAGCTGGCCGCCCTGGAAGATCGGCAGGGTAATCCCCGGCCCGAACGCATATTGCCGCGCATTCAGGTCCCACAGCGTGTTCCACTGCAGCGCCTGGAAGCCGAAGCTGCCATTCAGCGTAACGCTCGGATAGAAATTCGCCACCGCCACGCCGATATCGGCGGTCGCGCCGTGGAGCTGCGCCTCGGCCTGGCGGATGTCCGGCCGCCGACGCACCAGTTCGCCGGGCAACCCCACCGGCACCTCGGGCGGCACCGGGGGCACCGGCTTCGCCTCCTCCAGATCCGCACGCAGCGCGTTGGGCGGTTGGCCGAGCAACAGGGAAAGCGCGTTGATCAGCGACGCCGCCTGCTGCTCCAGCCCCGGGATTTCCGCGGATATCGTGTGCACCTGGGCGGAGGCGTTGGCCACGTCCAGGTCGGTGGTCACGCCCCCCGCCGCCCGCTGCTGGGTAAGCTGCAGGCTCTGCTCGGACGATTGCAGGTTTTCGCGCGCGATCGCCAGCCGAAGCTGCGCGCCGCGAAGCTGGATGTAATCCCGCGCCACGTCGGCCAGCGCCGACAGCAGCACCCCGCGCTGGGCTTCGACCGAGGCGAGTTCGGACGCCTGGGCGCTCTCGACCGAGCGGCGGACGCGGCCCCACAAATCCAGCTCCCACGACGCCGACAGCCCATACTGGTAGATGTCGAACGGCGGAATGCCGGATGCCGGGATGCCGCCCGCCCCGAACGTGCCAGTGGCGCCGCTGGCCGAACTGCCAGGAGCGCTGCTGCCCGAGGCGCCGGGAAACGCGGTGAACACGCCCTCGTTCGACGCCTTCTCCCGCGTGTAGGAGCCGTTGCCGTTGATGTTCGGGAACAGCGAGGCGCGGGCGATCCCGAGCTGCGCCCGTGCCTCGGCGATCCGCACCGCCGCGGTGCGGACGTCCAGGTTTTGCGCGACGACCCGACGCTCCAGGCTGGTGAGCTGCGGGTCCTGGAACATGGTCCACCACTCGGCGTCCATCGGCTCCGCCACCGGCATGCTCGGCCCGGGCTTCGGCAGGTCCGGCCGGCGGGAGAACCACGACCCCGGCGCGGACCAGCCTGGCGTCTTGTAGTCCGGCCCGACGGTGCAGGCGCCAAGCGCCAGCAGGCCAAGGACCAGCATGGTTCTCCCCGACGGCCCCATGCCAATCTGGCCCATGCCCATCAGGCTGCCGCGGCCACGCGCCCTGGCATCCGGGGCAGCAGCAACACGTCCGGCCATATCACCAATGCCATCATTCCCAGGGCCCAGAAGATGTCGAGATAACTCATTACGGCCGCCTGTGCCTGCACCACCCGTGCGATCGATGCAAGAGGCGTACCCCAGCCAGGGCCGTGGCGGTAACGTGCTCGGCGAGGCGCTCGTGGTGGAACTGCGTGCGCCATGCAGCGGCGTGGTGACGAAGTCACGCCGAACGCGCCACCCAGGTTGCGCGACAGGTTGAAGATCGCCGACACGTCGCTGTTCTTATCCGGCGGCTTCAGCCTGTGCCAGGCAAGGCTTGCGCTGCGTGCTCGCGACTCCCGCGCCGACAGAACTGGAGCGGGTGGTGGACGCCGCTGAGGCGATGTTTCTGCAACGCTATGGGATGCCGTGACAGCCGCCGAGGCCGGGGCACGCCGCGGCCCGGTTGGGGGCCCGGTGAAGCCCCCGAGGCGGCGGCACGCCTCGGCCGGCATTCTGCTTCCGCTACGTAGGGCGGATAAGCGTAGCGCCATCCGCCTCTGCGGTGCGACGGACGGGAACGGCGGATGGCGCAAGGGCTTATCCGCCCTACCAGCCGCCCCACACCAAATCCCGCGCCTGGATTATCGCGGCGACAGCACCATCACCATCTGGCGATTCTCCATCCGCGGCATCTGCTCCACCTTCGATGTCTGGTCCATCTCGGTGCGGATGCGTTCGAGCACGCGCACGCCGATGTCCTGGTGCGCCATTTCCCGGCCGCGGAAGCGCAGCGTCACCTTGACCTTGTCGCCTTCTTCGATGAACGACTTCATGGCGCGCATCTTCACCTGATAGTCGTTCTCATCGATGTTCGGGCGGACCTTGATCTCCTTGATCTCGATGACTTTCTGCTTCTTCTTGGCTTCGTTTTTCTTCTTTTGCTGCTCGTACTTGAATTTGCCGAAATCGAGAATCTTCGCCACTGGCGGCTCGGCGTTCGGACTGATCTCGACGAGGTCGAGCCCGACGCTGTAGGCGCGCAGCATGGCTTCGCGTGTGGTCAGCACGCCCTGCATCTCGCCGTCCTGGTCGATCAGCCGCACCTGGGGAACGCGGATTTCCTCGTTCACTCGGGGCCCGTCACGCGTTGGCGGAGCGGGCATTGGTCCTCTTGCTATGGGTCTCTCCTACTGCTGTTTGAGTCGCGTTGGGTGTTGTCAGGCTGGTTCGGGTAACGCGGGAAATCGCGCGGAAACGCCGCCGGCTCCTCGCGTGACCGTCACCATTGGGTAGTCTCGCCGATTTCGCTAGTGGCAATCAAGCGTGGCAATCAAATGTGCCAATCAAGCGCCCGTTGCCGCCCTTGCAAGATCGGGCGGCGTGGCCTCCGCTACAAGCCGTGCCACCGCCTGATCCAGCGGCAGCACCGCCTGCGCCTCGCCGCCCAGCCGCCGCAGCGCCACGGTGCGCGCCTCGGCCTCCTTCCGGCCGACCACGACCAGAACCGGCACATGCGCCAGGCTGTGCTCGCGGATCTTGGCGTTGATCTTCTGGTTGGAGAAGTCGAGCCGCACCTCCAGCCCGGCCGCCCGGAACGCTGCCGCCGTCTCGCGCGCGTATTCGTCGGCGTCGGACACGATGGTCGCCACCACCACCTGCACCGGCGCCAGCCAGAGCGGGAAGCGCCCGGCATATTGCTCGATCAGGATGCCGAGGAAGCGTTCGAAGCTGCCGAGCACGGCGCGGTGCAGCATCACCGGGCGCCGGCGGCAGCCATCCTCGGCGACGTATTCCGCGTCCAGCCGCTCCGGCAGCACGAAATCGACCTGCAGGGTGCCGCACTGCCAGTCCCGGCCGATCGCGTCGCGCAGCACGAATTCCAGCTTGGGGCCGTAGAAGGCGCCCTCCCCGGGGTTCAGCTCGTATTCGACGCCGGCGGTCGCGCACGCCTCCTTCAGCGCGGCCTCGGCCCGGTCCCAGACATCATCGGCGCCGGCACGCACGGCCGGGCGGTCGCTGAACTTGATGCGGAACTCGGGGAAGCCGAAGTCGCGGTAGATCGACGACAGCAGTTCCACGAATTTTACGGTTTCCGATGCGATCTGCTGCTCGGTGCAGAAGATGTGCGCGTCGTCCTGGGTGAACGCACGCACCCGCATGATGCCGTGCAGCGCGCCCGACGGCTCGTAGCGGTGGCAGGAGCCGAATTCCGCCATCCGCAGCGGCAGCTCACGGTAGCTGCGGAGGCCCTGGCGGAAGATCTGCACATGGCAGGGGCAGTTCATCGGCTTCAGGGCGAGCACTTTGTCCTCGTCCGCGACCTGGGCGACGAACATGTGCTCGCGGAATTTCTCCCAGTGGCCCGATGCCTCCCAGAGCGAACGGTCCACGAGCTGGGGGGTCCGCACCTCCTGGTAGTCGGCCGCCTCCAGCCGCCGGCGCACATAGGCCTCGGTCGTGCGGTAGATCTTCCAGCCGTTCCGGTGCCAGAAGATGCTGCCGACCGCTTCTTCCTGGAGGTGGAACAGGTCCATTTCCTTGCCGATACGGCGGTGGTCGCGGCGCTCCGCCTCCTCCAGCATGTGCAGGTAGGCGTCGAGCTCCTTCTGGTCGCGCCAGGCGGTGCCGTAGATGCGCGACAGCATGGCGTTGTGGTGATCGCCGCGCCAATACGCGCCGGCCACTTTCATCAGCTTGAAGGCGGTGCCCACGTCCGCGGTCGAGCGCATGTGCGGGCCGCGACAGAGATCGACCCAGTCGCCCTGCCGATACAGCGTAATGGTCTGGTCGGGCGGCAGGCCGTTGATCAGTTCGGCTTTGTATCTCTCGCCTTTGGAGTCGAAGAAGCGGATCGCTTCGTCGCGGTCGATCACCTCGCGCTGGAACGGGGCGCTGGCGGCGACGATCTCGCGCATCTTGGTTTCGATGGCGACGAGGTCGTCCGGCGTGAACGGCTGGTTCCGGCCGAAGTCGTAGTAGAAGCCGTTCTCGATCGACGGGCCGATGGTGACCTGGGTGCCGGGGAACAGAGCCTGCACCGCCTCCGCCATCACGTGCGCGGCGTCGTGGCGGATGAGTTCCAGCGCGTCCGGGTCGCGGCGGGTGACGAACACTATATTTGCGTCGCGGTCGATCTCGGTGGCCAGGTCCACCAACTTGCCGTCCAGCTTCATGGCGAGCGCGGCGCGCGCCAGGCCAGGGCCGATCGCCGCCGCAACCGCGGTGCCCGTCACCGGCCCGTCGAAACGGCGGACGGAGCCATCGGGCAAGGTCAGGGCGGGCATGGACGCTGGTCTCCTGGGTGCGTTGCTGGGGGACCGTCTATGGCGTCATGGGGCTGTCGCCGCAACCCCCGGGAGCGCGGGGCGCGGGGCAGGTTTGCGCGGGGTACGACGGCCGTTGGCAGAGGGCATGCTGTTTGGGGAAGATAATGACCCTTGCCGGCGCCTGGCCCCACGCATAACATGTCGAACTAGAAATGGTGCGCTGCCCGGCCATACCATCGGAGATCAGATAGTGAGATCACCCTCGTTCGATACAACCGCGTCTAAATGCTTTATTTTGCTCACTTTGCTTGCGCTAGCTGGATGCAGCGTCGCAATGTCTGCAAGTCGTAGCACATATAAAGGCGACCCAGCGCTTATCCAACCCGGCGCCGATAGAGCTGTCATCGAATCAACCTTCGGCCCACCTAATATGATGGCGAGCGCAGACGGTGGACAAGTGAAGGCAATCTATAAGATTGATCCGAATGCCCATAGTTTAGGCGCTAGAAATGCTGCCGTTGCGGGCCATGTTGTTGCAGATGTGTTGACCCTCGGGCTCTGGGAGGCTGTCGGGACACCGCTCGAATTGGCCTCACAAGATAAGTTCACGACCTATATCATAGTTTATAGCGCACAAAATAAAGTCGCGACTGTAGAGACCGTATAATAGCACTTCCCGCAAGGATAGTTGAGATGGTGGGCGCACGTGGGATCGAACCACGGACCTCCTCCGTGTCAGGGAGGCGCTCTCCCGCTGAGCTATACGCCCTCTCGTCGGGAGCCGGGCTGATAGCCGCCTTCGATCTGTCGCGCAAGCTGTCGTGACAGGCCGCGGGCACAGGCCCCGCGCAACAGTGGGTGGACGGGTGCAACGCCGCAGTCGTGTTGCGCCGGCCCGCTTGTTCGGTTCCAGACAAATTGGGGCATCAGGCCGCTCGCCCGTTGCCCCCCACACAGCAAAGCCAATAGGTTAGGTCGCGCCCCCGCGCTGGCACGCCGGTTGCTTGGCCCCGCTCGACGAACCGGCGTGGAGACGCGGATGTCCGACTTGACCGTTGCCCGGTCCGACCAGGCGATCACGCAGCCTTCCCGGCTGGTCGGGATCAACGACAGCACCCTGCGCGACGGCGAGCAGGCGCCTGGCATCGCCTTCACCATCGCCGAGAAGGTCGCGATCGCCCGCGCGCTCGACGCCGCCGGCATCGATGAGATCGAGGCCGGCACGCCCGCCATGGGCGGCGGCGAGATAGAGGCCATGGCCGAGATCGGCCGCGTCGTGCGTCACGCCGCTGCGATCGCCTGGGGCCGCATGACCGAGGCCGACGTCGATGCCTCGGTTCGCACCCGCCTGCCCCGGGTCAGCCTGTCGGTGCCGACCTCGGAACGGCAGATGCGCGCAAAAAGCATGCGCGGGCCGGAGGACGTGCTGGCGCGGATCGCCCACGTCGTGCCCTACGCGCTGGATCGCGGACTGCGGGTCGCGGTCGGCGGCGAGGATTCAAGCCGCGCCGACCCCGACTTCCTGCTCCGCGTGCTCGATGCGGCGGCGGCAGCCGGCGCGCACCGGTTCCGGTTTGCCGACACGCTGGGGGTGCTGGACCCGTTCGCAACCCAGGCGATCCTGGCGAAGCTGCGGGCCGCCACCGACCTGGAGATCGAGTTCCACGGCCATGACGATATCGGCCTGGCGACCGCCAACTCGCTGGCGGCGGTCCGCGGCGGAGCGACGCATGTCAGCGTCTGCGTGACCGGCCTCGGCGAGCGCGCCGGCAACGCCGCCTTGGAGCAGGTCGTGGTGGCGCTGGCGCGCACCGGGCTGGGGCGGACCGGAACGCGGTTCGACCGCCTGCCGGCGCTGGCGGCGCTGGTGTCGCGTGCCGCCGGCCGGCCGGTGGACGCCGCTAGCCCGATCGTCGGCTCGGCGGTGTTCAGCCACGAATCGGGGCTACACGTGAGTGGCCTGCTGCGCGACGCCGGCACTTACGAGGCGCTCGATCCCGCGCTGTTCGGGCGGTCACGGCGGATCGTGCTGGGCAAGCATTCGGGGCTGGCGGCGGTGCGGCATGCGCTGGGCGGGCTGGGGCTGCAGGCGGACGAGGCCCATGCCGGCCGCGTGCTGGAGCGGGTGCGGCGGCATGCGGTCGCGACCAAGCGTGCGATCGAGCCGTCCGAGCTGGCCGCGTTCCACGCCGACACGGCGCCGGCGCCAAAACGGCGGGGGGTGCTGAGCCGGCTGGGGCTGGACTCGCTGCTGGTCTCGGCGACGAGCCCCGCCTGACCGGTCGCGGGCGGTGACGGACCGATCGCCTGTGCTGGATCGCGGTGTTGGCCGCGGGCCGGCGGTGGCGGTGGTCCTGGGGACCAACGACATTGCGTCGGCGATCGGATGGCGGATGGCGCGGACCGGTTGGGGCGTGCTGCTGCTGCGCGATCTGGACGTGGCCGTGCTGCGGCGGGGCATGGCATTCGATGACGCGCTGGAAGACGGGACGGCCTCGCTGGACGGCGTTGTGGCCGTGCGCGCCGCGGACCCTGTTGCCGCCGCCGCGGTGGTGGCCTCGGCGGGCGGGGTGGCCGTTGGGCGCTTCGGGGTTGGCGCGCTGATCGCCGCTCGGGTGATGGGGCTGGACGCGCTGGTGGATGCGCGCATGCACAAATACGCGGAACGGGAGGATTTGCAGCCCCTCGCCACCTGCGCCGTGGGCGTTGGTCCGGGGTTCGTGGCCGGCAGCAATGTGCATGTGGCGGTCGAGAGCCTGCCCGGGGCGGAGGGCGCGGTCGTCGCCGCCGGTCCCACCGCGTCGCCGACCGGCAAGGCCATTCCGCTGGGCGGCGCCGGGGCGGAACGCTTTGTCTATGCGCCGCTGTCCGGTCCGTGGGTGGCCGAGGCGGCGTTGGGGGTGTGGGTGGAGGCGGGCCAGCGCATCGGCCGGATCAGCGGAGTCGCTCTGGAGGCGCCGCTGGCGGGCACGATCCGCGGCCTGGTGCGGTCGAGCCCGCACGGCATTGCTCGGGGGACCAAGCTGCTTGAGATCGATCCGCGCCCGGGGGCGGTGTGGCGCGGGATTGCGCGTCGGCCAGGGCGGATCGCTGCTGGGGTGGCGGAGGCGTTGGGGGCTGGTGGCGTTGTGGGGTTGGTCGAGGCGGCTTGCGCGGCGTGAGTCAAACTGATAACAATTCCGAATGATAGTTGAACCCCTCTGGGCCGTGCGAACGTTCGCGACCGAGCGACATGAAAGAGCGACGGCAGATTTACGAAACCGCCGGAGTTAATTTAGTTATGCTTGCACGAAGATTAGTCGAACAGATGGGCTCGCAGGCCAATGCTGCAATAGGGCAAGTCCTATTACGCGGCTCTCATTCAATGAAATCACCGCCACGCTGCGAAATCGGCTTTGTGGCAGCAGTTGTATTGGGAGGAATCAACCAAATAGCTTCCGCTTGGCGGCCTTTATTATCTAATGCAGGATTTCTGCTGAGGATCAAAGGCGTCTTTTGCCATGCAGCACCTATAGTAGAATTTATGAATTCATCTGGCGATTCGAATAGATGTGAACTGGCGGATCTATTGGTGGTCGTAGATAAGCATTTTTCGGGGGAAAGCGTGAGGTTAGCGTCTCTCATTCAGGCTAAAATGGCCAATAAAGCTGGACACGTAATTCTAAAAGGAAGCTCAAGTACAGTACAGTGCAACCTTTACCAGAATTGGCCGGATTTCACTTTTGTCGAAAAATCGTATCCGGCCAGAATATTTGATCTACGTAGCGGGATTGGCAGTAATCAATCCGGAACATTTGGAGTGATTGACAGATATTCTCGAAGCGGAAAATCAAGTCCACCGCGATGGACCCAAATATCGGCACGCCCGAAGCCTACTAGCGCACTTAACTTCCCAGAATTAGGAACTTATATCGCCGAAATGGTGGACGGGACAATATCCAATTTCGGCCGGGTGGCGACACGATCTCTCGAAACGGGCTGGAGCGAACTGGTCGAGGAGCTACTGGTCACTACCTATCGCCGAGCTTTCCGACACCGTTTGACGCTGGGTGAACAGCGATCGGCGCGGGGAACTGAGGCTGTGGCCTGTTTTATTTCTCAGGATACTGGAGATATTCGCCACAGCATCTGGTTTAGCTCCGGTGGACGGCCGCCCTTCGATCGTGTAGAAACCATCGAAGATGATGGAGACCCAAGCGGCATCAGCATATTGCACATTTTAGTTGAGCAAAAACCTCATCGACGCGGCATAAAAAAACGGCCAAAGATTAAACCAAATTATACGCTAAGAATACGACAGGATGATACAATAAATACCTCACAGTCAGAAACGACAAATGCGCTGGAATCTTTATTAGTTAAATCTGATGAGATTCGCCTTAAAGTCGTTGGCCCAGGCGGTTTAAAGAATGACGTTTGGGAAGTTTTTGCTTACGGAAAAAAAGAGGTATTATTCAAATTGTGGTGCCAAGACTTAATAGATAAATTCAGAATTGATTAGACCTTGCAAAACATCACCTCAGATCCCGAAAAGCCTTGATCCTCACAGCATGATCGGGAAAGCGCGCGGTGATCTCCAACTCACCGCCCATCGCCTCGATGAAGCGGCGCAACGTACTCACATACATATCCGCCCGCTTCTCGATCTTGGCGACGGCGGGCTGCTCGACATGCAGAATCTCCCCCAGCGCTGCCTGCGAAAGCTGCCGAGCCGTCCGAAGCTGGCTCAGGTCCATTTCCTCGCGCAGTTCTTCGGACAGCCGGTCCACCCGCGCACGCCGCTCCGGCGGCATCTTCGCCAACAGCGCGGAAAACTTGTGCCGCCCAGTCATAGCAAACCCTCCGCCTTCAGTTCCGTCAGATGCGCGTCGTAGAGGTCGTCCGCCAACGGCACATACTCCTCGTAGAACCGATCCCTGCCCGTCTTGTCGCCGCCGATCAGCAGGATCGCCGCCCGGCGCGGATCGAACGCATAGAAGACCCGCAACGGATTGCCGCCGCTCTGCACCCGCAATTCCCGCATATGGGCGTGCCGCGACCCGTTGATCCCCGAGCAATGCGGAAACGGCAGCGCCGGACCGTGCTGGGCCAGAAGTGTAACCGTCGCCGCAAGCCGGTCCTGCTGAGCCTCGTTCAATCCGGTCCACCAATCACCGAACTCGTCGGTATATTCGACCTCCCAGACCACGCCCTATATATTCCTTCCATGGAATGCCGTCAAGGTCCGGCCTCCCACAAAGCCTGCCATGCCTTAATTTTCCATTGGTCCATGCCAAGCCCGCGCCCGGGGCGCACGCGGCGGGCGATCTCACTCCTGGCCGAGTTCAACTCTCCGGAACGACGCTCGCAAAACCCGGGTCACTCCGGAGAAACGGCCAGCACACGGTAGTCGTCCGACGCCACGCCTCGGCTCGCGGCGGCGAGGTCGCGCGCCAGCCGGTCAGCGATCGCAACCCGGTAGTGCAACGAGTCCCAGTAGTTGTCATCGTTCTCCGTGATCGGGCTCGGCCGCATGAAGTCCACGACCAACGTGTTCGGCTGCCCCTGGGCCATCGCGACGACGCGGCGCTTGCACTCGTCCCACACCGCGGCGATCGGCGAATCGGGCGACCACAACCGGACGTGATTGTAAGGCACGAAGAACAGCACGCGCCGTGTCGAAGCCGGCAGCTTCGCGAGATCGCCGGCGAGCATCTCAAGCGCGGCAAAGCGCCACGCAGCAGGCGGCCCGATGCGCGGCCCGGGCGGAGTCGAGGCGCCGGTTTCCTGCCGCAGATGCTCGGCAACGCGTGCGGCGTCGTATTCGCTGTCCGGCGGAACGAAGCTGGTGTAGCCGTCCCGGCCGTAGGTCGGCGGCTTGGCGCCGATCAGGATGCCGAACAACTGTCCCGCCTCCTGCACGGCGTACATGTTCAACATCTCGGCGTAGCCCCGCCAGCGATTGGCGCCATACATCCAGGCGGGAAACGCACGCGGCGTAAACATCTCCAACGTATCGCCGGTGGCGCACCAGCGCACGTCCAGCCCGACCATCACCATGCGCGGCGCCTGGTGCGCGCGCCGGAAGACGTCGAACAGACGCGACTGCTCGTACGCCGTGGCATCGTTCATCGCCAGGTTCGCAAACCGTGCGCCGAACGCCGGATCGAGCGCGGCGGGCCGCAGCAGCCGGCTGGTCGAGGTGCCGAACAGCGCGCTGTCGAACCGGTCGGAGCGGGCCAGCGACGGAAACGCGAAGCGTGCGTTGCCCGCGACCGGCACCCGGTCGAGCGGAGGCGACAGCGGCAGCGTGTCGAACGGATCGACCAGCACGACGAAGGCGTAGATCACCCCCGCCGCGACGGCGGCGGCGCCAACGGCAAGCCGGAAAAACCGGCGCCAGGGGTTAGAACTGGAAGTAGATGAAGACATTGGGCAGTCGTCCGCCAACCAGCAGCAACAAATAAGCCAATCCGGCTCCGGCCGGCACCGCCAGCCACGGGTGCGGCCGGAGCATGCGCAGCGCGGCCTCCTGGCTGGTGGGTCCCAGCAGCGCGATCGCGGCGCCGCCCGCCAGCACCGCGACGTCCTCCTGTTTCAGTGGCAGACTGCCAATGCCGTTCGTCCCCAGCATCGCGAGCAGCCCCTGGCCGGCATGGGTGAAGTCAGGCGAGCGAAACAGCATCCAGCATGCCATGACGAACAACAGCGTCACCGCCCAGGCGAGCGCGCGCGGCATGCGCAGCCCGCGGTCCTGCCAGATGTGGTTCACCGCCAGCGCCGCGCCGTGCAGGCCGCCCCAGGCGACGAACGTCCAGTTGGCGCCGTGCCACAGCCCGCCCAGCAGCATTGTGGCCACCACGTTCAGCGCCTGCCGCGGCGGGCTGCAGCGGTTGCCGCCCAGCGGGATGTACAGGTAGTCGCGCAGGAAACGGCTCAGCGTCATGTGCCAGCGCCGCCAGAAGTCGCGGATCGAGACGGCGCAGTACGGGGCATTGAAGTTAAACGGCAGGCGCAGACCGAACATCAGGGCCAGTCCGATCGCCATGTCGGAATAGCCCGAGAAGTCGAAGTAGATCTGCAACGTGTAGGCACCGCAGGCGGTCCATGCCTCGGCCGCCGACAGCGGCCCGGTCAGCGCCTTGGCGAACAGCGGATCGGCCAGCATCGCCAGCGTGTCGGCCAGTGCGACCTTCTTCGCCACGCCGATGATGAACAGGATGAAGCCGCGCGACAGGTTCTCCCACATCTCGGGCCGCCGCGGATCGGCGGCGAATTGCGGGATGATCTCGTTGTGCCGGACCAGCGGTCCCGCGATGAGCTGCGGAAAGAAAGTAACGAACATGCAGAAGTCGAGGAAGCCGTAGATATGCCGGTCGCCGCGTTTCAGGTCGATCAGGTAGGAGATTTTCTGGAAAACGAAGAAGCTCATGCCCAGCGGCAGGATAAGCTGCCAGGGCTGCCAGTCGCCGCCGAACGCGCCGTAGACCGTGCCCCGCAGGAAGTCCGCGTATTTGAACAGGCCGAGCACCGCCAGGTTCAGCGCCACGCCGAGCAAGGGAATCCACCCCGCGCGCACCCGCCCGAACCACTGGGCGATCAGCCAGTTGGCAAGCGTCAGACCTGCCAGCAGCGGCACAAAGCGCACGTCCCACCAGCCATAGAATGCCAGCGATGCGACAACCACCAGCGCCTGCCGCGCGGCCTTATGCGCAGCCAACGCGTAATACAGCGACAGCACGATCGGCAGAAAGCCGATGATGAAGACTTGCGAGTTGAACAGCATTATTTTTGGAGCACCACCGGAATGACTTCGGCGCCGCCCTGCATCGCGGGCAATCCTGCCGGCAGGGCTGGGCGCGAGGCCAACTCGGGCCGCAGGATGTGCTCGTGGCTGGCATGAGCGCCGCGCCCTGGCACTTGCACCGTGAACTGTCTTGCTGCCATGGCTGCATCCTTCCGTTTCACAGCGACAGAATCACGATCCACAACAGAGCACAACACGCGGCTCCGGCCCTGGCCGGCTCGGGCAGGCGGGTTCGGCTATCTCCAGGTGGTGGAAAACCATCGGGTTGGCGGAAAGCCCAACCGGCGCACCTGAGCTCAGCGCATCACCTGCGGTCGGATGATCGACCTCTGGTTCGCTACGCCGCTGGTATGATTCCCATACAAGAACCGGAACGCAAGTGCTTCCCCGCCCTCCCCCCTGTCGGGGATGCGACAACGTCGCAAGCCAGACACCACCCCGCCGCTCTAACCCCCGACAACTCCGCCACTTTCCCTCTGGCACGCGTCTTGCTTCATCTCACAGATGAACACGTTGGCGCCCCGGCGCCGCAGGCCGAACAGAGGGACGGAGAGGCGGAATGATCCAGCTCACCGACAACGCGGTGGACGCAGTGCGCAGTGCGATCCTGGCGGCCAAGGCCCCGGTCCAGGGCATCCGCATCATGGTGGAAGCCGGCGGCTGTAGCGGGCTGAAATACATGATGGGCCTGGTCTCGGCCGGCGAGCCCGACGACATCCTGGTCGAGCGGGGCGGGCTGAAGCTGTTCGTCGATCCGGCCAGCGGCCGCCACCTGGACGGCACCGTCATGGACTTCGTCACCAACGACGAATGCCGCGGCTTCACCTTCGAAAATCCGAATTCCTCGCGCTGCGGCTCCTGCAGCAAGTCGTGCGGCTGAGACAGGACACAGCGCCATGTGGGACTACACCGACAAGGTCAAGGAATACTTCTTCAACCCGAAGAACGCCGGCGTGCTGGAAGAAGCCAACGGCGTCGGCGAGGTCGGGGCCATCGCCTGCGGCGACGCGCTGCGCCTGATGCTGAAGGTCGATCCGCACACCGAAATGATCACCGACGCGCGCTTCCAGACCTTCGGCTGCGGCTCGGCGATCGCGTCATCCTCCGCGCTGACCGAGATGGTTATCGGCCGCACGCTGGATGAGGCACTGAAAATCACCAACCAGGACATTGCCGATTACCTGGGCGGCCTGCCGCCGGAAAAGATGCACTGCTCGGTGATGGGCTACGAGGCGCTGCGCGCCGCCGTCGCGAACTATCGCGGCGAGACCTGGTCGGACGACCACGAAGACGGCGCGCTGATATGCAAGTGCTTCGGCGCCGACGAGGGCATGATCGAGCGCGCGATCCGCATCAACAAGCTGACCTCGGTCGAGCAGGTCACGCATTTCACCAAGGCCGCCGGCTCCTGCGGCACCTGCGTGGAAGCGATCGAAGGCGTGCTGTTGCGCACCAACGCGTCGATGGTCGAAGCCGGCGAGCTTGATGCCGGCCTGGCGTTCAATCCCAACGCGGTCGCCGCACCGGTGCGGCGCGCGCACAAGACCTCGCCGCTGGCCGGCCCGCCGAAGCACATGACCACGTTGCAGAAGATCCGCATCATCGAGCAGGCGATCGAGGAGATGCGGCCGTTCCTCCGCGCCGATGGCGGCGATTGTGAACTGGTCGACGTCGAAGGCGACCGCGTCATCGTCCGCCTGGTCGGCGCCTGCGTCGGTTGCCAGATGGCCAGCGTGACGGTGAACGGCATCCAGGAGCGGCTGATCGCCAAGCTGGGCCACCCGCTGCGGGTCATTCCGGCGCCGGCCGGTCATTGAGGGAGAACGCCATGCGCCCGGTTTATCTCGACAACAACGCCACCACCCGGGTTGATCCCGAAGTGGTTGCGGCGATGCTGCCGTTCTTCACCGAGCAGTTCGGCAACGCCTCCTCGATGCATGCGTTCGGCGCCGAAGTCGGCGGCGCCTTGCTGCGTGCGCGGCGCCAGCTCCAGGCGCTGCTCGGCGCGGAGTTCGACCACGAGATCGTCTACACCTCCTGCGGCACCGAGTCGGACAACACCGCGATCCTCTCGGCGCTGGAAACCCAGGGCGGGCGCAACGAAGTCATCACCTCGACGGTCGAGCATCCCGCGATCCTGCAGCTCTGCGCCTGGCTGGAAAAAAGCCGCGCGGTGAAGGTCCACAAGATCGGCGTGGACGCCAGGGGGCGGCTGGATATCGACGCCTATCGCAAGGCGCTGGGGCCGCGCACCGCGATCGCCTCGATCATGTGGGCAAACAACGAAACCGGAACGATCTTTCCGGTGGAGCAACTGGCGGAGATGGCGCACGAGGCCGGGGCACTGTTCCACACCGATGCGGTGCAGGCCGTCGGCAAGATCCCGATGGACCTGAAATCATCGGAAATCGACCTGCTGTCGCTGTCGGGCCACAAGCTGCACGCGCCGAAGGGCGTCGGCGCGCTGTATGTGCGGCGCGGCGTGCGACTGCGGCCGATGCTGCGCGGCGGCCACCAGGAGCGTGGCCGGCGCGCCGGCACCGAGAACGCCCCCAGCATCATCGCGCTGGGCCGCGCGGCAGAGCTGGCCATGGCGCATATGGAAGAAGAGAACACCCGCATCCCCGCGCTGCGTGACCGGCTGGAGAAGGGGCTGCTGCAGCGGATCGGCAACAGCATGGTCACCGGCGACCCGGAGAACCGGCTTCCCAACACCACCAACATCGCCTTCGAGTACATCGAGGGGGAAGGCATTCTTCTGCTGCTGAATCGAGCAGGCATTGCCTGTTCCTCGGGCTCGGCTTGCACGTCGGGTTCGTTGGAGCCGTCGCATGTGCTGCGCGCCATGAACATTCCCTACACCGCCGCGCATGGTGCGATTCGCTTCTCGTTCTCGCGCGACAACACCGACGAGGACGTGGACCGCGTGCTGGAGGTCATGCCCGGCGTCGTCGAACAGCTCCGCTCGCTGTCGCCGTTCTGGAAGAGCGGCGGCCAGGCGGCCAGCCAGTTCGCTCCGACCTACGCTTAAGGGTGCAAACATGACAGTCCTGGACAGCATGCGCGGCCTGTCGTCGGCGGAGGAGTTTTTTGCCCTGCTCGACGTGCCGTACGACCCGACTGTGCTGCGCGTGGCGCGGCTGCACATCATGCGGCGGATGGGCGAGTACCTGTCTGGCACGGATCTGGCCGGTGCGGATGACGACACGGCGCGCCCGCTGTGCCGGGCACATCTGCAACGGGCATACGACGATTTCGTCGTATCCACGCCAATCGAACAGCGCGTGTTCAAGGCGCTGAAGGATGCGGTGGAGCCACGGCCAAAAGGCTTCGTGTCGTTCGATACGCTCACGGCGGCGCAGGAGGAAACCTGACCGTCATGTTCGCTTCCCGACACGCCGTGTCTGTCCCACACGCCCAAGTCGGTGCGAACCGAGCCAATTTCGCGTTGGCACGGCGCTTGCCATGAAGCCTGCCAGTTAGCGGAGCGAATTATGCACATTGTCGTTTGCATCAAACAGGTACCGGACAGCGCGCAGATCCGCGTGCACCCGGTGACCAACACCATCATGCGGCAAGGCGTGCCGACGATCATCAACCCGTACGACCTGTTCTCGCTGGAGCAGGCACTGCGGCTGCGCGACCGGTTCAACGGCACCGTGACGGTGCTGACGATGGGGCCGCCGATGGCCGAGGACTCGCTGCGCAAGGCGATCACCTTCGGCGCCGACCGCGGCGTGCTGCTGACCGACCGCTTCTTTGCCGGATCGGACACGCTCGCCACCAGCTTCGCGCTGTCGCAGGCCATCGTAAAAATCGGCGAGACCTGGGGCACGCCCTCGCTGGTGTTCACCGGCAAGCAGACGATCGACGGCGACACCGCGCAGGTGGGTCCCGGCATCGCCAGACGCCTGGGCCTCAATCAGCTTACCTATGTGGAAGCCATCGAGGCGGTCGATCCCGAAGCTGGCAGCATCAACGTTGCGCGTCGCGCCGAAGGCGGGCTGCAGCAATTGTCGACCAAGCTGCCCGCGCTGATCACCATGCTGGAAGGCACTTGTGAAATCCGCCGCGGCAGCCTGCCGGACGCGCTGCGCGCCGCGCGCGCCGAGATCACGGTGTGGAACGCGGAGGCCGCCGGGATCGTCGATCTGATGAAATGCGGCCTGCGCGGCTCGCCGACCGTGGTGAAGCAGGTGTTCGCGCCAAAGCCGCGTGAGGTGAAGGCCGAGCAGGTGCCGACCGGCGACAAGAGCTACGCCGATCTGTCCGAAGTGGTCATGGAGCGCATCCTTGGCCTCCAGCCCACGCTGGAAGCGGATCTACTGCGCATGGCTGCGGCGTACTAGGGGAGTCGGAGAGATGAGCGATACCGCGAAGCGACCGCCGGCCGCCGGCGGCAGCCGGGCCGGGATGAAGAAGGAGCTCTCCGAGCACTTCAAGGCCTACAAGCACGTCTGGGTGTTCATCGAGTACGAACACGGCAACATCCATCCGGTTTCGCTGGAACTGCTGGGCGAGGGCCGCAAGCTCGCCGCCAAGCTCGGCAGCGAACTGGTCGGCGTGCTGATGGGCAGCGGCCGGCAGGCGCTGTCCGAGGCCGTGACCGAGTGCTGGGAGCATGGCGCAGACCTGGTCTATCTCTGCGACGACCCGGTGCTGGAGCACTATCGTAACGAGCCGTACTCCAAGGCGCTGACCGACATCGTCAACACCTACAAGCCCGAGGTTCTGCTGCTGGGCGCAACCACGCTCGGGCGCGACCTGGCCGGATCGGTGGCGACCACGGTGCTGACCGGGCTAACTGCCGACTGCACAGAGCTGGCGATCGACGGCGAGGGTTCACTGGCCGCCACGCGCCCGACCTTCGGCGGCTCGTTGCTGTGCACCATTCACACGCTGAACTTCCGCCCGCAGATGGCAACCATTCGCCCGCGCGTGATGGCGATGCCGGAGCGCATCCCCGGCCGCACTGGACGCGTGATCGAGCACACGCTGGACATGCGTGAGGAGGACGTCGTCACCAAGGTGCTGCGTTTCCTGCCGGACCGCGAATCCACCAAGTCGCAGCTTGCCTACGCCGATGTCGTCGTCGCCGGCGGGATCGGGCTGCGCAGCCCGGAGAATTTGCAGCTCGTGCGCAACCTGGCCGAAGTGCTCGGCGGCGAGTGGGGCGGCAGCCGGCCGCTGGTGCAGAAGGGCTGGATGCCGGCGGACCGGCAGATCGGGCAGACCGGCAAGACCATCCGGCCGAAGCTTTACATCGCGGCGGGAATTTCAGGCGCGATCCAGCATCGCGTGGGGGTCGAGGGCGCCGATCTGATCGTTGCCATCAACACCGATCCGAAAGCGCCGATCTTCGACTTCGCTCATCTCGGCATTGTGGCGGATGCTTTGCAATTGTTGCCTGCGCTGACCGACGCGTTCCGCCGCCGTCTGTCCGTGAATCGTCTGGCCGGGTGAGGAGTGCCGCAATGAAAGAGGAACGCTTCGACGCGATCGTGGTGGGGGCAGGGCCGTCCGGCAACGCCGCGGCGTACACCATGGCGAAGAACGGGCTGAAGGTGTTGCAGCTTGAGCGCGGGGAGTACCCTGGCTCGAAGAATGTGCAGGGCGCGATCCTATACTCCGACGCGCTGGAAAAGCTGATGCCGGACTTCCGCGAGGACGCGCCACTGGAGCGCCACGTGGTCGAGCAGCGCATCTGGATGATGGACGACACGTCGCACACCGGGATGCACTACCGGTCGGAAGACTTCAACGAGGAGAAGCCGAACCGGTACACCATCATCCGGGCGCAGTTCGACAAGTGGTTCAGCCGCCGGGTGCGTGAGGCCGGTGCCACGGTACTGTGCGAAACCACCGTCACCGAGCTGCTCCGCGATACCAAGGGCCGTGTGATCGGCGTGCGCACCGACCGTGAGGGCGGCGTGCTGCTTGCGGATGTCGTGGTGCTGGGCGAGGGCGTAAACGGGCTGGTCGGCCAGCGCGCCGGCCTGCGCGAGGAGCTGAAGCCGAAGAACGTGGCGCTCGCGGTGAAGGAGATGCACTTCCTGCCGCAGGAAACGATCGAGCAGCGCTTCGGCCTGAAGGGCGACGAGGGCGTGGTGATCGAGGCCATGGGCACGATTACCAAGGGCATGACCGGCACTGGGTTCCTTTACACCAACCGGGAATCGATTTCGGTCGGCATTGGCTGCCTGGTGGATGATTTCGCAAACAGCGGCATCACGCCGTACGGCCTGCTGGACACGTTCAAGAACCACCCCAGCATCCGGCCGCTGCTGGCCGGCGCGGAGGTCAAGGAATACGCGGCGCACCTGATCCCGGAAGGCGGCTTCCGCGCCATGCCGGAGATCTTCGGCGAGGGCTGGGTGACGGTCGGCGACGCCGCGCATCTGGTGAACGCGGTGCATCGCGAGGGGTCCAACCTTGCCATGACCTCCGGCCGGATCGCAGGCGAGACGATTGTGTACCTGAAGCGCCGTCGCGAGCCATGCACGGCCGAATATTTAAAAGAATATCGCAAGCGGCTCGAAGACAGTTTCGTGCTGAAGGACATGCGCAAATACAAGGATATTCCGGATCTGCTGCATGGCAGCCGGCAGCTCCTGGATCTGTACCCCCGCCTGATGAGCAAGGCGGCACAAGTCTGGTTCCGCGTGGATGGCAAAGATAAGCGCGCGAAAGAAAAAGAAATCATCGGAACGCTGCGGCGTCAGCGCGGGATCGTCGGTTTGGTCGGCGATGTCGTTCGGGTCGCACGGGCTTGGCGCTAGAGGAGTAGGGACCATGGGGAACGAGGCGACGAACGGCGGCAAAATCGAAGAGAAATTGTTCCAAAATCGCTATCAGGTCGATAGCGGCCGGCCTCACGTGAAGATTCGCGAGCACGACAAGCCCTCCGAGACGCTGATGAAGCTGACCAACATCTGCCCGGCGGGCTGCTACACGGTGGACGACAAGGGCCATGTCGAGGTGGTGCCTGACGGCTGCATGGAGTGCGGCACCTGCCGCATTCTGACCGCCGAAAGCGGCGAGCTGGAGTGGAACTATCCGCGAGGCGGCTACGGCGTCCTGTTCAAGTTCGGCTAAATCCTGCGTGCTGCCGATCGCGGATGCCGAGATCGACCGTCTGCTGGCTGAGGACGTCCCATGCGGCGACCTCACCACGCAGGCGCTCGGTATCGGCGGGCGGTCAGGCCGGATCACGTTTGCCGCGCGTGACGCCATGGTGGTGTCCGCCACCGAGGAAGCGGTACGGCTGCTGACCCGAACCGGCGCGACGGCCCACTTGCTTGCGCACAGCGGAGAGACGGCGGAACCGGGGCGGATGCTGTTGGAGGCCGAGGGCAGCGCTGCTTCGCTGCTTGCCGCCTGGAAGGTTGCGCAGACGCTGATCGAATGGTCGGCAGGGGTGGCGACCGCTGTTCGGGATATCGTCGTTGCGGCGCAGGCGGTCTCGCCGCGCGTGCGGGTGGCCTGCACGCGGAAGACTGTGCCGCTGACGCGGGGGTTGTCCGCCCGCGCCGTTATCGCCGGCGGCGGCGTCATGCACCGGCTTGGCCTGTCGGAGACAATACTTCTGTTCCCCGAACACCGTGCCTTCCTGGAGGTGGTCCCTGGACAGGCTGGCGGCGATTCGACCGCTGGGTCGTCCCCTGGCGGCGCGGCGTTGGCGGTGGGCATCGCACGGCTGCGGGCGGAGGCGCCGGAGCGCTCGATCGTGGTGGAGGCCACCAGCGCGGGCGACGCGCTGGTGGCCGCCGCGTTGGGCGCGCATGTCGTGCAGCTTGAGAAGTTCGCACCGGAGGCCGTTGCGCAGTTGGTGGTCCGACTGCAGGCGACGGGGCGGTCCCGCCCGCTGATCGCTGCCGCCGGCGGGGTGAACGCGGGGAATGCAGCCGCCTACGCCGCCGCTGGCGCGGATGTGCTGGTCACGTCCGCGCCCTATGCGGCTCGACCGCGCGACGTTCAGGTGCGAATCACAGCCGCCTGACTGCGTCTTCGTTGCCGGCGGCCGGCACGAACTGCCCGGCGACATCGACTCGACATCCCGCGCGCGTCGGCTACCTGCGCGAACCCCACCGGCCGAGCGCCGCGTTCGCCCCTGACCGGGCTTGCAACGACTCACGGTTTCGTGCGTAACGGTTACAACGCTATCCGCCCGGCGTCGGAACGGGTCTCGATTCGCGTGGGGTGGGGAACGACAATGGCGGCAACCGGGGCGCAGGCATGGGCGGTGACCTGGCGTATCCTGGCGTTCGCGGCGGCGGTCCTTGTGTCGCCGCTTCACCCGCACGCGGCAAGCCCGGAGGGGCCGTGGGAGCCGCGGCTTGCGCTGGAAGTGAACGCGGCGAGTGGCGACAGCGGCCACGGGATGATGGGTACGTTCAATGCAATGTACCCTCGACTGCCGTACTTCGCGGAGACCGCGTTGCTGGTACCCGCGAACGTCTACGACATTCGGCCGGTGATCAGCTTCAAAGGCCGAAAGAGCATCTCCGTCCGTTTCAGCTCTGCCATGATGTCTCCCAACTTCAGGTTACCACATGTCGGGCGGTAGTCATCCGAAGGAAAGAGATCGGCACGCGAGCAGCATCCACTTCTCCGTCACATGCCGACCGTCCACTCCCGCGCAATCTTGGCCGGTTGGCGGCGGTAGGCGGATGCCAGTGGGGGCATAGCCATCCGCATAGAGCCTGTTGCGAAATCGGCGCGAGCGCGGGGATTGCTGGATGACAGAGGCCGTCGAAAGGGCGAAGCGTCCGGTAGCACCGATTGGGCAGTCCGGTAGCGCAACAACCCCGCGCTGGCTGACGGC
>Ga0302279_10001559_pt1 | contig 32247 bp, 29 predicted proteins | sample III_Bog_N3_3_FD_194541 | JGI IMG/M metagenome (GOLD analysis project Ga0302279, IMG submission 194541) | Peat permafrost microbial communities from Stordalen Mire near Abisko, Sweden - III_Bog_N3_3 | ecosystem: Environmental > Terrestrial > Soil > Wetlands > Peat | place: Sweden: Abisko...
ATCTGAGTGAGTGGTTGGGGTGTGGGATGAAGGGCGGCGTGATCCTGTTCCGGGGATCGGGTACGGACGCTCGCCGCTACCTGGAGTCGGATCGTTCGCGAGCAGATGAGTACTACTTGGAGGGCGGGGTCTCTCTTGCGGAATTCTCCGTGGTGGACGGTGCGGGCGAGGTGGTCGGCGAGGGTGCGCTGACACCCGACCAGTACGCGGACTGGGTGGATTGGGTCAACCCGTTCACGGGCGAGTCGATGGGCGTCCCGCGTCTGCCTGGGGATGGCAAGCGCGGTTCGCCGCGATTCGCGGAGATGGTCGTGAACGCGCCGAAGTCCCTGTCGATCGCGGCGGCGCTGCACCCGGAAGTATCGGAGGCGCTGGATGCCGCGCAGAAGGACGCGACCGCCGAGATCCGTCGCTGGCTCGGTCAGAATTCGGTCACAAGGGTTGGCCCGCGCGGGAGGCAGGAGGTTGTGCCGGTCGAGCACCTCGAAACTGTCTCCGTCGTGCACAAGACCTCCCGCGCTGGTGACCCGCACCGGCACATCCACTTCCAGGTCGGCACCCGAGTATGGGCGGCAGGAGCTTGGCGCGGGTTGGACACGGCGGCCTTGTTCAAGCAGCAGGGCGCGATCCGCGCTCTGGGCACCGCCGTCATCGCCGCGCACCCTCAGCTCGCCGAGGTCTTCGACCGGTACGGCCTGACCCTCGACCCGGTGACCGGGGAGGTCGCGGAGCTGGAGCGGTTCAACGCGGCGATGTCCAAGCGGGCCGAACAAGTGGGGCGTAACCTTGCCCGGTTCGAGGCCGAGTGGGAGGCCCGGAATCCGGGCCAGGAACCCGGCCCGGCCGTCACCGCCCGGTTGACGGCGATGGCCTGGGATCACGAGCGCCCGCAGAAGAAGCCGTCGAACCTCCACGATGAAGCCGGCTGGCGTGAGGAACTCGACGCCATCGGCTACACCCAGAAACTGCCAAGGGTGCCAAGTCGTCAACCTCTCTCGCTGGATGAGTTGCGGGTGCAACGGGTCGCGTCGCGGGCGCTGGATCGTTGCGCGGCGGCCGCATCCACGTGGACGCGGCACTCGGAGCAGGTCACCCGCATCATCACCGAGGCCGGGGTGCGTGCGCAGCCGGTGGCGTTGCGCGACCTGGTTGCGATCACCACCGACCTTGCAATGGAGGATTGCTTGTCGGTGTTGCCGCCGGGTGTCGTGCAACCCGATCATGTCGCGCACTTGACGTCGTTGCATGTCGTCGCGACGGAGACACGGCTGCGCGACATGCTTGCGGCTCGTGTCGCCGGTGTCGCGACCGTTGACGCGGATCGTGTCGCGGGGATGTCGCGTCTGGCGCAAGATATGGGCCTCGACCCGGAGCAGATTCGCGCAGCCGCCGGGGTCGCCTCGACCGATCCACTCGTGGTTGTCGAGGGCGCGGCGGGTGCGGGCAAGACCACCATGCTCGGCGCGGCAATCAAAGCCGCGGCCACGGAGGGTCGCGTCACGCGGATCGTGACGCCGACGAGGAAGGCGGCACAGGTCGCGGCGCAGGAACTCGGTGTTCCGACCGACAGTGTCGCGAAGCTCGTGCACGCGAACGGGTGGCGGTGGAACCGGGACGGAGTATGGACCCGCCTGACGGTGGGCGACACCGACCCGGAGAACGGCAGCACCTACACCGGGCCTCCCATCGACGCCCGGCTGGTTCGGGGCGAGCGGGTCGTCGTGGACGAGGCTGGAATGCTCGACCAGGACACCGCCCTCGCCCTGCTGACCGTCGCGGACGAAGCCGGAGCGACCCTCGCCCTGGTCGGCGACCGTGCGCAGCTCCCGGCTGTCGGCCGGGGCGGGGTCCTCGACATCGCGGCGCAACTCGTCGGTCGCACGTTTGATCTGACGACCGTGCACCGTTTCACCGATCCCGAATATGCGGACCTGACCGTGCGGATGCGGGCGGGCGAGAACCCGGCGCTGCTGTTCGACCAGTTGCACGCCCTCGGCCTGATCCGGTTGTACGAGAGCACCGAGGCATTGCAGAGCGTCGTCGCGGTCGGCGCAAGAGAGGGGGATGCGATCACGACCGCGACGAACGAGGAGGCCCGCGAGCTGAATACCCGCATCCAGACGGAACGGGTCCAACGCGGCGCGGTCGACAATACACGCACCAGTACCGGCAACGACGGCCTGCCAATCGGCGCGGGGGATACGATCCAAACGCGCCGCAACGACAGCGGCCTCGGAGTTGCGAACCGGCAAACCTGGACCGTACAGCACATCGCCGACGACGGCACCGTATGGGCGAAAGAGACGGGCGGCGGGCGCAAGCACCAGCACACCGTGAGGCTCCCCGCCGAGTATGTGACAGAGCACACGCATCTTGCCTACGCCTCCACAGCCTACGGGGTCCAGGGAGCGACCGTGGCCGAGTCGCACACGGTTCTTTCCGATGCGCTCGACTCCGCCGGGGTCTATGTCGGTATGACCCGTGGCCGTACCTCCAACCGGCTCCACATCGTCGCCGCCGACCTGGACGATGCCCGCGAGCAGTTCACCACCGCGCTCGAACGCGACCGCGCCGACCGCGGACTTGCCGACGCGACCCGCGCCGCGCACGAAGCCATCAGCGGCCTCGTCCTCGACGGCCCGGTGCGGCTCGTTAACGTCGAGCGTGCTCGCCTCGCCCAACGGATCGAGCACGCCGACCGGCAGGCCGAAAGGTGGGAGCATGCCGCCGCCGCGCTCGCACGGCAAGGGGACGAACACCGAACCGAGTACACGCAACAACAGGAACTGGTCGCCGCCGCAGACGCGCGCGCCGCCCAGGCGCGCGCTGAGGTCGCGGCTCCACTTATCCAGCAGGCAATCGCGGACGGCACCGCGTACCTCACCGCACGACAGCGAATGTGGGAGGCAACCGCCGCCAGCAAGCGCGCGGGCAGGCTCGGGAAACGCGCCGCCCACCGTGTCGCAACCGACGCTGCAGGCGAGTACCGCACCACTGAGGGGACGGTGCTCCAGCGTTGGGGTGGCGTGCCGCAGACGATGACCGGCATCCCGTACTGGGCCGAAGCCGCTGCCCGCACAAGGGTAGATACCGACCCGCGCGTCGCCGACGCGAACCGGGAAGTGGAGCAGATCCATCGCGAGCAGCAGCGGCGGGCGTGGCGTCGGGCGGACGAGCGCGCCGCACTGCTCAGTCGCATCCCCGGACAACTGCCGCCGGACAGGGTCGATGCCCGCGCCTTCCAGTGGCGCGGACGCGTGGAGCAGGCGCGAGGCTACCTAGCCGAGATCGAGGCGCTGCCCGTCACCGACGCCGCCCGGCTCATCCTCGACCGCGCCGCACGAGCCCAAGCGGAACGGGCCGCGGCCGACCGAGCCCAAGCCGAGCGTGACGCGCGAGCTGCCAAGCTCACCCAGTTTCACGCGCCGTCGATCGACCATGAGCGTCCCGAGCCAGAGCGCGACCACGGCCTCGGGCTATGACATGGGCCATTTCATCCTTGAGGCCGGCTTATCGCCCTACCCTTGATAGATGGCACTGGACGTCACGGAGGTCGAGCGGGCACTGCTCGCGCTCGCTCCGCAGGAGCGCGCTGCGGTCATTCACACCGGGCTGCTGAGTCTCGACGGCGGCAGTACCGACGCGTCCCAGGACGAGATCGACGACGCATGGCGCGGTGAAATCGGCAACCGGCTCGATGATGTCTTGCAGGGCAGGGCCGAGCTGGGGTCGTTCGAGGCAACGCGCGCAAAGTTCGCGGCCGAGTACCCGGCGTCCACTCGGTGAATCAGGAACACCCGGCCAAGGAGCCAAGGTGTACTACGCCCGGCGAATTGGAGAATATCACTCGCCACCGTGGAGCTGGTCCTCCAGCTGCGCGGAGTCTTGGCGGTGGTGCAGCACGGCGATGATCTCGATGGCCTCCTGCTCATCCCGAACTCGATACCAAAGCTGGTACGGGAAGACGTGCAGGCTCACCCTCCGGGCCGCACCACGGACGGCGGGCGCTGAGTAGGGGAAGTCCTGGAGCCGCCTCGTGGTGGCGAAGAACTCGTCGACGAAGCGTTCGCTCTGCTCCGGTGCCTCGGCGTCGTAGTACTTCTGGGCTCGGTAGAAGTCGCGTTGGGCGTTGGCGCTGAGGCTGACGGCGAACGTCACGCGGTTCGCCGGGCGCGGACCTCGCGCTCGAACTCATCGAGCGCCATGAAGTCGTCCGGGTTCGCGTCGGCGTCGGCGATGCGCTGGTCGATGATCGCGGCGACCTCCGGTGATACCGTGCCGTCATCGAGTGAGCCCTGCAACACCGAGATCAGTTCCCGGCGCGCGGGCTCATCGAGCTGCAACGCCCGTTCGAGAAAAGCCTGATCGACCATGCGCCAATGCTACTCGCGCCGCCCGTCGATAGGCAGAGAGCACGCGCCTCCGGCCTAACCGCGGGGCTCTCAGGAAACTCGGCCGAGTGACCCCCAGGTGACCCCGAGTGTCCTGAGCATGCCGATTTTCGCCCGATTCCCGAGTGCGCAGAGTGTGTGGCGAGATTATGCGAAGGGGCCGTACTTCCCAGTAAACAAAAGGGATTTCGGCGGCCGTTAGGCTGGTTGGGCAAGGAGACGTCGCATAGTTCGGCCTAGTGCACCACCCTGCTAAGGTGGAGAGGGGTTTAAACTCCTCCGTGGGTTCAAATCCCACCGTCTCCGCAACAAAACAAGCGCCCTCTGAGGCGCTTTTTTGTTGCGGAGACGGTGGCACAAGAGCCAGGCGAACATCGTCGAAGCCAGCGGTCTGGAACCCTCACACGAGGCGCGTGCGCGGGCGACGAAGGAGAACGCGCCGCAAGACCACGGCCTCCGCGTAAAAAGTGCTGGTCAACAAGGTGATTTTATATGTCTGCCGACAGATTGCCCACCGCTTGAATGGAAGATTTCGTGCGAACTTCGCATGACAATTGCTGATTCAGCAATTAGGCGCACGGGGACTCGCCGTCGGCGCTGCACCGTCGGACAGTCGGGTCATCGCGTCCGCCCTTGGCGGTAATACGCACTGCTCAGCGAGCCACGCCGGCCACGCCTCGGTTGCCGCTCCGCCACAGTTGGATCCCTATCCCCCATGAACTCTCGGCTCGTGGCTCGCGGAGTCTCAAAGGATCGTCCGGGACCCCGGCAATTAGAATTCGTGCAATCAGTAACGACTACGAGGAGCGCCTACCGATGCAGCCCGTACGAATGCCGAAGACCAGCCACGGTCGAAACCGTCATCGAATCGCTGTGCTCGTTGTTCCCGATACGGTCGCGCTTGAGGTGGCAATCGCGCAGCAGGTGTTCGGGCAGCGGATGTACAACTTCGCCAAGATCACCGGCGACGTAGATACGCCCTATGAAGTCCTGCTTTGCGGCGAACAGGATCGATTCACGTTGTCCTCTGGGATCGACTTGGGAGTTCTCGCGCCGCTGAGCGAGCTGCAAAATGCCGACACTGTCCTGATCCCGGGGATCGAGGATCCCTTCGCCGACCGCAGCGACGAACTGCTCGCCGCATTGCGGGCCGCGAGCGATGCTGGCGCACGGATGGTCTCGTTCTGCGGCGGGGCATTCATCCTCGGTAAGGCCGGACTCCTCGATCGGCGACGGGTCACGACCCACTGGATACTGAGCCCCGAGTTCCACGAGATGTTTCCGCTCGCAACTCTTGAACCCGACCAACTATTCATCGAGGACGGCAACATCCTGACGTCCGGCGGGATCTTCGCCGCGACCGACCTGTCGCTCTACGTCATGGGCAGCGACTTGGGGTTCGCCTACTCGAACGACTTCAGCAGGCTCCTGGTGTCAGCCCCGGTGAGGCCAGGCGGCCAGGCGCAGTTCATCAAGGAATCGATCCGGATCGATCGCGAGCAGCCCTTCCGTGAGTTAACCGACTGGATTCGCGAGCACCTGGATGAGCGACTCACCATGGGCGACCTGGCCGCGCACGAGCACATGAGCGAACGAAACCTTGCGCGACGATTCCAGGCGCAAACCGGCATGAGCCCGTTCGAGTGGATCACCAACGAACGGGTGAACCGTGCCAAGGTGCTGGTCGAGTCGACCGACCTGCCGATCAGCCAGATTGCGGCGACCGTTGGGATGGGAAGTGCCGAGTCGTTGCGCCGTAACTTCTCCCGAGTCGTCGGCACCTCGGCGGCGGCGTACCGACGCACCTTCCAAGCCGAGCCGGAGCGGGTGCTCGAACTAGCCAGCTAGCTCGAGGCTGCCGCGGTCGTTCCTGTCCGGATGCGTGTGGAGCGTGTCCGGCATCGTGGGGTACAAGAGTGCTGCCCGCGACATTGTTGAGTCATGACCACCTCAACGCAAACCGCGAGTCCAGAACTCGCTGGCACCACCGCCCTAGTCACCGGCGCAACCTCAGGGATCGGTCGCGCCACGGCAATCGCACTTGCCCGCGCCGGCGCCCTGGTCCTCGTCCACGGCCGCAATACAAGCCGCGGCGCGGCAGTCCTCGAAGAGATCGAGCTGAGTGGCGGCCACGGACACTTCATCGCCGCCGACCTCTCGAATGCGGCCGACGCACACCAACTCGCCACCGAGGCTGGCCCAGTAGACATCCTGGTCAATAACGCCGGCTTCTCCTGGTTCGGGCCCAGCGAGGACCTCGACGACGACAAACTGTCGTCACTCTTTGCAAGCAACGTTGAGTCCGCGTACATACTCACCGCCGCACTTGCACCAGGAATGGTCGACCGCGGATTCGGGGCAATCGTCAACATGTCGAGCATGGCCGCAAGTGTCGGCCTCGCCGGCGGCGCAGCGTATGCAGCCACGAAGGGCGCTCTGGTCGCCATGACCAAGTCGTGGGCCGCCGAGTACTCGCCTGCTGGCGTGCGCGTGAACGCCGTCGCGCCGGGGCCCATCTATACGAGCGCGGATGCCGACCGGATCACTGCCCTTGGCAAGACCACCATCATGGGCCGTGCCGCCCAGCCCGAGGACGTCGCCAACATGATCGAGTTCCTCGTCTCCCCGCGCGCCCAGTACGTCACCGGAGCCGTGTTCGCCGTAGACGGCGGACGCACGGCCATCTAACGAAGGAGAAACCAATGTCTACAGAGATCGCAACAACCGCTCAGACACAATTCATCGATGCCAGCAGCGTTCGATTCGCCTACCGGCGGTTCAATCGGGGCGCCGGTATCCCCGTGGTGTTTACCAACCACTTCATGGGCAACCTCGACACCGTTGACCCCACCGTGATCGACGGGCTCGCGGCAACGCGCGAGGTCATCGTGTTCGACACAGCTGGCGTCGGCTCATCGACCGGCGAACCGAAGTCGACCATCGCGGATATCGCCGCCGACGCCGCCACGTTCATCACCGCGCTCGGCCTCGACCAGGTCGACGTGCTCGGCCACTCGATGGGCGGACACGTGGCCCAATGGCTTACCTACACCCACCCCGAACTCGTGCGCAGGGTCATCCTCATCGGCACCGCCCCCCGAGGCGGGGTACCCGGCGACCCGACGGACGGCGCTGCGGGCTTCTTCGCCGCCGGCCCCAATCGTCACGACGAGGCCTGGCTTCCGATCTTCTTCGGGCCAAGCGAGCGGAGCCAGGCGGCTGGCCGCGAATACGTGGAACGCATCAGCAGCAGGGAGCAGCGGGACGTGCCATTCTCCGATGCTGCCGTCGTCACGTATAGCGCTGCCCGCATCGCCTGGGGAACGCAAGGCGAGCACGTCCAGGACTACCTCGCGGGCATCCACCAGCCCGTACTAGTGATCAACGGAAGCCACGACATCGTGATCCCGACCATCAACTCGTACACGCTCCAGCAGAAACTCCCGAACGCAAAGCTCCTGCTCTACCCGGACAGCGGACACGGACCCCACTTCCAGTACCCACTCGACTTCGTCGCCGAAGCGATCCGCTTCCTCGACCAAACCAACCCATTCACCAACTAACAGCCAAATAATCAAGGAGAGAAACATGTCAATCACAACCACGCTTGAGCTTGCCGGCAGAACCGCCCTGGTCACGGGGGCAACGTCGGGCATCGGTCGCGCCGCGGCCATCAGGCTTGCTGCGGAGGGAGCCACCGTACTCGTTGCGGGCCGTAACCCCGACCGCGGCGCCGAAGTCGTTTCCGAGATCGAGGAAGCGGGGGGCCGCGCCCGGTTTATTTCCGCAGACCTCTCCACAGAGGCGGGAGTCGTTTCCCTCGCCGCCGCGGCTGGAGAGGTAGACGTGCTCGTCAACAATGCGGGCATTGCCTGGTTCGGGCCCACGCAGGAACTCACCTTCGACGGCTACGACGCCATGTTCGACGGCAACGTCCGATCGGCCTATTTCCTGACGGCAGCCCTAATCCCCAGCATGGTGAAGCGCGGCTCCGGGTCGATCATCAACATCTCGAGCATGGCCGGCAAGATCGGAATGCCCGGCGGCGCCGCATATGGGGCGACCAAGGCAGCTTTGTCGTCCATGACCCAGTCGTGGGCTGCGGAACTCGCCAGCGACGGCATCCGCGTGAACGCAGTCGCCCCCGGACCCGTCTACACGGCAGTCCAGGAGCCGTCCGTGACCGCCGCCATTGGTGAGGCAACGCCGCTAAAGCGAGCGGCTCGGCCAGAAGAAATCGCCGACAGCATCGCTTTCCTGGCGTCCGACCGCGCAAGCTATATCACCGGCGCCATCCTGTCGGTCGACGGCGGACGCACCGCCATTTGATCCGATGCGAACTCGTCTCCATGTCCTAAGCGTGCGACACGAGTTCGTTGCAGGCCCGGCCTCAGCATCCGGACCGGAGTGGTTACGGGGCCGCTTCTCACCCAAATTTGCCCACACATGTCAATCGGGCAGGTGTCGAATACTTGGCTGAGAAGGTGGCTTCGAGTCCCGCCGTCTCCGCAAAGGAGAAACGACTGCCCTCGTAGTGAGGGTTGTTCAGCTAACGCTCGGTCTTCGGGAGGATCGACTCGATCGTCGAGTCGCGTTGCCCCGAGGGAGCGGAAGACGTTCGTCTGTCCGTCGCCGATGGTTTGCGCATGCCGCGTGGTTATAGCCTCCGGGTCAAGCCTTCGATGACCAGCGTGATGACGCCGTCGGCTTCGGCACGCCACTCGGGTCGGTCGTGGGCGGCCCCGATGCCGTGCAGAGCCATCATGACCGCCCCTGCCGGAACGTCGTCGCGGATGACACCCGCCTTCACGCCATCGGCGACCAACTCGGCGACGGCCAGCTCCAGCGCGCGACCGCCGCGCACCATCTCGTCGGGGGCTGCGGCCAGCAAGGTGGCGAGCCTGCGCGCGAGAGTTTGATCGGCATCGATGTGGTCCACCATGCTACGGAGCATGGCGCCCAGCGCTTCACCGGCGGGCAGGCTGTCTCGGAGCGCGTGAGCCAGGTCGCACAGCGTGGCGACCTCCTCTTCGTAGACCGCAGCGGCGAGAGCCTCCCGGGTCGGGAAGTGCCGATACAGCGTGCCAGTTCCGACACCGGCCATGGCGGCGAAGTCGTCGAAGCGAATATTCTCATCGCCGCTCGCAAAAATCTCCCGGCCCTTGGAAACCAGGGCATCCCTATTCCGACGAGCGTCCGCGCGGAGCGGCTTGACTTCGGCCATCATTCCTCACTTTGACAATCGGAGATCATCTCCATATCGTGGCTAGCGGAGATAATCTCCACTTGCGACTATAGGCGGAGCCCGAAATGAAGGTCCTGATGTTTGGCCGTGGCGTGATCGCGTCGGCGTATGGATGGGCGCTGTCGCGCGCCGGACACGAGGTCGAGTTCTACGTGCGCCCGGGACGATCTGCGATGTACGGCGATTCGATCGACCTCGACCTTCTCGATCTGCATCGGCGTCCGTGGGGCGAGCGAATTGTCGAGTCCTGGCCGGTCGTCTTCCGGGAGGACCTGACGCCTGACGACGGATTCGACCTCATCGTGGTGAGCGTTTCGCACCATCGCCTCGCCGAGGCCGCCGCCTTCCTGGCACCGCGCATCGGCAACGCGACGGTCCTGATATTCAGCAACCTCTGGGACGAACCTCTCGACGCGGTCGTTCCCCTCCCAGCGGATCGGCTCGCATGGGGATTCCCCGGAGCCGGCGGCGGCTTCGGAAAAGCTGACGTGCTCCGCGCGACGCTCAGCCCGACCGTCGTCTTCGGGACCTTCGGACAGCCGCCAACCTCCCGCGAGCAAGCGGTGCGCGATGTGTTCCGCGGGGCAGGATTCAAGATCTCGGAACAATCGGATATCCGCGGCTGGCTGTGGATCCATTTCGCATTCAATGTGGGGATGCATTCTCAGGGCGTCCGGCTGGGGTCGCTGTCGGACCTCATCGGCAGACCTCATGATCTACGTGACGCGTTGCTCACGGCGCGCGAGATGCTTCCTGTCGTCCAGAAGCGAGGCATCGACCTTGGTCGGCACCGCATGGTTGTTCTGCCATTCCGAGTGCCCGCCGGTGTGACAGCGGCGCTGATGTCTTGGCTGATCAAGCATGTCAGGGCCGCGCGGACGAACATGGAGGCCCAGTCTGATCCGACAGCTGAAGAGCCGCGCGCGATCTGTCGAGATGCCCTCGCCGACGCGCGTCGGCTCGGGGTGCCTGTACCGCACCTCGAAGCCGCAGAAGAGTACTTTGCTGAAGAATAGCCACCCGCCCGCTCCTTCTCGACGAGTGTTCGGTCCCCGCTTTTCGGCCCGTGCGTCCTGTTAGTACGCTTTGCGGGCGCCAGCGAGGTGCATTTGCCCACGGCCTGCCCACAACTGCAGATGTTGAGACCCTCAGCTCGGTGGACCTTGGGGGCAACAGCGATTGGCCCACATACCTCCGCGGGGCGGCGACGGCGGCGATTCCGATCGTTTACGTTGCGAGCCTGCTGGGTCTGCGATCGACGCGCGCGCGCGTCGCGGACCTGATCCTAGGATCCCGGGGCGGAGTCGATCGCGACGTCTGGGTCACTCTCGTTCGAGAGGCATTGGACGATCGGCACGCGAATCTGTTGTGGTGGGATGACAGTTCGGGCGGTTATGTCGACTCAGCCGCGAACCCGGTTCCCGACCCGCGATCCTTGGGGACGACGAACAGCGCAGAGGTGCTCGAGGTGCAGTCGCCAGCGGGCCCCATCGCACTGATCTGTCACGATCCCGCACTGTCCAACACGTCGGAATTGATGGCATCCGTGGCGGAGGCGATGCGTTTGTCGTCTGAGAATGTGCGGTTGACGAATGAACTGACTGCGACTCTCGCAAGCGTCCGAGAGTCCCGGGCTCGCATCGTCAGTTCCGCGGATGCAGCCAGGCGCGGTATCGAGCGCGACCTTCATGACGGGGCGCAGCAGCTTTTGGTTGCGCTGGGATTCGATCTGAGAAGCGCAACCCGGGAAGCCCAGCGCGCAGGAAATCCAATTCTGGACGAGGAACTTGCGCGAGCATCCGCGCACCTGTCGAGGGCGCTGACGGAGCTGCGTGAGTTGGCTCGCGGCATCACCCCCACCGTTCTTTCGCACGGTGGTGTTCGTGGGGCGGCAGAGGATCTTGCCCATCGTTGCCCGGTGCCAACGACGGTGCGCACGTCGGGGGACATCGCGTTGTCGCAATTGACCCAGGCCACCATCTACTTCCTGGTCGCCGAGGGCCTGACCAATGTCGCCAAACATTCGGCGGCGAATGCGGCAACCGTCTCGATTGATTTGGCGGAGGTCGCGACGGTCACAATCTCCGACAACGGGGTTGGAGGTGCGTCGGTCAACTTCGGGTCCGGATTACGCGGGCTCGTCGACCGCGTGGAGGCAACCGGTGGCTCCCTGCGGGTGGATTCCCCGCCGGGGAGAGGGACGACTATTGTCGCGAAACTCCCGCTGACGGATGTCGGCTAACGCCATGAGCATCGATGCGCCCAGAGTGATCATCGCGGATGACTCCATCTTGATTCGCGAAGGAATTCGCCAGGTGCTCCGGGAGGGTGGATGCGAGGTGGTTGCGGTGGTCGGCAACATCACGGAGCTCGAAGACGCGCTCGCGCGGACCGCCCAGATTGATGCGCTCGTGCTCGACATCCGTATGCCGCCGACTCACACTGACGAGGGGATGGTGATGCTCGAGAAGCTTCGGGCATCCGGATCACAGCTCGGAGTCCTCATCCTCTCGATGTACTCCAGCCCATCGTTGGCCATTCGTGCAATGACCACCGGTGCCGGCACCGGCTATCTGCTCAAGGATCGGGTCACGGACGGCAATTCCGTTGTGACCGCGATCAAGACGGTGATGACCGGCGGCAATGTCGTCGACCAGGAAGTCGTCGCCCAGCTCATTTCGCCCACTCCCCTGAATCCGGGAATCGATGACCTCACCAGCCGCGAGCGCCTCATTCTGCAGCTGATGGCCGAAGGCCAATCCAACCTCGCAATCGCAACAACGCTCACGATCAGCACGAAAACCGTCGAGTCGCACGTTGGCAAAATCATGGACAAGCTCGGCATTGAAATCTCATCGGTTGGACATCGGCGGGTGCTGGCGGTCCTCAGTCATTTGCGATCGGCGTAGCGGGGCCCGTCGAATCGTCGAAACCTCGAAACGTCGAAACGTCGAAACGTCGAAGCCTAGAGGTGCCCTCCGAGCGCCAGGTCGGCCGGGGACGCGCCCCGCACTGTTACCACCTTTTTTCGCACAGAGGTGACCCTGCACCGTAACCTGCGCGGGGTAGCGTCGAGTTATGACGATTTCGCTTGGCTACCAGATTCCCAACTTCACCTACCCCGGCGGCGTGGAGAAACTTTTCGACACCGTGCTCGCGCAAGCGCTGGAGGCGGAGTCGAGCGGCTTCGACACGGTCCTGGTGATGGACCACTTCTACCAGCTTCCCGGGATCGGTTCGCCGGACCAGCCGATGATGGAGGCGTACTCGACGCTGGCCGCGCTCGCGGCGTCGACGTCAAGCATCCAGCTATCCACGCTGGTGACCGGCAACACGTACCGCAACCCGTCTCTGTTGGCTAAAACGGTGAGCACGCTGGATGTCATCAGTCACGGGCGCGCAGTGCTCGGGCTCGGCGCGGGATGGTTTGAGCTTGAGCATAACCAGTTGGGTTTCGACTTCGACACGTTCACCGAACGATTCGAGAAGCTCGACGAGGCACTGCAGATCATCCATCCGATGCTCCGCGACGAGCGGCCAGAGTTCACCGGGAAGTGGTACCGGGTGCACGGTGCGATGAACGTTCCTCGCTACCGGGAGAGCATTCCGATCATGCTCGGCGGCCAGGGGGAGCAGAAGACCTTCCGCCTGGCGGCACGGTTCGCCGACCACATGAACATCATCGCTCCCCTCCCGGACCTTGCACGCAAGGTCGAGGTGCTCCACCAGCGGTGTGAGGAGATCGATCGCGACCCGTCGACGCTGGCGACAAGCTACCTGACCAGTGTTGCGCTCGCCGAGACACAGGCCGAGGCGGATGCCCTGCTGTCGCGAGTGCCCGAAGACCGTCGCGCCCAGGCGCTCATCGGCACCCCCGAGGTGATCGCAGGGCGCATCCGGGATGAGATTCTGGGCGCCGGCGTGGAGGGCGTGATCATCAACGCGCCGCTCAACGGACACGTGCCCGGTGTGGTTGCTGCACTCGGGGCGGCACTCGCCCCGCTGGTCGCCCACTGAACGCGGGCTGATCGCGCGAATTCACCCGTCGGGGACAAATCGCTCCGGGCGCCCGGAACACTTTGTCCCGAACGGCACAAACCTAGTGACGGACGCCCAGGATCGCCTGGATGCTTGGGGCAATGTAGGCGACGAGCTCGTCGCGATCCAACCGGGTGAGCGCCTCAATCTCGACCAGTTGTCGGCCAACGATGATGCCGACCAGCAGCGAGCAGGCGATCTCGATCCGCGTGGTCATGTCTCCGCTCTCCCTCAACCTGGGGCTCAGGTCGTCGATCACTCGCTTCTGGATGAGCTCGCGAAGGTGAACTGTCGCCTGTGCGTTTCCGATAGCAGCACGCAGCAGGGCTCGCAGAGGCTCTGACACCTGCGGGTCCCCATCCCACACCTCGAGGAACGCGCGAGTGACGCGCTCGCCGAGCGATTCGTCCGGCCCCTCGAAGGCACTGGCGACACGCGACATCGTGTTCGGGCCCAGATCCATGACGCGTGCGAAAAGTTCGTCTTTCGAGCCGAAATACTGCATGACGAGCGATGCGTCGACCCCCGCATCCGCCGCAATTTTTCGGATGGTCGAGCCGGCAAAGCCGTCCGTCGCGAAGCGAGCTCGCGCGGCATCGAGAATCACAGCCCGCGTCGCTGCCGGCCCCGCTGATCGCGCGGGACGCCGCGCAAGCGCAGTCGCCGCGGAATCCGATGCCATAGCCACAGTGTAAGGCGTGACCAGAATCTTCTCAACAAGTGTTGAGGAACGCGCAAAGCCGTCGTATGCTGGGCCGAAACATGCACAACCGTTTGGCGGGATGACCCCCGCGGAGTCAAGGGAGACCCCATGTCAGCCAGCGATCCTGTCGCACATTTCACTCGCCCGGGCGGGGTGCCCGAGTCGGCAAGCGAGAGCGATGACCCGACCTTCGCGACATCCATTGCCCAGTTCGGCGGAATCCGCATGCCGAAGGGCGGACGTCAGTGAAATCTCTCGAAGAATTGAGCGCACGCGCTGAGATCCACGATGTGCTGCTTCGGTACTGCCGCGGTCTCGACCGCGTCGACATGGGACTCGTTCGAAGCGCCTTCTGGCCGGATGCCTGGGTGCAGTTCCCGGAGAGCCTCCACCAGGGTTCGCTCGATGGGTTCGTAGCCTTCCTGACGGGTGAGATGCCGCGCTTTGTGCGCACAATGCATCTGCTCGGCAACAGCCTCGTGGAGTTCGACGGACCGGATGTGGCGCACGTCGAGACCTATTTGAACGCCGACCACCAGGGCACCGAGGTGCACCAGTGGGCGAACGAAAACGTGAAACTGTGGGCGCGCTACCTCGATCGGTTCGAGCAGCGCGACGGTGTCTGGCTCATTGCGCGCCGAGCACTCGCCACCGGCTGGATGTATCGCTACCCCAAGGAAGGCTGGTTTGACGACCACCCCGACGCGTCCGCAAGCGGGAGGGACGGGAATGATCCCGCACTGGAGCCCGTCGCCGGTTTCGACGGGACACCCGTCGCTCGAAAGGAATGGCCGTGATCACCACAAGTGCTGTCCCGAAAGCAGAGCAGATCATTGCCCGGATCGCCGAACTGAAGTCATGGCTGCGCGAGCAGCAGGCGATCGCCGAGCAGGAACGTCGCATCCCTCAGGAAACCATCGAGCGCCTCGATGAGGCGGGCGTGTTCAGCCTGACCAAGCCGAAGCGTTACGGCGGCGCGGACTTCAGCACCCGGGAGCTGCTCGACATCTATCGCACCCTCGGTTCCGGATGCGGTGCCACGGCCTGGGTCGTGTGGGCGACGGCCGGCGGAAACCTATGGAGCAACGCCTTTGCCGAGGATGTCGTTGCTCCCGTCTACGAGTCGCCCTGGGTGGGCAACCGCACCTTTGCCGTCGGCGGCACGAGCCGGCACATGTCGGGCACCGCGACCAAGGTCGAGGGCGGCTGGATGGTCAAAGGCGCCTGGCCGTTCGCAACGGGCAGCGTGCACGCGTCCCACGGATACCTCGCCGTCTTCTACGACGACACCGATGACTCGAAGGTCGGCATGGTGCTCATCCCCAAGCACCAGCTGGTCAGCCGAAATGACTGGGACGCCATGGGCCTCGCGGCCACCGGCAGCCAAACGATGGCCACCGACGGCGAGCTGTTCGTTCCGGACGAGAGGTTCGGATTTCCCGCGCAGTTGGCGAAGCGAACCGCGGAGCTCATCTCGGAGGGAATCGGCCCGCGCCGCGGGGGACTGCCGCGCTCGATCCTTACGAGCACAGGCGTCGCGCTCGGGATGGCCGACCAGGCCATGGAGGTATTTCTCGCCTCCATTGGCCGTCGCAGCGTTCCGTATTCGCCCTACTCGCGACAGGTGGACTCACCAGTAGCCCACCACATCATTGGCCGCGCTGCCATGCAGATTCGCGCAGCGGGCCTGCTGGCTGACGCCGGAGCGGCCGAGTTCGACCGCCTCGACGCGGAAGGCATCGACCCCACCGAACAGGAGATCGTGCAGTTCCACACGGATGCCGCGTATATCTGGAACGAGTGCGCGACGGCCATCGAGACGCTATTCCGGGCATCCGGCGCTTCCGCGATCAGCAAACGGATGCCTCTCCAGCTGATCGCGCGCAACGCTCGCGCGGGCAGCCTGCACGCGGCGAACAACGTGGACACCTGGATGGAGAACCTCGGCCGTTCGATGGTCGGTGCCGAAGCGGGCTCCTCGTCGATGAGCGTTCTCGAGCGACGCAGCTAACACAGCTACGGGCATCACCAGTCAACGAAGACGAGGAGAAACCACATGACACTGACAGGCGTTCTGGCCGGACCGATCGCGGGCCTCAAGTACAAGACCCCGACCCACCACGGACTCACCAACGAACGAGGTGAATTCCAGTTCGAGGAGGGTGAGCGGATGACGTTCCTCCTCGGCGGCAACGCCCTTGGGTATGTGACGGCTGCGCCGCGCATTCATCTCGCGCAGCTGGTTGCCCGCGTCGATGGCAATATCGACAAGCTCAAGGACTCCGGCGTCACCAACATCGCGCGCCTCGTCTTCACGCTCGGCCGAAACCAGTTTCGTGACGATGGCACCGACATCCCGCCCGAGGTGCACGACATCATCGGAGACCGTCGCATCAACTTTCGGCACGACGCCGACTACTCGGCGACGGGTCCCACTGACAAGATCGCGCAGTTCACCGAGGACCCGGATGTTGCGCAGCTGCTCGAGGACCTCGCCACGGCCGGAGTCTTCGGCGAATCTGCGCCGCGCACGCTCTGCTCACCGGCGAACGCACGCAACGAGCTTCGTCGTAACGCCCTCGGAATTCTGCGTTTCCGCGATGTGAAGATCCCGTTGCAGAACGGTTCTTACGTGCTTGCCGACGTGTTTCGCCCTGCTGAGCCCGGCAATTATCCCGCGATCGTCGACTGCGGCCCGTATGGGAAGGCGTTCAACCACCACTCCATCGCAACTGCGGAGGACCTCGAGCATCACGAGCTCGAGGAAGAGGAATACTTCTTCGGGAATGCCGGCGACCTCCAGTTCGAGAACCACGAATCCGTCAGCACTGCGGTGTGGGTGCCAGATGGCTACGCAGTCGTTCGCGTCGACATGCCGGGTGCGGGAGCCAGCCCGGGGAAGCTCGCCCCCTGGGGCATTGCCGGTGCCGAAGCCTTCCGCGACGCGATCGAGTGGGCGGGTACCCAGCCCTGGTCCAACGGGTCGGTCGGCACCTGGGGGATGTCGTACCTTGCGATCAGCCAGCACGCCGCGGCCAGCCTGCACCCGGCACACCTGAAGGCCATGATCGCGATCGGAACCGACGTCGACCTGTATGAGGACGTCGCGTACAACGGTGGTGTGCTCAACGAGCAGTTCTGGCCCATCTGGCGTGTCTCCGGACTGATCCCACCCATCGTCGGCGCGCCCGACCTGGTCGACTTCGTGAAGATCATGAAGGACAGCCCGTTCCGCGACTCAAATCCGGAGGCGATCTTCGGGCCCCGGGCCGAGGTCTTCATGAGTCCCGACCTAAGTGATGTCACCGTGCCGCTGTGGGCTGTCGCCTCCACGACCCACATCTCGAACATCCACCAACTCGGGGCCAACTCGGCCTACCTGAATACGCCGACCCCGCACAAGAAGCTCGACTTCTGGGAGGACTGGTTCCAGCGGGCGTACTCGGCGGAGTCCGTCGCCCAGCACAAGGCCTTCTTCGACTACTGGCTCAAAGGGATCGAGAACGGGATTATGGACACCCCGCCGATCCGGCTCGAGGTACGCACCGGCGACGGCACCTCCTACCTCCAGGAGGAGAACGAGTGGCCGATCGCACGAACGGAGTATCCGCGGTGGTACTTCGATGCGCGCTGCTCCGACTGGGTCGGCGACGGCGTGCGCTCCGACTTTCTTCGCCTGTCAACGTCCGAGCCGACCACCGACGCAGAGGCGAGTTATTCGGCGCAGATCCAGCTGGCGCCGTGGGCACCGGTCGGCAGCCCACGGGTCGACCCGGCCTCGGCCGAGTCCGACCCGCATGTCACCGGCGTCTCGTTCGTCAGCGAACCACTCGCCGAGGATGCTGTGATTGCCGGCTTCGGAAAGGTGCACCTCTGGGTCGCGTCAACGAGCGAAGACATCGACCTCTTCGTGTCCGTACGGGTAATCGACGAGGATGACCAGGAGGTTGACTTCACCGGGTTCACGACCTCCGGCTTCCCCTGGCGCATCGCGCCGCTCACCAAGGGCTGGCTCAAGGTTTCACATCGCACGCTCGATGAGGAGCGCTCGACTCCCTACCAGCCCAAGCACACCCACCTGAAGGCGGACTACGCACCGCTGAAGGAGGGCGAGATCGTGTCCGTCGATGTTGCGCTCGTCCCCAATGTGGGCAAGATCTTCAAGGGGCAGCGCATCCGGATCGATGTGCAACCCCACGATGGCGTTGCACACGGACTGACCCACGAGTACAACCCGAGCTATCACGATGGTGCGACCAATCGCATCTACACGGGCCCTGGGCATCCGAGCTATGTCCAGCTCCCCGTGGTTCCGCAGTAGCCCCGAGCAAGACTGAACGACTGCCAGATTGGTGAGGTAATGACGCCAGAACAGCAGCTCGACCTCGTGAAGAGGCACTACGCACTCAATTCCGCCGGCGAATTCGATAGCGCAGCTGAGCTCGTGACCGACGATTTCGTCATCACCATCCCTCCGTACCTGCCGTTCGCCGGTACGTATCGGGGCAAAACGGCGATGCGAACGCTCATCCCGATCGTCGTCTCATCAGTATCGGTATCCACCGTGAAGTACGTCGCAACGACGGTCGGTGACGGCTATGTCGCCGAACTCGTCGAGTTCACCCTCGCCGGGTATGACGGACCGCCGATGCAGGCGGTCGAGGTCAACACATTCCGCGGCGAGCAGATTTGTGAGATCAGGCCGTACTACTTCGATGCGACCTCGATGGTCGATGCGGCACGAGCGAAGAAGGCTGGAGCTTGATAGTGGTCGCCACGGCGGAGCGACCTTGCGGCCGGGTGTGATGAGAGAATCCGATCATGCCGGTGATCGTCACCTTTGATGTGTTCAGTGCGCTGACCGATTCGCGTACCGGGGGTTCGGCTTTTTTGCAGGACATCGCCGGGAGGTACGGGTGGCCGGTTGACGGGTCAGCGATCTATGACCGCTGGGACGCGACCAACAAGGAGCGCCATCGCGCTGTGCAGGGCTGGGTGCCGTTCGCCGAGCTGAGCGCAGTCGCGATGAGCAGCGCTCTGTCCTCGCTCGGGCTGCCCGATGACTCTGCCGATTCGACCTCGGCGGAGTTGCTGGGCAGTATGGTCGACTGGCCGCTCTGGCCCGACGTCACCGCCCAGGCACTTCAGCGCATCGGTGCAGCGGGGCTGGGGCTCCTGTCCAACATCGACGACGCCCTCCTGGCCGATACGGCCGTGATGCGACTGGGCGTTTTCGATCCTGCGCTGGTGGTGACCTCGGAACGCGCGCGCGCCTATAAGCCCGCCGCCGCGCTGTATGCCAAGGCGACGGAACTTCTCGGACCTTTTGTACACGTTGCGTCCTCCGCGCGAGACGTGCGTGGTGCTGTGAGCGCAGGCATCCGGTGTATCAGACTGCAGCGCGCGGGTCATTCGCTGGATGCGTCGGGCCCGACGCCGCGCTGGACAGTCGACTCGATAACTGCCCTGGATGATGCGCTGGCCGCAGCCGAGGAGAGCGACGCCTAAACCGGGCGAGCCTGGCGAGGGTGGGAGGGTTCCCATTCAAAACGTGGCTGTTCGCGGTCCAGAAACGCGCGGACCCCAATCGCCATATCGGGGCTCTCCCTCATCGAGGTCCATGCGCCCGCCCACAGCTCGTCGATCTCGTCATCGGTCACTCCGCGCGTGTCGATGAGTCGCTTCAGGGTGTGGATTGAGAACGATGAGCGAGCGAGTAGCGTGCGCACCAGTTCATCGGCGCGATCCTCGAACACGTCCGTCGCAACCGTCTCCGTGACGAGCCCCAGTTGCACGGCGCGCCGCGCACCGCAGGCCTCCCCGCTGAACAGGATGTATTTGGCGTTCGCCGCACCGACCTGCCGCACCAGGCGCTCAATCCCGGCTCGCGGATAGATCACGCCGATTTTGGCGGGGGTGATCGCGAAAACAGAGCGCTCACTGGCGAGAATGAAATCGCAGGCCGACGCCAACTGCCACCCACCGCCCATACAGGCACCGTCGACCAGCGCGATCGTCGGCTTTCGCAGTGCGGAGAGGGCCGCATCCGCGAGGCTCAGGTGATCGACCGTGCTGCCGTCATCCTGCGGATCGAGAAGCACCGAGGCCAGGTCGTCGATTGCGGCCCCGGCCGAAAAAGTGTCGCCGGCACCACGGAGTGTGACGATCTTCACCTCAGGGTCGCTGTCCAGCCTCGGCAGCAGAGTGGTCAGTTGCTGGCACATCGCCTTGGTGAGAGCGTTCCTGCGATCGGGATTCTCGATCCGCACCACGGCCACACCGCCAGACACCTGAAGCGTGATTCGACCCAGCACTGCGTCACTGGTCTTGGATAGGCTCACGCCGGTTCCGAGTTCGTCAGGAGCAGACCGTCACCCTCGAGGCGATCGATGTCATCGTCAGAGAATCCGAGCTCTGCCAGGATTTCGGCAGTGTGCTCGCCGAGCAGCGGTGGCCGCGCAAGGATGTCACTCGGTTCGCCGTCGACGCTCAGCGGTCCGCGGAGAAGCGGAAGCGGTGTGCCGTCTCGCCGGGTCGTCTGGCGGATGAGCCCGAGCGCCTCAACCTGGGGCGTCGCGAAGACCTGCGTGTAGCGGTAGATCGGTCCGCACGGAATGCTCGCCTGGCTGATGATCGGCACCCATTGATCCGCCGGCCGGGCGGCGAGTGCGGTTTCGATCAGGGTATTCAGTGCGTCACGATTCGCAGATCGGTGGGCTCCTGTGCCGAAGCGGGGATCGTCGAGCGCTTGCGGTATCCCCACGAGGTTGCAGAACGCGGTCCATTGTTTCTGGTTGCCGACGGCTATGTTCAGCGGCTCTGTCGCGGTGGCGAACGTGCCGTAGGGCGCAATGCTCGGGTGGTTGTTGCCCTGCGGCACGGGATCTTCGCCGAGGCTCAGTGCGCGCTGGCCCTGGAAGACGGACAGGCCGAGTGCGGTCTCCAGCAGCGATGTTGTCACGTGGTGAGCGGGATGACCGTTCCCCCGACCGACCAGCGCGGCCACAATGCCGAAAGCGCTAACCATGCCGGAGGTGATGTCGACGATCGGAACACCGACCCGGTAGGTGTCATGCACACCGGAACCGGTAACAGACATGAGGCCCGACATCCCCTGTACTACCTGGTCGAGGCCGGCGTCGTCCTTGAGCGGACCGGTATGCCCGAAGCCGTTGACCGAGCCGACGACCAGTCGCGGGTTCAGGTCATCGAGGCGCTCGCTGGTGAGGCCGAGTTTTTCGAGCGTGCCGAGCTTGAAATTCTCGACCAGCACATCCGCTCCGGTGATCAGGCGATCCAGGATGTCGCGGCCCTCGGCAGAGTAGAAGTCGATGCAGATCGAGCGCTTATTCCGGTTGACCGAGTCAAAGTAGAGGCTGTGCTCGCCCTCGAATGGCGGCCACCCCCGAGCGGTGTCGCCACCGTTCAGGCTCTCGACCTTGATGACCTCCGCGCCCAGGTCGGCGAGCAGGGCGGTGCAGTACGGTCCTGCGAGTGCGCGGCTGAGGTCGATAACCCTGATGCCGTCGAGGGGTTTGGTCATCGCCCGGTTCCTGAAACCAGCAGGGCTTTCGACGCGACTCGCTTGAGCGCTCTAATCCAGGTCTCCACCTGCTGGGAGTCGACCGACCGTGGCAGGCCTGTGATTCGCAGCGCCATCGGGGGCAGCCCATCGCTCGTTGCGACAAGTACGACGACGTTCGCGAGGCTGTAGCGCTCGCCGGGAACAAGGTCGGTGAAGAAGAAATCGGCAAGCTCGGAGGTCACGGCCAGCACTTCGCGTTCACGCCGAGGCAAACGATCCGAGAGCTCGAACTCGGAGAGCGCCGCCTGGTGGCGCTGCAGCACCTCGGGGCCGGCGGCGAGCAACGAATATCCGTGTGCTCTGACGCTCTCCAACTGGGCGCGATTGAGGTCGCGGCGTTCATCGCGCTTGTCGGGCGCCCGGCGAAGCCATTCGTCGACCTCAGGCTCCGACGCGTACGCCATGAAGACGGCACCGAAGGGCGGGATGAGGGGTTGCCGATGCCCGAGAGGAAACGGCTCGTCGACCGGTGACTGGTTTGCGGCAAGCACCTGGACCGCATCCCATCGTATTTTGGCGAGGACGCTGCAGTTCACCCCGAATTCCTGGGCGAGCAGCTCGACATCCGAGCGCATCGACTCGGCGAGCTGGGCGGCCTGGATGAGTTCGGGATCGGGGGTCGCGACGAAGGATCCTGGGGAGAATCGGCCATAACCACCCTGGAAGAACAAGAGAGGGAGCGTCGATCGCTCGACCGCGAGGTCCTGCACCCGCCCGAGGACGATGAAGTGGTCGCCTGCCTCCCGAACGTCTTCGAAGGTGCACTCGACCCACGAGACCGCGCCGTCCAGGATGGGCGATCCGAGTGGGGCGGGGCGCCACTCGACGCCGTCGAATTTGTTCTCCCCGGCCGTGGCGAACCTGCGGCAGAACGCCTCCTGGTCGGAGGCGAGAACGTTGATGCAGAAGGCCGTCGCGGTGCGAAGCGCTGCGAAACTGCGCGAGTTGCTCATCGGATAGAAGGCGATGAGTGGCGGATCCATCGACACGGAAGAGAACGTGCCGACGACCATGCCGACGGGGTTACCGTCCGGTGCGATGGCCGTGACGACTGCGACCCCCGTTGGGTAGTGCCCGAGGGTCTCGCGGAACAGACCAGGGTCGATGTCCTTGGCCACACAACCTCCAACGGCTCGCGGGGCGGCCGCTCTGGCGCCTCACGTTCGAATCGAATCAAGCCAACGTCTGAATCCAACCAAGTCCGCCTAAAGATGTCAACGGTTATGATGGAATAGCACGAGAGTATCCCGGTGTTTCTTGACAGTTTTCTACCCGGGCGGCACAATCAGAACCACCCTAAAGGTTACGATGGTTAACCTTTCGCACAATCTCAAGGACGAGGAATCGCGCATGATCCAGGCCCGCGCATGAACGAGCCGGTACCGAGCCCGGCGCGCGCGGCGACGGACTTCGTTGTGGTTGGCGCGGGTCCTGTCGGTTTACTGACGGCGATCCTGCTCGGCCAGAAAGGCTGGCGCGTGACAGTGATCGAGCGCTGGCCGTCCCGGTACCCAAGGCCGCGCGCCTGCACCATCGACCATGAGGCGCTTCGCATCCTGCAATCCGCGGGTGTCATGGCCAAACACTCGGAGCTTTTCGAGCCCTCCCGCGGGGAGCGTGGTGGCTACCAGATTCGCAACCAGGACGGCGTCCTGCTTCGTGCAATCAACTGGAATCGCACAGCCGAGTCCGGGTGGGCCAATACCAACGGGTTCTACCAGCCCGACCTGGAGGCCGTTCTCGAAGAGTTGGCGCGTAACCTCCCTTCGGTAACGATCCGTCGAGGATGGTCCGCAGAGGCCATCCGCCAGGACGAATCTTCGGTCACGCTCACGGTCGCGAGTTCCGATGAAGGCTCGCGCGAATCGATCGCAGCCAGCTGGCTGGTCGGTGCCGACGGAGCAAACAGCACGGTGCGCGAACTGGTCGGTATCGAAACCGAAGACGCCGGTTTTGCGGCGGACTGGCTGGTGATCGACTACGAACCCCTGGATGACAGGGAGTGGGACGCGTTCGTCACCCAGTACTGCGACCCGGAGCAGCCGGCGACGGCCGTCAACAGCGGGCCGGGGAGACGGCGCTTCGAATTCATGCGCCGCGATGACATCACGGCCGAAGCGCTAGGGCGCCCGGAGACGGCCTGGAGTCTCATGGCACCGTGGAATGTGACCCCTGCCAATGCCCGGCTCGAGCGTCACGCGGTGTACACGTTTCGCGGACAATGGGCTCGCGACTGGCGTCGCGGGCGAGTCCTGATCGCGGGCGATGCCGCGCACCTCATGCCACCGTTCCTCGGGCAGGGTATGTGCTCGGGCCTGCGCGACGCCGCGGCGCTCGCCTGGCGACTACACCTGGTGCAAGCCGGCCTGGCCGCCGATGGCATCCTCGACTCCTATGGAACCGAGCGGGGCGCACATGTCCGCGAGATCATCGACGAAGCGATTGCGCTCGGCAGGGTCATCTGCGAACTCGATCCCGTGCGGGCGGCCGAACGGGATGCTGCAATGCTCGCAGAGTTGTCCGACCCTGCGGCTGTCACGGTGGAGCCTCCGCAACCACGCCTGGGCTTGCCGTCGATCACGATGGACGGCGACGGCGACGGCGACCGCACTGCGGGTCGACTATCGATCCAGGGGCGCGTACGTGTCGATGGTGCGATGGGCCTGTTCGATGATCTCGTCGGCGGCGACTGGGAATTGATCGCGCTGGGAAGCAATCCGCTCGCATCTGTTCCCGGCGAACTCGCCGACTGGTTTGCGAGCATTGGCGGCACTGCCACAGGAATACGCACCGCCGGGGTCACCTCCACCGGCATCGCCGCCGGTCGGGCGCTCGACATCGACGGGACGTACGCGTCGTGGTTCGCCGCGCACGCGTGCACCGCGGTGCTGTCCCGTCCGGACTTCTACATTTTTTGGGCTGGCGACGTGGCGGATGTCGCATCAGCGCTCAACAGCCTGCGGTCGCAGCTCAGCGCCGCGTCGGGCGCGCCCGGATTGTCCGACCACCACACCAGAACTAACGCACATGAAGGGGCGTCACTATGACCATGCGAGTAACCAGAATCGCCGATGCTGAGCCGTTTGCCCCAGTCGGCCACGACGGGGTCGGCCCGGTTCGGCTGCAGGGCGGTTCGAAGACGCCGACCGAGAAATTCACTGTCGCGCTATCCCACTATCTCCCGGGAGCAGCGGCGCAACTCGCGCCGCAGGAGGCCGAGACCGTGTATGTGATGTTGTCCGGAAACCTGGTGATGGCGGCTGACGGAGTCGAAGAGACTCTCGGCGTGAACGATTCTGTGCACTACACGGCCGGCACGCTTCGCACGGTCGAAAACCGTACCAACCTGCCCGCCAGCATGCTCGTCATCAGGGCCGTGCAGTGAGCCCGGGAGTGCGGATCGTCGGCGTGCACCGCGACGGGGGCGTCTGGGTCGGAGCGCTCAATGCCGAGGGGACCGCGGTCAGGCTGATCGCCGACCTCGAGACCTTTTGGGCATCCCCGGCAACGCACCTGGCCGCCGCGCTCACGGGGGAGTCCGTGCCGGTGGACGCCTCACTCCTGGTGCCCCCGGTGCTGCCGGGCGCACGCGTCATCTGCGTCGGGCTCAACTACCGGGACCATGTCAGCGAGGGGTCATTCAAAGACGAAGTCCTTCCCGACTTCCCCACACTCTTCGCCCGCTGGTCGGCCTCGCTGAGCAGCGACGGCGCCGAAATCCCGATCCCATCCGGGGAGGATGGCCTCGACTGGGAGGGCGAGGTCATCGCCTGGGTGGGCGCACCCATCGTCGACGCGACACCCGAAGACGCTCTCGCCGCAGTCATCGGATATTCGACCTTCAACGACGTGACATCACGGCGAGCCCAGAAGCAGACCTCGCAGTGGATCATCGGTAAAAACGGCGACCGCTCGGGGCCTGTCGGCCCGCTGGTTCCGGCAAACGAAGTGGGCGACCTCAGGGACGGGCTGCAGATCGAGACGCGTGTGAACGGGGAGGTCGTGCAGCACGGGAGCACCAGCCAGATGATTTACGGGGTGGGTGAAACCCTCGCCTACATCTCGCACACGTTCACGCTGAATCCCGGTGACCTGCTGGCGACCGGTACGCCTTCTGGCGTCGGCTACGCACGAACGCCCCCGTGGCTCCTTCAGCCTGGTGATGTCGTCGAGGTCGAGGTCGAACGTCTCGGCACCCTGACGAACCACATCGTCGACAACTCGCACCGTCAGCACCCGCCCGCCCAATCGTGATCCTGGTCACGGCGGCAAATGGCAACCAGGGCAAGCGCCTGGTGCCGACGCTGGTGCGCTTAGGGCACGAGGTGCGCGCCAGTGTTCGATCGGAGGCGTCCGCGGTTGCCCTTCGCGCATCCGGAGTTGCGGATGTTGTCGTCGGCGACCTGGCCGAACCAGCAGTGCTCGCCCGTGCGGTGGAGGGTGTCGAAAAGATCTACTACGTCGGTCCCGCCCTCTCGCCATCCGAGCGCGAGGTCGGGTTCGCGATGGTCGACGCGGCTCGTGACGCGGGCGTGCACCACTTCGTGATGAGTTCTGTGCTGCACGCCATCACCTCCGACCTCATCCAGCACGAGGTGAAGCGAGATATCGAAGAGCACCTGCTCTCCTCGGGCCTCGAGTTCACGATTCTCCAGCCGGCGAACTACATGCTTGCCCACCGCGTAGTGCCCGCCTTCCATCGCGGGGTCTTCGAGCTCTCCTGGTCGCTCGACCGGCTGCAGTCGCTGGTGGACGTCGGTGACGTCGGCGAGGTTGCGGCGCAGGTCTTGAGCGACTCGGACCGGCATGTTGGCGCCACCTACGAACTGGCGTCACCCGGACGATTCACCGCCCACGACATCGCAGCGATCATCTCGTCCGTTGTGGGAGCTCCGATCGACGTGCGTCAGATCGACGCAGATACCTTCGCGCAGCGAGTGCTCGCGGGCGCCGACCCGGTAAGCATGACCTATGAACTACGGGCGATGCGCGCCATCACCGACCGCTACAGCAGTCACGACTTCGTGGGCAACCCGAACGTGCTGACCTGGCTACTCGGGCGCACGCCAACCACCGTCGAGCAGTGGGTACGCGCCGAGCACGACGCATATCGGCGACGCGCGGGCTAGTTCGTATCCAGCAGGCCGGCGTGGCCCTCGACGGCCTTCTTGGTGCGCGCGACATCACCCGCGATGATCGCTTCGACGAGCTCGGAGTGGGCGGCGATCCGGATGCCCAGCCACTCCGTGGCCGTCTCCGGGGACTCGTCGTGGGTGGCGGCGATCGCGTGCTCCCGTACGAACCGCGTCATAGACAGGTAGAGGGCAGACGCGGTTTGGTTGGGTGAGATCTGTGCGATGCGTTCATGCAGGTCCCAGTTGGCGAGCAGGAATGCCGTCGTGCCTTTCGCGGCCGCCGACTTCAATTTTGCCAGACCCCGCTTGATGTCGGCGATGTCCGCGGTGTTGCGATGCTGCGCGGCGTCGGAGTCGATGAGCACTTCGAGCGCTTCGCGTACGGCGACGGCTTCCGCAACGGAGGCTGGCGCATCCGTCACCGCGAGGAGGGTGTGGCGGATGCGCACCATTGGCCCCGCCGCAGTGGCGAACAGTCCGCCACCGCGTCCCGGCCGGATCTCAGCGAGTCCTCGATCGGCAAGCAGCCGAATGGCTTCGGCCACTGTCGAGCGCGCGAATCCTGATCTCTCGCGCAGCGAATCGATCGTGCCGATGAGCTCGCCGGGGCGGAATTCGCGCTCGAGGATCTGGTGCTCGATCTCGCTCGCCAGCACGTTCGCACGCGTCTGGCCCACGAACGAATTCATGCGCTCAGCCTAGCAACAACGATCACAACGATTACGGTGTTCCGGTTCGCTCACGCCGTCACCATGCCCAGTCGTTGGTGGAAATCTCGCTGCCTTCGCTAGAGGTCCTGCGGGTGTCGAGGTGTGAACCCCGCGCTTCGATATGGGCGTGATACTTCGCCAGCGAAGTGTGCGCGAAGTCATTGTCGAAATCGCGGATGACCGAATGGATGTGGTTCCCGCTGTCAACCGCATTCACCATTTCGATGAGCAGCTCGCGAGTCTGAACCCGGAAGTAGTGCGGTGTTCCGCGCTCGGTGCCACCCGCCCATGCGAAGTGAATTAGCGCGGCGCCGTCCACCTGCAGCTGGGCGCGGTATTCGTCTGCCGCCTTCCGGGGAAGCCGGCCGAGGTACGTGTCGATGAGCCGATTCAGAATCTGCACCTGCGCCTCATCGAGCGCGTCGCCAGGGATGCCGGACGGGCTCGCCCGAACGAGCGCGAGTGCCTTTCGGTCGGCGGTCGAGATTTGGTACTGCGGCATTCCCAGGTCGTAGTGGTCCGGGTATTCGAGAGCACCGATGAGGGGTACCTGGCGCGAGACAAAGTCGGCGGGCGAGACATCGTGGAAGATCGCGATCGCTCGCTGGTCGTCGTTCAGGCTCCCAAGCAGGTCGAACCCGAGTCCCTCATCGTCGGCCATTGGATTCAGAACACCGGCCCCGACGACTGGCTGCTGTCCGAGCGCGCTGGGCGTCGTGGAGATCCAGCGCTGGTTCACAACGGTGACGTTGATGCACACATGATGGCCGAGGAATCGCAGCGACCAGGTGTCTTCGAATCCCGGCCGACCGAAGATGCTGAGGAAGTAGGAGTCGGGCGTGCGCCACAGCGGCGCGGCGAATCCGAGAAATCCTGCCTCCCGTTCGCGCAGCACCTGCTCCAGCTGTGTGATGGCGAGGATTTTCGTGAAGACCTCGTGCGAGACGGCCAGTCGAACGAGTTCGAACACGACAACCTTCTGGTGTCGGTCAAGGTTGTGCAGCGAGACGCCGATGCGATCGGGCTTAGGGATGATGTCCCAGTCCAGGCGGCGAGGGTCGTCGAACGCGAACAGGGCGGCATCGCGCTGATCTGCGGAGAAGGTGTCGATGAGCCCGATGAGTCCCACCAGTATCTTCTGAATGGTCTCTGGATCTTCGTATCCTGGCTCGGCGGTGGCGTTTTCAGTCGACATCGTGGGATCCTCCTTGATCAAGAAAAGACTATAACGGTAGGGATGATTTACCGCCACTGATCCGGCCGAGACTTCGCGTCCTGCCGGTTTCCTTGACAGTGCTTGTTGCGGGTGCCCATAATCGACAAAACATCCCAACCATCATGATGTTAAGCAAGGGAGCTTTCGTGCAGGTCCGCGCGGCGATCGTGGATGCCCCCGGTGCTGAACCGCGGGTCGGCTTGATCGAGCGCTCCCCTGACAGTCCCGGCACGACCCTGATTGAGGTCAGCGCCGCGCCTCTGAATCCACTCGACCTGCTCATCGCCTCCGGCACCTTTCACTCGGCCCGGCATGAGACCGCCTACGTGCCGGGCAGCGAATGTGTCGGAACGGTGATTCGATCCGACCGGTATTCACCCGGCTCCGTCGTCTACGCAGAGTGCCATGCCTCGCCGACGACGCCCGGGGCGATGGCGCAGCAGGTGCGCGTGGACGACGATGACGTTCTCGTGTTGCCCAGTGGGGTCGACCAGGTGGCAGCCGCGGCCATCGGCAACTCGGGCGTCGCTGCCTACCTGCCCCTCGTGGAGGTGGCCGGGTTGCAGGCAGGGGAGACCGTACTCGTGCTCGGCGCTACGGGCGCTGTTGGCCAATTGGCGGTGCAAATCGCGCACCTGGGGGGCGCCGGCAGGGTGGTGGGAGTAGCGCGCGACCCCGCGACGCTCGACGGGCTCCGCGCACTCGGCGCCGACGCGGTCGTCGGACTGGAGAACGGCGAGAGCGTCGACGAGCTCGCGATACGAATTCGTGATGCGTCAGGCCCGGTGGACGTCGTCCTGGATTGCCTGTACGGCCATCCACTCGAGGCCGCACTGCAAGCCTGCGCCCAGCACGCCAGGATCGTCAACGTGGGGCACTCGGCAGGCCCGCTGGCGTCCATCCCGGCGGGACTCCTGCGCGGCAAGCAACTCACCGTGACCGGCTTCGCCGGCATCCACCTGCGCCTGGGCGACAAAGCGGGCGCCCTGGCCTGGCTGTGGGACTCACTCGGCACCGGCCAACTGGCCGTCAGGGTCAACCCGGTTTCCCTCGAAGGGCTGCCCGAGGCCTGGCGATCCCAGGCCGCCTCGCCCCATGCGAAGTATGTCGTGGTGCCGGCTGGTGGCAACGCAGAATTCCGCAATGAAGCAGAGAGCGGTCTCCCGACCGACGAAACAAGAAGGAGCTCGCGATGAGTGACGACAAGAGAATGTATGTGCCATCCGAACCGCTGCCGGCAGCCCGCACGGGCCTGCTGACCGCATTCGACCCGGGGACAAAGACGCTCGAAGCCGGATACCAGGTGGCCCCGCAGTTCAAAGCGCTCCCTGTCGACATCGTTTTCGAGAAGGATGTTGCCGTCACGCTACGCGACGGCGTGACGGTCTACGTCGACATTTTCCGTCCCACGGGCACCGGGCAGGTTCCCGCGGTGGTCGCCTACAGCCCCTATGGCAAGGGCCAGGGCACTTCTCCCAGCGTGATGGGCATCTTCGGGCTCGTGGGGCTGAGCAACAGTGTCGTCTCCGGGCTCGAGAAATTCGAGGGCCCCGATCCCGCCTTCTGGTGTGCGCAGGGCTATGCGATCTGCAACCCCGACATTCGCGGAGTCGTCGACTCTGACGGCGACAGTGTGCTGTGGGATCGGCAGGATGGCCGAGACGCGTACGACATCATCGAATGGCTGGCCGCACAGGACTGGTCAAACGGCAAGGTAGGAATGAGCGGCACGTCGTATCTCGCCGCAACCCAGTGGTTCACGGCGGCCGAGCAGCCGCCGCATCTCGCGGCGATCAATCCATGGGAGGGTGTCAGCGATGTGTACCGCGACCTCGTGATTCGGGGAGGCATGCCCGATGTGGGGTTCGCGAAGCAGCTGCAGACCGGGAGTTTCTTCGGCAAAGGCCAGAAAGAGGACATCCTCGGGGAGGCGGAGAAGTACCCGCTGGTCAATGACCTGTGGGAGAACAAGATTCCCGAGTTCGACCGGATCACGGTGCCGGCGTACGTTGTCGCGAGCTATTCCAACACGCTGCACGCGATCGGTACCTTCCGTGCCTGGCGCCGGATGGCATCCGAGGAGAAGTGGCTGCGCATCCACAATTCGCAGGAGTGGCCGGACTACTACGAGCAGAAAAACCAGGACGACCTGCTTCGCTTTTTCGATCACTACCTGAAGGGCGACGATAACGGTTGGGGGCAGACTCCTCGCGTTCGCTATGCACTGCTGGATCTCGAAGGCGGCGACCGCATTGCCCTCGAGGCCGGTAGTTTCCCTCCGGCGGATGTCGCGTCCACGAAGTACTACCTGAACGGGCGCTCGCGGGCGCTGGTCACCGAAGCGCCAGCCGACGACGTGCCCGTTCTGTACTCCGTCGCGGCAAACCCCTCTGCAGTGTCGTTCATCACGCGATTCGAGCAGGAGACAGTGCTGGTCGGGTATCCGAAGGCGCACCTCTACGTGGAGGCTCGTGGATCAGACGACATGGACCTGTTCGTGCTGGTGCAGAAGCTCGACAAATTCGGCACGCCCTTGCAGGCCTTCACGGTGCCCAACCAGTCGCCAATGGCCCACGACCTGACCGACCACGGCGCGACCGTGCTTCGCTACAAGGGTTCGGATGGTCGCCTCCGCGTTTCCGCCCGGCATCTTGACGAGGTCCTGACTACGGAAGACGTGCCAGCTCACACCTTCGACCGGGTGGAGAAGCTCTCGCCCGGCGAGGTTGTCAAGATCGACATCGAACTGGTGCCCCTCGGCCTTGTGTTCTACCCGGGGGAGCAATTGCGATTCATCGTCAGCTCGACGAACCTGCTTGGCACGCTGATGCCCGCGATCGACGAGTATGTCGGCGCGAACAGTGGGCAGCACGTCATTCACACGGGGGGCGAGCACGCCTCCTACCTGCAGCTCCCGGTTCAGGCCGACTAGGTGCTGGCGGCGACCCGGCCGGCTTTTCGTGCCGAGGTCGCACTTGCGAACGACCGGGTGGGCGGGTTTACAATGAAAAACGCGAATGTATATTCACATTCCGGTATCCCTCCCACCACAGTCATCACAAGGACGTGAAATGACCACCGCTGAAGCAGCAACTCTCGCAACCCCGGTAAGTGACACCGCCCAGTCCATGACCGGCGTCTTCGCTGGACCGGTCAGCGGACTGAAGTACGAGACGCCGACGACGAAGGGGTTCACCAATGAGCGCGGGGAGTTCCACTACCTC
>Ga0302279_10001561_pt1 | contig 32236 bp, 37 predicted proteins | sample III_Bog_N3_3_FD_194541 | JGI IMG/M metagenome (GOLD analysis project Ga0302279, IMG submission 194541) | Peat permafrost microbial communities from Stordalen Mire near Abisko, Sweden - III_Bog_N3_3 | ecosystem: Environmental > Terrestrial > Soil > Wetlands > Peat | place: Sweden: Abisko...
CGGCTGCCGCGGCTGGGGGTGGAGGCGGTGTTGGATGTGGTGGAGGAACGATATGGGCGAGCGGGGTTTGGGGGGTGAGGCGGGAGGCTTGGCGTCACCCAGCCGAAGGTCCCGGCCCTGGCCCCTTACGAGCTGGATGGCTTCTCGGTCGAACGGCTCATGACGTTCCTGACCGCGCTGGATCAGGACGTTGCCATCGTCATCCGGGCAAAGCCCCGAGCGCGTGCCGAGGGGCGAATCCCGGTGGTGGCCGCCTGAGGAGGCAACCGGGATGGCTCAGTCTTGCGGCCAGGATCGTGCCGCCGTCATCGGCAACCGCGCGGTGGATTGCGGCGCCCGGCCTTGAACCAGGGGTTGCCCCCTGGGTGTTGGGCGTGCAATGGCATCCGCCGTGGCACTGCGCCGATGACTCGGCCAGCGTGGCGATTTTCAGAGCTTTCGGTGCCGCATGCCGGACCTTTCATGACAGAGTGGGGAAGCGATGGACCTGAAACTGGCGGGCAAAAAGGCCCTGATCACCGGCGGCTCGAAAGGCATCGGCCGCGCAACGGCCGAGGTGCTGGCGGGCGAGGGCTGCGACGTCATCCTGGTAGCGCGCGATGCAGCGGCGCTGGAGACCGCCGCGGCGGCAATCCGCGCCAGCCGGCAGGTGAATGTGCGGACGATCGCGGCAGACCTGTCGAGCGATGCCGCGGTGCGCCATGTCGCAGCCGAGGCGGGCGAACTGGACATCCTGGTCAACAATGCCGGGGCGATTCCGCCGGGCGACCTCCTCAGCATCGATGACACGCGCTGGCGGCAGGCCTGGGATTTGAAGGTCTTCGGCTACATCTCCTTCTGCCGGGTGATCTACGGGCAAATGAAGGCGCGCGGGGCCGGCGTGATCGTCAACGTGATCGGCGCGGCGGGCGAAAAATTCCCGACCGGCTATATCGCGGGCGCCGCGGGCAATGCCTCGCTGATGGCTTTCACGCGCGCATTGGGCAAGGGGGCGCCGGCCGACGGGCTGCGGGTGGTGGCGATCAATCCCGGGCCGGTCGAGACCGACCGGTTGGTCATGCTGCGGCGGGCCGAGGCGCGGCAGAAGTTCGATGACCCTGACCGGTGGCGGGAGCTGACGGCCGGCATGCCCTTCGGACGGGCGGCAAGTCCGACCGAAATCGGCAATGCGGTGGCATTCCTGGCCAGTCCCGTTTCCGGCTACACGACCGGGACGGTGCTGACGATCGACGGCGGCGGCTGAGTGGCGCGGCCGGCTACGCGTGCGAAGCAGGCTTCGGCGCATCGCCGTTCATCGCGAAGGCGTTTTTCTTCAGCGAATCCAGCATGTCGAAAAACGTCTGCGACCCGTATCCCGCCAGGAACCCCAAACCGCTGGTGGTCATCGTCAGGTCCCCCGCATAGCTGCCGCTCCCGGTCCCCGGCGCCGATGACGGGCTGTAGAACAGCCCCACGGTCACCCCCGCGACCATGCCCAGCGGCAGGCTGAGCACCGTGCTCCAGAAATCGCGCGGACTGAGCGTGCTGTCGCGCACGTTCAGTTGCACCAGCCGGATCGCGGCGACAAAGGTGCCCAGGACGCCGAACATCATCGGCAGCACGAAGTTGCTGAAGATCGACAGAAGAGAAACGAAAGACGGTTCGTCCGTCATCGTAGTGTCGTGCACGCCGCACAGGATGAAGCCCCAACGCAGGGTATGAAACCATTCGCAGGACCAGCCGTCGCATTGGCGGAACGTCACCAGATCGCTCATGGCCTGTTTTTCCGCTGTCGCCAGATCGTTGTGGCGTTGGCATCCCACCGCGTGCTGCGGCAGCGGATCGGCACAGGTCTTCGGCAGCGCCAGATCGGCCGAGGCCTGATACAGCGCCGTTCGGTCCCGATGGATCTGGTCGATCCGTTGCAAGGTTGACCGTCCCATCGCCACGTCCCAATAGGTGAAGGTGGTCAGGACCAGCCAGACCAATGTCAGCCAGATCAGGCCGCTGTACAGGACGTTGAATTTCACCACCTGCGCGGACAGGCCCGGAAACGCGCTCTCCGCCAGCGACCGGCGCGAACCATCGGACGCGGCCCGTGGCGGCGTGTTCCGTTTCCGGGTGAACAAGCGGGCCAGCAAGCCCTCGGCCGTGCGGGATTCGGAACGGGAGAACAACGCGGTATAGGCGATGGTCAGACCCCGCGCCGGATAGGCCAGCGCCGCCAGCCGGTCCTTTGCCAGCAACAGGAACGACGCATCGGCCGCTCTGTCCGCGTCCGACCGTCCGGCCGGGGGCGGATAGCGGATGCCGGCCAGCCGGGTGACGCTCTGTTGCGCCGACAGAGCGTCGCCTGTGGCCGGATCCGGCACCGACAGGCCCGAAAGCTGCTTGTCCGGGCGCCCTGAAACGAAGTCGAGCAGCAGGAACACCTCATCGAGGTTGCGCTTGAACAGGACCGCATTGATCATGTCCTGGTGGTCCTGGTCGGTTGCGGCCGGTCGAGGCGTATCGCTCATGGAACGTCCCCTCTGCGTCATGTCATCGTTGCGTCACAGTTTCATGACCGCGCGCGGATGGCAAGTGCGCCGGGCGGTCAGCGCTCGCGCCGCAGATAAATCGCACCGATATGCAACGACACGCCGCGCGGCGTCTCCGCGGTCCCGATGACCGGCACCAAGGTCACGCGGATCGGTCCGGCGAGGTCGAAGCCGCCGGCCGGCGGCAATTCGAACGCGTGGCTCAGGCCGCGGATCGTGCCGCGCAACGGCAGAAGCTGAATGAACCCGACGCAATCCGGACCGTCGGTGGCGGTTGCCGGACCGGCATCGGGCCGGTTGACGAACACAGCGATGCGGATGGGCTGTTGCACCGTTCCGGCAATGTCATCCACCGCGAGGGCAATGATCGCGCCGGGGGCGGCCTGCACCGCAGCCAGCGGCAGCAGGTCAACCGTCACCGGCGCGTTACCCAGCGCTGTCCCGGTCGCCACGCTGCTCAGCCGGTCGGGCACGGGTGCGGCCCCCATCAATCCCGCCATGATCGGCAGGCACACCGCCACCACGCGGCGGCGGGTAAGGCGATCCCTCAAAGCTGTTCGAGCGAGAGCTGCCGGAACGTTGCCTTCATAGCCTTCGGCGCCACCCCGGCGCCCGCGGCCGGCACCAACGTGACCGAAAGCCGCGTGGCACCCTTGGCGCCGGCGATGATATCCGTCACGTCGAATTCCGCATTCACCGCCGGATGGTGGTGGTGCGCCATGCCTTTCATCCCGGCCATGCCCTTGGTCTTGGCCAGCACCGTCACCGTGCCGACAAAGTTGGGCGAGTCGAGGCTGGTGGCCGCGGTTGCATTGGGCTGATTGACGAAGACGTTGAACATCGCCTGCTGGTCGTCCGCCACGGTGATGCCGCGCACGTGCAGGATGAATTGCGCGGGTGCGCTGGCGGTCAGCGCCGCGAAGGCCTTGACATGCGCGGGCGGCACCGCAACCGACCGGGTCAGTGGCACCCGGCCCAGCGCGATCGGCGTGGTGGTGGAGGTCGCGAGCGTCAGCGGCGCCACCTTGGCCGGTTGCACCGGGGCCACACCGGCGACGAAGGCCGGCGCGGTGCGGGCCTTGAACGTCCAGATCGGCTTGACGTTCGGCGGCGTGTAGTCCGACCGGAGCGATTGGACCGGGTCCAGCACGTCGGAGATCGCGATCTGCGTCCAGACGCTGTTTTCGTCGTAGAACTGCCAGGCGGTCTGCAGCCAGCCGGAATCATTGAAGTTCGTATGTTTCGGCGACAGGCCAAGCCACACGCTCCAGAGCCGGTCGATGTTGCTGTGATGGGCGAAGAACACCGGGTCCTGTGCGGCGGTCGCCAGTACGCCCATATCGTTATTGGCGGCCTGCATGGCCGTGTCGCCGGTCCAGATGTGCACCGGGCCGTGCGGCGCGTTCTCCATCGCGCCCGAATCCGAGGCCGAACCCATATACAACGTGTTCACCGAACTGTTCATGGTCCGGTTCAGCATCGGAACCGAAACCGCCTGGGTGCTGATTGCCGCCCCCGCCGCCGCGGACCGCAGCATGTCGAACAGCGGGTTGGAGGTGTCGTTGGGATCGCCATACACTGTCGGGAAGGATTGCCGCCCCTGGCTGTCCCAGTCCCAATAGGGCAGCGCGAAGGTATCATCACCGATCAGTTTGCACAGGATGCGTTCGTGGAAATGCAGGTAGGCTCGGTGCCAGGGGAAGAAATTCCAACTGCCATGGATCGCCGGCCCGGCGGTGCCATCGCTGCCGCCACCGCAATACCAGCAATGCACATAGCCCTGCCGCAGCCAGCCGCGCGGATCGTCGGGCTGATCGGTGGTGAGCTTGCGCAGCGCGGCATAGGCGGATTTCAGCCGGTCGACCTCGGTCTTGCTGAGTTCGAAGGCGCTTTTGCGCATGCGCACCGGCAGTGCCGGACTGGGCTTGAACGGCACCGGCGTTTTGCCGGCGACACCGATCGGCGCGCAATCGGCCGGGTCGTCCTGCGCCATGGCCGGCCGCACGCCGAACAGGCGCGCGCCGGCCGCGGCTGCGCCGACCCCGAGGAAGCTGCGGCGGTCGTGAACCCATTTCTGGCCAGCCATTGTTATCTCTCCCCCGTATTGGATTTGCTTGCACCGAGCCTGCCGTCCGGCGGCAGAGTCCGCGTGAGTTTCGGTCCTGTCAAGGCATGAAGCCATAATGGTAACGACACGGATGCGTGACGGCGCTATCCGCCGATGCCCGGCGCGAAACTTTGCACCAGGCTGCCCGCCACCAGCCGCCAGCCGTCCACCAGCACGAAGAAGATCAGCTTGAACGGCAACGACACCGCGCTGGGTGGCAGCATCATCATGCCCAGGCTCATCAGCACGCTGGCCACCACCATGTCGATCACCAGGAAGGGCAGGAACAGCAGGAACCCCATCTCGAACCCGCGCCGCAACTCCCCCACCAGGAACGCCGGCACCACCGCGCGCCACGGGGCGTCATCCGGCGTCGCCGCCGCGGGCAGATGCCCAAGATCGAGGAAGAACCGCAGGTCGCCCCCCCGCAAATTCGTCGTCATGAAACGATGGAACGGCGCAACCGCGAGCTTCAAGCCCTGGATCTCATCGATGCGGCCCTCGGTCATCGGCTGGATGCCGCTCACCCAGGCCTGGTCCAGCACCGGCTGCATGACGAAGTAGCTCAGGAACAGCGCCAGCCCGATCAGCACCATATTGGGCGGCGTGCCCTGGGTGCTTAGCGCACTGCGCAGCAACGACAGCACGATCACGATCCGCGTGAAGGCCGTCACCATCACCAGCAGACTTGGCGCCAGCGACAGCACGGTCACCAGAGCGGTCAATTGCACCAGCCGCCCGGTGGCACCGGCCTGTCCCGCCGCGCCAAGATCGATGTTGACCGACTGCGCCTGCGCCATCACCGGCAGCAGCAGGAAGCCCAGCACCAGCCAGCGCAGCTTCATGGGTTGCCCTCGCCGCCGGACGACGGAACCGGCCAACAGCCCACCACCACATCCGTCGGTCCCCCGGTCAGCAGCAGCGCCTGCCGGTCACCGCAGCGAACCAGGTGCAGCCGGCGCCGCGAATCCAGCGCAACCGCCTCCTGCACGGCAACCGTGTGCCTGCCCGAGGTCCGCGGCACGAAGCCGCCCCGGCGCGCCAGCCATGCGGCCAGGACGATCAGCCCCAGCACCGCGGCAAGCGCGGCCCCCGCGGTCAGCAACATGCCGAAATCGGGGACCATCCTGTCTCACGCGCCGGGAAAAGGCGGCGTCATCGCACAGGCAAGCGCATCCACCGCGGACAACAGCCCGATCAGATCGTCGCGCAGCCCCAGCGCATCCGCGGGCGGCAGGTCCAGGGTCTGGGCACAGAGCAGGCCGACCATCCGGTCGAACCCGGTCAGGTCGATGGCGTGGCCGTCCTCCAGCAAGGTGCGGGCGACCGTGATGGCGTTCTCCAGGTCCTCCAGGAAGGACCGGATCGAGGCCAGCGGCATATCGGGGTCTGCGGACTGCATACACGGATTAGGCACCACAAAGATGAACAAAGTCTTACGATCGGCGTTAACCCTTCGTTCATCTTCGGAGCGCACCATGCGCGCATGGACCCGACGCGCATTGGCCTCTTCGACCTGGCGGAGAAGCGGCTGGCCTGGACCGACCAGCGCCAGGCGCTGCTGGCGAAGAACATCGCCAACGTCAGTACGCCTGCTTTCAAGCCGCAGGACCTGGAGTCCTTCGCCAAGACCCTGTCCGGCCTGTCCGGCCTGGAGCCGGTGCAGACCCAGCCGAACCACATGACCGGCACGGCCGGTGGCGCCCTGCGCCCGGCCCTGGCGGAACGGCCCAAGGCGAAGGCACCGGACGGCAACGCGGTATCGCTGGATGAGCAACTGGTGAAGGTCGCCGACACCGAGACCACCCAAACCCTTGTCACCACCATCTACAAAAAATACTTCGCCCTCTTCAACACCGCGCTCGGTCGGAGTTCGTAACGATGGCTGACCTCAGCAAGACCCTCTCGGTGTCGGCCAGCGGCATGGATGCGCAGACCGCGCGCCTGCGGGTGATCGCCGAGAACCTGGCCAACCAGGACTCCACCGGTTCCACCCCTGGGGCGGAGGCCTATCGCCGCAAGACCATTTCCTTCGAAAGCAAGGTCGCCGCGGCCGAGGGCGTGGAGACCGTGCAGGTCAAACGCATCGGCCAGGACCAGACCGACCAGCCATTGCGCTACGATCCGTCCAACCCGGCCGCGAACGCCGAGGGCTACGTCAAGACGACCAACGTCAACAGCTTCATCGAGGTCATGGACATGCGGGAAGCCGAACGGTCCTATAACGCGAACATGGCGGTGATGCAGGCGACCCGCAGCATGTTGACCCGCACGATCGACATGCTCAAATGACCGCGATCCCCACCATCGTCGTCACCCCCTCCGCGGCGGCCGGGGCCTATGCGAAGGTCGATCAGGGCAACGCCGGCGGCGCGGCGGGAGGGGACTCCTTTGGTGCCACCTTGCAGCGGGCCATGGAAGGCGCGGTCGAGACCGGCCACAACGCCGATGCGCAGGCCATGCAGGCGATCAGCGGCAGCGGTAACCTGACCGACGTGGTCACCGCGCTGTCGCATGCTGAACTGGCCTTGCAGACGGCGACGGCGATCCGCGACCGGGTGGTGCAGGCCTACCAGGACATCATGAAGATGCCGATCTGATGGAGCAATCAGGGTTCATTGTGGCTGGGGTACAAGCCTCTCCCCCTCCCCTTGCGGGATGGGGTTGGGGGGAGGGGTCGGTGGGAGTTTGCCTGTGGCGTCGGCGCTTTTCCTGGCGGAGCCCCCTCCCCCTGACCCCCTCCCGCAAGGGGAGGGGGAAAGATGTTGCCACTGCCGTGCCGATCTTCCCGCCGATGCCATGACGGAAACCGACATCGCGGGCCTGATCCAGGGCGGCATGCTGGTCATGCTGAAGATCGCCGGCCCGTTGCTGATCGTCAGCCTGGTTGTCGGCCTGCTGGTCGCGCTGCTGCAAGCCGTCACCCAGATCAACGAGGCTACGCTGTCCTTCATCCCCAAGGTCCTGGCCCTCGGCGTGACCGCGCTGTTGCTGGGATCCTTCATGGACTCGGTGCTGTCCAGCTACACGCGCCTGCTGTTCGACCGCATGATCACGGTTGGCGGATCATGACTGATCTGCCCACCGACCTGGCCCATTGGGCGCTGGCCTTCATGCTGGTGCTGGCCCGCTTCGGTGCGGCCATCGCGGTGTTGCCCGGCCTGGGAGAATCCGCGCCGCCCGCCATGCTGCGCATCGGCATTGCCCTGGCGGTCACCGTGCTGCTGCTGCCGATCCTGCTGCCGCTGGTACCCCCGGTTCCCGAGGCCAGCCTGCCCGCCGCCGGCATGGTCGCAGCCGAGGTCGTTACCGGCCTCTGGTTCGGCTGGCTCGCACGCATGGTCGCGCTCGCGCTGCCGACCGCGGCCCAGTTCATCGCCTATCTGCTGGGCCTGACCAGCGTGCTGCAACCCGACGCGACGTTGGGTCCACAGACCACCGCGCTCGCCAGCCTGACCAACCTCGCGGCACCGGTGATCCTGCTGGCCACGGGCCTGTACGCCCTGCCGTTGCAGGCGCTCGCCGGACTTTACACGCTGATCCCGCCCGGTACGATGCTGCCCGCCGCGGACAGCACCCAAGCGGCGATCGCAGCGGTGACGCAGGCGCTGCTGCTGGCGATGCGGCTGGCGTCGCCCTTCGTCGTGGCGGGCATCGTCTGGCACGTGACCATCGGCCTGATCGCGCGCCTGGTGCCGCGGCTGCAAATATACTTCGTCGCCCTGCCCGGCCAGATCCTGGGCGGCCTGCTGTTGCTGGCCGGCGTGTCCAGCACCATCCTCGCCGCCTGGGAGGAGGCCACGCGCACCACCTTTGCCACTTTGCCGGGAGCCGGCTGAATGGCCGAAGGCGACCAGCCACAGGAAGACCGCACGGAAGCCGCCACCGCACGGCGCCTGCAACAGGCGCGCGAGCAGGGCCAGGTCCCGATCTCTCGCGAACTCGCCCATCTGGCGGGCATGGTGGCCGTCGCCATGGCGCTGGCCTTCGCCGGCTCGCGCACCTGGCAGGAGACGTGTTTCCGCCTGACCGCTTTCCTGAGCCATGCCGACGCGCCGGCGCTCGCCGGCCCCGACGGAATCCGGCTGGCCACCGAGACCATGCTGCGTGGCATGGCACCCTTCGTGCTTGCGGCTTTGGCCGGCAGCGCCGGCGCGGTTCTGCTGCAAACCGGCGGCCTGCTCAGCCTGTCGGCCCTGAAGCTCGACTTCGGAAGACTCAACCCCGGCGCTGGCCTGCGCCGGCTGCTGGGCTCGGCCAACCTGGCGGATGGCGGCAAGTCGGTGCTGAAGCTGCTCGTCATCGGCTTTGTGGTCTGGCAGGTGCTCGCCGGCGACCTGCCGGCGCTCACCCGCTTGCCGTTCCAGGATCCGCGCCTGCTTCTGGCGCAGGCCGCCCCGCCGGTGTTCCACGTGCTGATGGTGGTCCTGATCGCCCAGGCCTTCATCGCCGGGCTGGATATCTTCCTGGTGCGCCTGCGTCACGCCCGCCAGTTGCGCATGAGCCGCCAGGACCTGCGCGATGAGCAGAAGGAAACCGACGGCGATCCGAAGATCAAGGCCCGCATCCGCCAGATCCGGATGCAACGCGCCCGCAAGCGCATGATGGCGGCGGTGCCGAACGCCACCGTGGTGATCACGAACCCGACCCATTATGCTGTCGCTCTCGCCTACGATCGTGCGAAGAACGCCGCGCCGCGGGTCGTGGCGAAGGGAGTCGATTCGATGGCCGCGCGCATCCGCGAGGTGGCGGAGGCAAGCCGGGTGCCACTGGTGGCAAACCCGCCGCTCGCCCGGGCGCTGTACCAGGTGGAGGTGGACCGCGACATCCCGGCGGAACATTACCAGGCCGTGGCCGAGATCATCGCCTATGTCTGGCGGCTGGGCCAGCGCAACCGCCAACGGCGGGCGGCATGATCCTGCCACGCCGCGGACGCCGGATGATCGACCGGCTCGCCGAACCGCTGGACGATATCCAGGCGCTGCTGTTCGAGGATCCCTCAACTGGCCTTCTGGTCATCGACCGCACCCACCGCATCCTGCGCACCAACCTGCGTTTGGCCGGCATGCTGGGCCAAAAGGCGGACGACAAGACTCTGGAGTCGCTGTTTGCCGCGCCGGATTGGCCGGCGGTCCAGGCAATGCTGGCGGCGAGCCTGCGCGGCGACCGGCTGACGATCCCGATGCGGGCACACCTGGCGGGTGGGGCGGAGACCGCCGTCGTCGTGTCGCCCGTGCGGGAGGCGGATGGCGCTTTCAGCGGGCTGGTGGTTCGTTTTGGCTTCGCCGACGCCGATCCGCGGCCGGACCATAACCACAAGCTGCAGGCGGTTGGCCAGTTGGCCGGTGGGATCGCGCACGACTTCAACAACCTGCTGACCGCCATCATCGCCGCCGCCGACAGCATCCTGGGCCGAACCGGCATCGACCCCGAGACGATGGAGGACCTGCACCAGGTACGGCTCGCCGCCGAACGCGGCGCGGCGCTGGTGCGGCAGTTGCTGGCTTTCGGCCGCCGCCAGCCGTTGCAGCCGCGGGTGGTCGCCGTGAACGGCGCCATCCGCGACTTGTCCGGGCTGCTGCAACGCCTGCTGGGTGAGAAAATACACCTGGTGCTGGCGCTGGAGGAACCGGGCCGGCGGATCCGCATTGACCCCAGCCAACTCGATCAGGTGTTGATGAACCTGGCGGTGAATGCGCGCGGCGCGATGCCGGATGGCGGCACTTTGACATTGGGCAGCGGTCACCGGACCCTGTACCGGCCGGAGACTCATGGGCCGGAGATCATTCCAGCCGGCCGCTATGTCCTGATCGAGGTGACGGACACCGGCACCGGCATTCCGCCCGACGTGATGCCGCGGATCTTCGAACCATACTTCACCACACGGCGCGATCGTGGCGGCAGCGGTCTCGGCCTGTCCACCGTGCTGGGCATCATCCGCCAGTCGGACGGTTTCCTGACGATCGACAGTACTGTCGGGCAGGGCACGAGCGTGCGTTTGTACCTGCCGCGCCACGAGGGCGAGCTGCCAGCCGATCCCCCGCCGGCCCGGTCGATCCCGGTGGCGCCACCATTACCCCCGGGCCGCCTGCTGCTGGTCGAGGACGACAACGCCGTCCGCCGCTTCGCCGAACGCGGGCTGCAACGTTCTGGTTGGACGGTCGTCTCCGCCGGGTCGGCCGAGTCGGCACTCGAATCCCTGCCCGCCGCCGGGGACGGATTCGACCTGCTGGTGTCCGACGTGGTGATGCCGGGCATGGAAGGCCCGGCCCTGGTCGCGGAAGTCCGAAAAATCTGGCCAAATCTGCCCGCGATCCTCGTTTCCGGCTATGCCGAATCGGCGCTGACAGGCGATCTTCCGACCGAACGGGTGGTCTTCCTGCCAAAGCCGTACAGCTTGGCCGAACTTCTGGATGCAGTGACCCTGGTGCGCAAACCGGGTACGCAAATAGGTCTTGCAGGCCCAACCGAACTGGAACATAAACTGAACGAATGATGAGTGCGACTTAAACCCTTGGTTCCCCCTGTGTTCTCTTGCGTTTCCGGGGCGCATAGCTACAATCATAGCGCGAGGTGGCGACGTGTCAGATACTAAAAAGTTGCAGAAGCAAGAGCTGAAGGTTGTTCCGATGGAAAAGAACAAGGCGCTCGACGCCGCGATGTCACAGATCGAACGGGCTTTCGGCAAAGGCTCGATCATGCGCATGGGCCAGCGTCCCGGCGATGAACAGATCGAGGTGATCCCCTCCGGCTCGCTCGGGCTTGACCTGGCTCTGGGCATTGGCGGGTTGCCGCGCGGGCGCATCCTGGAAATCTACGGGCCGGAAAGCTCCGGCAAGACCACCCTGGCGCTGCACGCGATCGCAGAAGCGCAGAAGCGCGGCGGCACCTGCGCCTTCATCGACGCCGAGCATGCGCTGGACCCGACCTATGCGCGCAAGCTGGGGGTGGATGTCGATAACCTGCTGATCAGCCAGCCCGACGCCGGCGAGCAGGCGTTGGAGATCGCCGACACCTTGGTGCGCTCCGGTGCGGTCGATGTGCTGGTGGTGGACAGCGTCGCGGCTTTGGTGCCGCGGGCCGAACTGGAAGGGGAGATGGGCGACAGCCACATGGGACTGCACGCGCGTCTCATGAGCCAGGCGCTGCGCAAGATCACCGGCAGCGTGTCGCGCAGCAAGTGCATGCTGATCTTCCTGAACCAGATCCGCATGAAGATCGGTGTGATGTTCGGCAACCCCGAAACCACGACCGGCGGCAATGCGCTGAAGTTCTATGCCTCCGTGCGACTGGAGATCCGCCGCATCGGCCAGATCAAGGAACGCGACGAGGTCGTGGGCAACCAGACCCGGGTGAAGGTGGTGAAGAACAAGCTGGCGCCGCCGTTCCGCCAGGTCGAGTTCGACATCATGTATGGCGAGGGCATCAGCAAGGTTGGCGAGCTGATCGATCTCGGCGTGAAGGCCGGGGTGGTGGAGAAATCCGGCGCCTGGTTCAGCTACGACAGCCAGCGCGTCGGCCAGGGGCGCGAGAACGCCAAGCAGTTCCTGCGCGATCACAAAGACATCGCCGAGGCGATCGAGGTCAAGGTGCGCGAGCTGTCCGGTGTGGTGGCCAATTCCATGCTGGCGGCCGGCGATGACAGCGAGGACGCCGAAGCCGCAGAGTAGCGGCACACGGATCGGCTCCCCGACGGCATCGATGCCGCCGGGGCGGTCAGCGCCGGCCGAACAGCTTCTCAATCTCGGCCTTCGAGAGTTTCAGGAAAGTCGGCCGGCCATGGCTACAGGTGGCGGCGCGCGGGGTTGCCTCCATCTGCCGCAGCAGCGCGTCCATTTCCGCCACCCCGAGCCGCCGGCCCGCGCGGATGCTGCCGTGGCAGGCGAGGCGCGCGATCACTGCATCGAGCCTGGCCTCGAGCGCCATGGTTTCATCCAGTTCGGCGAGCTCATCGGCGAGGTCGCGCAGCAGCGGCCCCGGTTCCGGTGCGCCCAGCGCGGCCGGCAGCCCGCGTACCAGCACCGCGCCTGCCCCGAAGGCCTCGATTTCCAGACCAAGCTGGCCGAGTTCGTCGACGCGGGCGAGCAGGCGGGATGCGTCGGCATGCGGCATATCCACCACCGCCGGCAGCAGCAAAGCCTGGCTGCGCACCCCGCCAGCGAGCATCTGCGTCCGGATCGCTTCATGGGTCAGGCGTTCGTGTGCCGCGTGCTGATCGACCAGCACCAGCGCGCCGTCCGACGCGACGGCGATCACATAGGTGTCCAGCACCTGCGCGACCGGCGCGCCCAGCGGGTGGTCGGGTCGCGGTTCGGCTGCGGGCAGGACGCGGGCGGTGGGTCCCAGGCCGATGGGCAAGGACGCCTCCGCGACACCCGGCGGCAGGCCGGCGCCGAAGCCGGGCAGCGGCAGGGCTCGGATGCCGGCCGCCGGAGGCCGGGAATAGGCCAGATGCAGGGACGGCCGATGCTGCATCAACCCCGGCGCCGGCACGCCGGTCCCCGCGCCGCCCGCCAGAGCGCGGGTGATGCCGCCGATCACCAAGGATCGCACCGCATTGGCGTCGCGAAACCGCACCTCCGATTTCGCGGGGTGGACGTTGACGTCCAGTTCCTCAGGCGGCAGGTCGATGTAGAGCGCCACGACCGGGAACCGTCCATTGGCGAGCACGTCGCGGAACGCCACACGGACCGCGGTTTTGAGCACCGGATCGGCCACCGGCCGGCCGTTCACCACCAGGCTCTGCGCGGCCCCGGTCGCTCGGTTGACCGCAGGCGAGCAGATATAGCCGGACAAGGCCAGATCGCCGCGAGTGGCCTCGACCGGCAGCAGCGCCGCGGCGGCATCCGGCCCGAACAAGGCGGCAACCCGAGCGGCGCGGTGCTGGGCGGGCAGATCGAAACCGACGCGGCCGTCGGTCTCCAGCCGGAAGGCGACCTGTGGCGCGGTCAAGGCCAGCCGCCGCACCATGGCCTCCGCGTGTTCGGCTTCGGTGCGCGGGATTTTCAGGAATTTCCGCCGTGCCGGGGTGGCGTAGAACAGGTCGCGCACGACGACCCTTGTGCCGTGCGGACCGGCGGCGGGCACGATCTCGGAGACCTGTCCGCCTTCCACCGAGATCGCATTGGCATGATCCGCGCCGCTGGTGCGTGAGGTGATCGACAGCCGTGCGGCGGCGCCGATCGAGGGCAGGGCCTCGCCGCGGAAACCAAGGGTGGCGATCTGCACCAGGCTGTCGTCGGTGAGCTTCGAGGTCGCGTGGCGCAGCACCGCCAGTGCGAGCTCGTCCCCGTCCATGCCGGTGCCGTCGTCGGTGACCTCGATCCGGTCGATGCCGCCGCCGTCCAGCGCCACGGCGATGCGGGTGGCGCCGGCGTCGAGGGCGTTTTCCACCAGTTCCTTCACCACCGCGGCGGGGCGTTCGATCACCTCGCCGGCAGCGATGCGGTTGACGGTGGTGTCGGAGAGGACCCGGATGCGCGACATCAGGCGCGGCCTTCGGCCGTGGGGTAGGGCAGCGTCCCGGAGCCGTTGACGTCGGCCAGGCTGGCACTGAAGCCGGCCGCGATCAGCGGGGGGATCCTGCGGCCACGCGGGCGGTTCCCCGGAACAGCGAGGCAGGCAATGGCGGCGGGACGGGACTCGGGTTGGATCATGCGCGGCATTATAGGACGATTCGGCGACCCGGCTGAACCAGAGTTTGGGGCAGGGCGGGCGAATCCCGGGGACGACGCCCGCCGGCGGTCTCGGCCCCTGTCTGGTGGCGTCCGCCCGGTCTGGCACGGGGCGTTGGCACAAAGGCCTCGATGCCCGCCAAGGTCGCAAAAGGGCTGGCCGGCGACTTTCCGGCCGAGCCTGTCCCGGGGTTACCCAAACGACCTCACAGCGGGCCCGGGTCGTCAGCGAAACACGTTCCGGTCGAGGCGATATCGGCCCTGTACGCTTGCGCTGGCGGGGGGTGTTGGCCTTCGAACGATTGAAAAGCCCGATCGGACTGAAAAACTGCCGGCGATCATGCCGTGGCCGGACTTTGCTCCATTGATGACCTACCGGCACAAACTGCGACGGCTCTGCCATCGGCCTTCGCGGAAGAGGCGCAATTATCGGCAGATACGGATCGCAGTGTTCCGCACCCGCAGGGACAATCTGACGATGCAGCCTGGACCGATCGACCCGCAGATTCTTCGCCCGCCCCCCAAATCCCGCTTGACGGTTAAGCCCTCATACGAGGCCGGCGATGACGCAGTAGCGCCGGGGTGACGCGCCGGGCCCGTTTTGGCGTGTCCCCTGTTCGGGCCGCTTACGTTCCGTTGGGTTCGGCGACCGATCTCGCCGTCAACGCAGTTGTGGCCGGTGTCGGTATCATGAACCTGTCCGAGGGCATGGCTCCGCCCGCGACTCTTCCCCCACCCCGCAAACCGGCTATCATCCCGCCAACCGGCGTCCGAAGCGGCCTCATGCCGCCGCCGCCCAAGACCGGCCCATGAGGAGACCCCATGTTCGAACGCCTCGACCAATCCCGGTCGCTGACCGTCAACCAGATCAAGATCATCGTCGCCGCCATCGTCGGCGACATGCTCGAGTTCTTCGACTACTTCCTGATCGGTTTCGTCCTCGCCTTCATCATCAAACCGTGGAACCTGACCTTCGGCCAATCCGCGATCATCCTGCTGTCGTCCGGCGTCGGCGCAATCCTGGGCGCCTTCATCTGGGGCCGGATCGCCGATCTTTACGGCCGGCGCAAAGTGTTCATCGCCACCATCATCAACTTCTCCATCGCCACCGGCATCCTGACCTTCACCCCCGACAACGGCTGGATCTTCCTCTCGGTGTTCCGTTTCTTCGTCGGCTTCGGCGTCGGCGGCCTCTATTGCGTCGACCTCCCGCTGGTGCAGGAGTTCGTGCCGACCCGCCGTCGCGGCTTCATCGGCGGCATCGTCACCGTGTTCATTCCTTTGGGGGTCATGATCGCCTCGGTTTTGGGCGCCTACCTGGCCCCCGCGGTCGGCTGGCGCGGCCTGTTCGCCATCGGCCTGCTGCCCGCCGCTTTCACCCTGGTCGTCAGAGCCTGGGTGCCGGAATCGCCGCATTGGCTGATCAGCCAGGGCCGGCCGGAGGAAGCCCGCCGCTCCCTCGCCTGGGCCCTGAACGTGCCGCCCGAGTCCCTGCCCGCGCCGGCGCCGGCGGAAATCCCGGAACCGACGTCATGGTTCGAACTTTTCAAGTATCCGCGCAGCATCGCGGTGTCCTGGCTGGCCAGCATCGGCGCACAGACCGCGGCCTATGGGGTCAGCCTGTGGGGGCCGACCTTGTTCGTGTTGCAACTTGGCGTCACCCCGGCGCGCGCCGCGTTTCTGTTCATCTGGGTCACGCTCGCCGGCATCATCGGCCGCATCGCCTTTTCCGTAATGTCCGACTGGATCGGCCGGCGTACAGCCGGCATGCTGTGCGGGTTCGGCGGCGCCGCGTGCGTGGCGCTCGCGGGGCTGCTGCATAACGAAATCGTCGCCGGCGTATCGCTGTTCTGGCTGTTCATCGTGATCGGCGACTTCTTCTATGACGGCGGCTTCGCCATCATCGGCCCGTATATGGCCGAGGTCTGGCCGACCCGGCTGCGCACCTCCGGCATGGGCTCCGCCTATGGCTTCGGCGGCATCGGCAAGATCATCGGCCCGCTTGGACTGGCGCTGATCGTCGGATCATCGAACGTCGTCAAACCCGAAGTGACGCTGGCAGCGATCACGCCCTCGTTCCTGTATTTGGCCGCCTGGCTGGTGCTGTGCGGCTGCGCCTTCCTTTTCTTTGGCTTCGAAACGCGGCATCGTTCAATCAGCGCCATCGACTCCCGGTTCGACGGCGACCCAGCGGAGGCAGGCCCATGAGTCCCACCCACTCCCAGATCGACAAGGCGCGCACCTTGGCGCCGCTGATTGCGGAGGAGGCACCCCGGTTCGACGAGATCCGCAAGCTGACCGCACCGGTTGTCGCGGCCCTGATCGACGGTGACTTCTTCCGCATGCTGCAGCCGAAATCGGTCGGCGGCCTGGAACTGAAGCCGATTATCTTCTGCCAGGTCACCGAAGCGCTCGCCGCCCTGGACGGATCGGTCGGCTGGGTGGTGTGCCAGAGCAACGGCTGCTCCACCTCGGCGGCGTATCTCGACCCCGCGGTGGCGAAGGACATGTTCGGCCCGCCCACCGGCATCTTGGCCTGGGGGCCGCCTGGCCCGTATGAGGCGCAGCCGGTCGAGGGCGGCTACCGCATCACCGGCACCTGGCGCTTCGCCAGCGGCAGCCAGAACGCCACCTGGCTCGGTGCGCATATCCGGGTTGCCGGGACCGGCAAGCTGATGAGCTTTCTGTTCCCGAAATCCAGCGCCACGATGACCGACATCTGGCATACGCTGGGGCTGCGCGGCACCGCCAGCAACCAGTATTCGGTGACCAACCTGTTCGTGCCCGACAGTCACGCGATGAACCGCGACAACCCGGCCAACCGGCGGGAGCAGGGGCTGCTGTATCGTTTCACCAGCAACCAGCTCTATTCCTGCGGCTTCGCCGGCGTGGGGCTGGGTCTCGCCCGCGCGACGATCGACGCATTTTACCAGCTTCCCGCCACCAAGATCTCCCGCGGGGCCAGCAAGCCGATGCGGGAGAACAATGTCGTCCAGTCCCAGGTCGCCCAGGCCGAGGCACTGTGGCGATCCTCCAGAGCCTTCCTGCATACGACGATCGAGGACATCTGGGCGCATCTGGAACAGCTCGGCGAGATGACCAGCGAGCACAGAGCGATGCTGCGGCTCGCCACCACCTGGGCGATCCAGCGGTCGCGGGAGGCGGTGAACATGATCTATCACGCGACCGGATCCTACGCCGTGTTCGAGGACCATCCCTTCGAACGCCGCCTGCGCGATATTCACACGGTTGCGCAGCAGGGCCAGGGACGGCAACTTCACTTCGAGACGGTCGGCCAGATCATCCTGGGCCTGACCCCGGAAAACATCTTTTGACGCGGGAGAGTTCTGTATGCCGGCCACATCCCTGAACCACTACACGATCCAATCGCGCGACGTGGAGAAGACTAAGAACTTCTATTGCGAGATCGTCGGCCTGACGGTCGGCGACCGCCCGCCGCTGAACTTTCCCGGCTACTGGCTGTATTGCGGCGGTGTGCCGGTGGTGCATCTGCTGGGCTACCAGGCCTATGCCAAGGTGATCGCCGATGGCCCGTCCTATCCCGCCGACACCGGGCGGTTGGACCATATCGCCTTCTCCTGCGAGGGGCTGAAGGACATGAAGGCGACCCTGGAGAACCACAAGATCAAGTACGACGAGCGGGTGTTGCCGCGGCTGAACATGACCCAGTTGTTCTACCTGGACCCGGACGGCATCGCGGTGGAATGCAATTTCGCCGCGCATGAAACCGAAGCGCACGCCGGCACCGGGTACTGAGCCTGTACCTCGCCCCTGGCCCCTCCCAAAGGGGCCAGGGGCATGCATATTGAATCAGCACCCAAGGGGGCAACGGATGTGCGGTTCCCGCGTCCATCGGGAATGAGCCCGTGCGCGATATTCATTGGGACCGGCGTGCAGCGTCAGTGGACCAGCGACCGCGCAAACCAGCCGTGACAAGCTGATGCGCTACGCCCGGCAGAGCGAAGCCGTGCAGGCTGCGTCGAACAGCTCTTCAGGGGACGGATTCCATGAATTCCTGGCGGAGATCGTCGCAAACCGGATCGATGATGAAATGTGCGCCGCGTCAATTTCGTGACGCCCCGCCGGTGATCCGGATCATCCTGCCCGCCGGTTTCAGGTCCATCGCTTCCCTACTCTGTCATGATAGGTCCGGCATGCGGCACCGAATGCTTTGAAAATCGCCACACTGGCCGAATCATCGGCGTAGTGCCACTCCGGATGCCATTGCACGCCCAACACCCAGGGGGCAACCCTGGAGTGGACGGCCTCGATCGTGCTGTCGGAGGCCAGCGCCTCGACCATCAGCCCCGGCGCCAGGACGTCGATCGCCTGGCCGTGCAACGAGTTCACCATGATCTTCGGCGCCCCCACGATCTCTGCCAGGCTGCCGGACAGGGTGACCAGATGCCGGTGGGCGTAGCGGACCTCCAGCGGTCCGGGCAGCGACCGGTGGTCCAGGCGCCCCGGTTCGGTATGTACCGTCTGGTGCAAAGTGCCGCCCAGTGCGACGTTCAGCTCCTGGATGCCGCGGCAGATCGCCAGTACGGGCATGCCGCGTTCGATCGCCGCAGGAATCAGCCGCAAGGTGGTGGCGTCACGGTCCAGGTCGTGGTGGTCCGGGGTCCGGCTCTCCCCACCGCCATAGTGATCCGGATGGACGTTGGAAGGACTGCCGGGCACCAGCAGCCCGTCCAGCCGGTCCAGGATATCGAGCTGTGCCTCGCCGATCGGCGGGATCATCACCGGCAGCGCGCCTGCGCCCCCGAAGACCGCGGCGGCATAGCGCGCGGGCGTGTCGTGGCGGATCTGCCTGTCCACCAGTTTCGCACAGGCTGGAATGCCAACCACCAGACTCATTCGCCTTGGCCCCTTTTGTCAGGCCGGCACTATGACCGAGGCCGGAAGTGGTTCGCAATCACGCCGCACAAGGCCCCTCCCATCATCAGGGCAGCCATGCCGCGGGGCGTGCCGTCGGTGAACAGGCCGACCAGCAGCCCGCTGGTAGCCCCAACCGAGAACTGTGCCATCCCCATCAACGCCGAGGCGCTGCCAGCATGCGACGCATGCCGCGATAACGCGCCGACCGAGGTGTTGCCGTTGCTGAAGCCCTGGCAACTCAGGGCGATGACCAGGGGGGCTACGATCGCCGCCAGCACATGCACGCCGGCAAAGGCCAGGATCGCCAGGGTGGTGGTGGCGGCCAGCGATATGCGGCTGATCCAGGTCAGCATGAAGGACAGCCCCACCCGGGGGATCAGTCGCGCATTGATCTGGGACCCTGCGATCAGCCCGCAGGAGCACAGGCCGAAGACCAGCGCAAACTGAGACGGCGACAGCCCGAAGCCCTGGATGAACACGGGCGAGGATCCGGCCAGATAGGCGAACATGCAGAAGCTGCCGGAGGCACCCATGGCGGCATGCGTGATGAAGGTCCGCTCCTTCAAGATGAGCACATAGCGGTTGATCTGCCCCGCCAGGCCAAGCCGGATGCGGCGTTCATCTGGCAGGGTCTCCGGCAGGAAGCGCCAGGCCAGGAAGCAACTGGTCGCACCGTAGACCGCCAGGATCCAGAAGATGAAGCGCCATTGCGCGAAGGCCAGGACCGCACCGCCGACCGTGGGGGCCAGGATCGGGGCTACGCCCATCACCAGCACCAGCCGCGACATCAGGATGGCTGCGCGTGTGCCGTCGGTCAGATCGCGCACCACCGCGCGCGCGATCACCATGCCCGCCGACGCCCCCAGCGCCGATCCCGCTCTAAACAACGCGAGCCAACCCAGGGTGGGCGCGACCGCACAGCCCAGCGTGCTCAGGGTAAAGACCGCGAAGCCGAAGATCAGCGGCCGCCGGCGGCCGAAGCGGTCGGAGAGCGTGCCCTGGGTAATCTGTCCCACAGCCAGCCCGGCGAACCAGGCCGCCAAGGTGAGTTGCGCGGTGCCAGGGGCGGTGCCGAAGGAGGCTTCGACCGCGGGGAAGGCGGGCAGGTACATGTCTGTGGCGGCCGGCCCGACGGCGATGAGCATGCCCAGCAGGCGGGGCAGCCAGGGCGGTATGGACGCAGCTTCGGTTTTCGGGGCGGCGGCGGACATGGCGAGGGCCCGAACAGCAGGAGGGCGAGTGGCGACGGTCCGTCTCCTTCGTGACGGCCGTTGTGTGTCCGGCCTTTGACGTAGCAGGTGCGCGGAATGGGGGCCGGGGTCAAGCCCTTGGGACGCCAACCCGCCGCACTGGTTCAATCCAGCCAGGATATCGACGAACATCGGATAGACCAACGCAGGATCGGTCGGAGCGGGCGTGGCTGTCGCCGGGGATGGTGCTATGGCGCGATCAAGCGGTTCTGGATTTGGACCCGTTTGTCGAATCAAAGATTGGAGTCCTTGCAATTCCCAAAAACCCTAGGGACGGTCTTCATCCGAGGCGCGAGATCAACTCAGAACGTCACCTTGTCCAAATTAAGATTATATTTGTGGATGGATCAAGAGGTTATGATAGATCCTGCGAGCAATGGGGATGGATTGAAATGTCACTGTGTGGTTCGCGAGGACCGGTAAACAGTGAGTGTGGAGAAGTCCGGAAGGCACAATCAGGCAGGAGTTTGTTTGGCCACGAACCGCTCACGGTTCCCCAGATGAAGCCGATGACCCCCAATTGCTTCGTGCTCATCCCCCGTTTTGCCAGCAGGGTACCGAAGCATTCCATCAACGGACGCAGCTCGGCTTCCGGTCTGTTTGGAATCAGGTCGTAGAGCCTGCAGCCCGATCGGAACAAAGAATGAACACGGCGTTTGGCGGTGTTGGCTCGTGTATGCACACCACAGTCCCGACTTTGTATTGATCGGCGGTGACCCGGCCGCCACGCAGCGTGCACGCCCGTCCGGTGTTCGCGAAGGGTGCTTGTTTTGATAGTCGGGGCGTAGAGTCCAGGATGCCTTCGAGCGTCCCGACCGCGGGCCGAGCCGACCGCGTTCGGTTGACTTCGTGCAGCTTCGTGAGAACTTCGTGTCCATTGGCTCGCTTGCAGGCTCGCTACACCGCGTCACAACGCTGGAAACGCAGTCGAATGACGCACACATGCAGCGATCATCGCTGACCGTCGCCTGAGGTGGCAAAAAAAAACCACCAGCATCAAGGGTTCGGATGGTGTAGTCTCGGCGTCGAACCCCGCCCTGTGAAAGAACCGCCATGTTTTCCGTCGGACAAATGCTGTATCACAAAACCGGTAAACACACCGGCCGGGTCGTCGAATGCGATGGCGACATCGTATACCTGCGTCAGGCCAACGGCGTCGAATTGGATTTTCCGACCCACGAACTGACGGCCACCGCGCCCGCGGCGAGCAACCCGGCCGCCGCCTTGTCGCGCACCCTGACCCTGAAAGACATTGCGCCGGAGCACCATAAAGTTCTGTCGATCATTCCGCAACGAACCTTGCAGTCGGTGGCGACAGTGTTCGAACGCCAACCGGGCGCGGGACGGTTCAGCGCGTTGAATGTTGCGCAAAAACTCAATGTCATCGCCGAGATCACGGCGGTGCCGTACCGCACCATGAAGGAATTCAGCGACAATCCCGGCACGCTCGGTTTGATGATGGGGCGTGAGCTCGCACTGCGGCTGGCGGCGGCGAAAAAAAACTGAGCGCTGTCAGACGTCGTCCGGACTGAGCGTTTGCAGCCGGTCGGCAGCCTGCCGATGGACCTCGGCTTCGCGTTCCAGGTTTTTCGGGAAGCGGGTTCGTTTCGCCAGTACCAAAGCCTGCTTCGCCTGGCTTTCATGCCAGTCGCGGACGGCGAGGATGGCGGCGTCCCAGCCGCGTTGGAAGTCATCGGTTGCGTCGGCCATGGCAGTCTCCCCGGTGAATCCAGCTTGTCCTCGTTAGGACCGGCATTTGCGTCTTGCAAGGGCCATCCGTCCCGGTAACGTTGACAGGGGTTCAACCAGGGAACCAGCCAGCGCGGCCGAACCGCTTCCGCCCATCGGGTTCAGGAGCTACACCAGCTCCGACGACTCCGCATCCCGTGGGCGGCTGGGCCAGTTGCGGCCCTTGCTGGCGGATCAACTCCGTTTGCTGGTCGGGCGGTGTCAGCCGGTGCGGATCTGGCAGGACGTGACCGCCATTCCGCACGGCGTGGACTGGCTCAAGGAAATTCACAAGGCGCTGGGCGAATCGTCGTTTCTGATTCCGATCGTCACGCCGGCGCCCGACCCCCTGCGCCCGTCGTTGCCCTTTCGCCAAACTCAATTGGCAAGACGACAATGAACCAAGGCCTCGCGGCCCTGGCGGGAGGTTGGGGCCTGATCGCCTGGGCCGCCGCCGAGCGCCTGACTACCCACAGGGGCCATGCGCCCCCGAACCGGTGAACCGGGATCACAGCGCGGCGATATTGTCCAACAGCCGCACCGTCCCGAGACGCGCCGCTGCCACCAGCCGCGCCCCCGGTCGCCCAGCCGCCAGCGGCGCCAGGCTCGGCCCGTCCACGAGCGCAAAATAGTCCACGTCGAACCCGGCGGCCCGCAAGGTCGCTTGCGCCTCGGCCAACGCCACCTCGGCCGGCGTGCCGCCTGACAAGGCCCACGACGCCGCGGTCAAAGCGGCGAACAGCACCGGCGCGGTGTCGCGTTCGGCCGGAGCCAGAAACCGGTTGCGCGACGACAAAGCCAGCCCGTCCGCCTCCCGCACGGTCGGGATGCCGACGATCTCCAGCGGCAGCAGCAGGTCCGCGACCATCCGAATCACCACCTGCAACTGCTGCCAGTCTTTCTCCCCGAAATAGGCTCTGTCCGGCCGCACCTGGCCGAACAGCTTGGCGCAGACCGTCGCCACGCCGCGGAAATGGCCGGGGCGGGCATCGCCCTCCCACCGCTCCGCCGGGCCGGTCAGGCTGATCGTGGTGGCCTCATCCGGCGGATACATCGTCGCCACATCCGGAAGCCAGGCCAGGTCGCAGCCACTTTCCGCCAGGGTCGCCAGGTCGCCGGCCTCATCGCGGGGGTAGCGCGACAGGTCCTCGGTGGGCGCGAATTGCAGCGGGTTGACGAAGATCGAGGTGACCGTCGCCGCCCCCGACCCCACCGCGGCCCGCACCAGGGCGCGGTGCCCGTCGTGCAGCGCACCCATGGTCGGCACCAGCGCCAGAGCGCCGCGTGTGGCGCGCAGTTCGCGGCAAACGGAGCGCAACGCAGGCAGGGTTCGGACGACTTGCATCCTCTGGAGCTTGGTGCAACCGCCCGTCGCGGGCAACATGCGCCGGCCGGAGGGCAGCATCGCAGCAACAGGGGGTAGCCATGACATTGCAAGGTCAGATCGCGCTGGTGACCGGCGGATCGCGCGGGATCGGGCGCGCGACGGCACTGGCGTTTGCCAAGGCGGGCGCGGATATCGCCTTCTGCCACCTGGACGACGGCGACAAGGCCGATGAAACCGCTGCCGAAATCACCACGCTGGGCCGGCGCGCGATGCACCGGTCGCTGGATGTCGCCGACATCGCCGCCGGTCGGGCCTTTGCGGCGGAGGTGGCGGCGGCGTTCGGGCCGGTCGATATCCTGTTCAACAATGCCGGCATAAATATCCGCAAGCCCTTCGAAGCCTATACCGAGGCCGATTTCGACCGCATCGTGTCCGTCCATCTGAAGGGCATGTTCTTCATGGCGCAGGCGGTTTACCCCGCCATGGTGGCGCGCGGGCGCGGCTGCATCATCAATGTGGCCTCGCAACGGGGGTTGAAGGGCGCGGTCAATTCGGCGGTTTATTCCGCGGCTAAAGCGGCGATCATGGGGTTTACCCGCGCGCTGGCGTGGGAGGCGACTCCGAAGGGCGTGCGGGTGAATGCCATCGCGCCGGGACCGATCGATACCGATCTGACCGCGACGATGGAGCCGGCGGATCGCCAGGCTTTCGTCGATGCGTTGCCGATCGGGCGCTTCGGCCGGCCGGAGGAAATCGCCGCGACCGCGCTGCTGCTGGCCGGACCCGACGGCGGGTTCTATGTTGGTGCAACGCTGTCGCCGAATGGCGGGGACGTAATGTATTGAGGGGAGTTCGATGATGTTACCCGGCTTGAATTTAACGGCCGCACCGGGACAGCGGCTGGCGACATTGGACCTCGCGCGCGAGATCGAGCGGCGCGGTTTCACCAGCCTGTCCATTTCCAGCGGGTTCGGCACCATCGGCCAGTGCATGGGCCTGGCCTTCGCCACCCGGACCATCACCTTCGCCAGTGCGATCGCCCCGATCTATGCCCAGACGGTGGAGGAATTCGCGCAAAGTGCTGCCTATCTGCACGAGGTTTCCGGCGGGCGATTCCAGTTCGGCATCGGCATCGCGCACGCGCCGGCGCTGGTGCGGATGGGTGTGACTCCGGGCAAGCCGCTGGGCGATATTCGGGCCTTCGTGAAGAAATTCCGGTCCTGTACCGGGTTCGGTCCGCTGCCGCCGGTGGTGCTGGCGACGTTGCGCAAGCGGATGATCGCGCTGGCTGCCGAGATCGGCGACGGCATGCTGTTTTCCAGTGGCTGCCTGTCGCATATGGCGGATTCGCTCAGCATGGTGCCGGCTGCGAAGCGGAACGATCCAGGATTTTTCATCGGCAACCGGGTGCGGGTCTGTCTCGATCCCGATCCGGCGGTGGCGCGCGGGGTGCTGCGCCAGGCGATGGTGCATTACGCGCTGATGCCGAACTATCGCCATTACTGGGAAGAATCGGGTTACGCCGAGGAAATGCGCGCGGTCGCAACTGCGCTGGCCGAGGGGCGGCCGGATGACGTGCCGCGCTTCCTGACCGACCGTTTCCTGAACGATACCACACTGAGCGGCACCGCGACGCAGGTGCGCGACGGGCTGGAGGCATGGCGTGCGGCCGGCATCAGCAGCCCGGTGCTGGTGCCGCTGTCCGCCGATGGCAGCCAGATCACCGCGTTGCGAGACGTGTTCGCGGCCTTCGCGAATTAGCGTCCCTGCAAGTGCGGCGGCCGTTTTTCCTTGAAGGCCGCGACACCTTCGCGATGGTCCGCGGTCTGCCCAAGCTGCGGCTGGACCAGGCTTTCGACGTCGAGGAAGTCCTCGTAGCTGGCGTTGGCCATGGCGAACATCTTCTTCGCCATGCCGAACGCGAAGGTCGGTCCGCTGGCGAGGTCGGCAGCCGGTTCCTCGGCTTTGGCCATCAGTTCGTTGTCAGGCACGACGTAGTTCGCCTGGTCCAACGACAGCGCTTCCCGCGCATCGACGAAGCATGCGGCGAAGACCAGTTCCTTCGCCCGCGCTAAGCCGATGCGGCGGGTGAGGAACCAGATCGCGCCCCCATTTGGCGCCAACCCGATTTTGCGAAAGACTTGCGAAAACCGAGCGGTTGCGGAGGCAACAATCAGGTCGCAGCCCATGGCGATGGACCAGCCGATGCCGACCGTGGAGCCGCGCACCGTTGCGATGACGGGCTTTTCGATCGCGGTCAGCACCCGCATGTAGCTGTGGCTGCCTCGCTGCAACTTGCCGCGCTCGCCCTTCAGGTCCTGGCGCTGCATGCCGCCGACATCCGCACCGGTGCAGAAGGAGCGGCGTTCGCCCGTCACAATGATCGCTCTGCTCGTTTCGTTGAAGCGCAGCTCTGTGAAATGTTCCCTGAGTTGTTGCCGCATCTCCCATGTCAGCGCATTCAGCCGTTCGGGGCGGTTGAGCACGACTTTGGCGACGGCGCCTTCAATGATCAGATCGACCCGCATGGTTATGATTCCCCCCCGCTGAGAGGCTGACCCGGAACGTCCTCAGAACGGTAAGCCGAGTCATATCAATGGCTTGAATCGAAACGCCAATCCTGCCCGGCACGCCAAGCTCAGACCCGGCCAAAAGACCAGTTGCGTGATTCCAGCGGCTGCGATTCTCTCGCGGTTGCAACACACGCGGGAGACACGCCTTGGCCTGGACTGAGATCACGCGCCTGAGGTATCCGCGCGATGGACTGCGCTATGCAAGCGATACCACGGACCCAGAATAGGCGGTGATCGAGCCGCACATGGTACCGCCAGCCGTCTGCGGGCGCAAGCGCGCGGTCCGCTTGCGTGACGTCGTCGACGCCATCTTCTACATCGCCCAGTCCGGTTGCCAATGGCGGATGCTGCCGAAGGACTTTCCGCATTTCGATTCGGTGCCGGCGATCGACGAATTCCGAAACGGCATCAAGCTGGACGAACTGATCCGGAAGGTCCGGCGCGGCAAGAAATGGACGACCTACCGGTACCAGTGGCTGTGCGATGTGCCGCTGCGCGGCGATGCCAAGGCGATCATCGTCAACTGGCTGATGATCGAGACACTCGATGCCGACCGGAATGTGACCTATCGCAACGGCTTCATCACCGATCTCCCTGTCAACCGCGACAACGTCGCCGTCCTTGCCGCGTGTGGCCGGGCCCGCTGGAAGGCGGAGAACGAGAGTAACAGGGGCAAAACCCCGGGCGCGGCTGCCACATCCGACATCGGTTCTGGATCGGCAGACCGGCCACCACTCGGGCGGTTAGTTCAATCCAAAGTGGTTTGGCACAGGTTGAGCGGCTCCTTGTGGTGAGCCGGAAATGTCACACTGTGCGGATGATCGACCGCCAACACCATTTTCCGGATTTGCGCCGGCGCCAATCTCGGACTCAACCTGTGTGTGAGCACCCCGCCCGACCTATCTGCGCTGAGCCGGCCAGAGCCTCGTCCGCTGCCGCGGTCAGCCGGCCTGAAATAGCCCGCTGCCCGGGGTTTTGCCCTTGTTACCAATAAACTCGATAAGAGCCTCTTATTTAGGGCACATCGCCGCCAGTTCGCGCCGCCCCCATGCCCCGCAACTCTCCCGCCCGGACACTGGCGATCGCATTGTTCAGGATCTGCACGATCCCCTCATCCGCCACGCCGCGCGACAGCAGCGCCAAAGACCCGCCCAGCAGCGCCGAGGCAATCTCCACTGCGCCGATATTCTGTTGCAGCATGTATTCGATTGCCTTGTCCACCACTGCGCCCGCGTGGCTCAGCGCCCCAAGTGGTAGTTCGCCGGTTCCTGCCTGCATTGTTCTGTCCCTCCATCACCCGGCCACTGCCGGCTCCAGTTCGATCTCCGGTCCCTCGACCGCCTGCACCGACCACATCCGTGCGTACAGCCCGTCCGCGGCCAGCAACCCGGCATGCGTCCCGCGTTCCGCTACCCGCCCGTCCTGCAATACGATGATCTCGTCCGCATCCACCACGGTGGACAGCCGGTGCGCGATCACGAGTGTAGTCCGCCGCTGCGACACTGCCCGCAACGCCGCCTGAATCTCCTGTTCGGTGCGGGAGTCCAGCGCGCTGGTCGCCTCGTCCAGGATCAGGATGCGTGGGTCTTTCAGAATGGTCCGCGCGATCGCGACACGCTGCTTCTCGCCGCCGGACAGCTTCAGCCCACGCTCGCCCACCCGTGTATTGTAGCCCTCCGGCAGCCGCAGCACGAAGTCGTGCACCTGCGCGGCCTTCGCCGCCGCCTCGATCTCGGCCTGCGAGGCGCCGGGCCGGCCATAGCCGATGTTGTAGCGAATCGTGTCGTTGAACAGCACCGTGTCCTGCGGCACCACGCCGATCGCCGCGCGCAGGCTGTCCTGAGTCACGTCGCGCACGTCCTGCCCGTCGATCAGCACCCGCCCGCCGGTCACGTCGTAGAAGCGGAACAGCAGCCGGCTGATGGTCGATTTGCCCGCGCCGGTCGCCCCGACAATGGCCAGCTTGCGCCCGGCGGGCACGGTGAAATCGAGGCCCTTCAGAATCATGTGGTCAGGCCGATAGCCGAACCACACGTCGTCAAACCGCACGTCCCCGGCCGGTCCATCCGACAGATGCGCCGCCAGGGCGGGCGCGCCGGGCTTGTCCGCGACCTCCTGGTCAACCCGCAGCAGGGTGAACATCTGCTCCATGTCCACCAACCCCTGCTTGATGGTCATATAGACCATGCCCAGGAAGTTCAGCGGCTGGTAAAGCTGCATCAGATAGGTGTTGATCAGCACGAACTTGCCGACGGTCATGCTGCCGTCGCGCATGCCGTCCGCCGCCATCAGCATGATCAGGGTCAGCCCGATCGCGATGATCGCCGCCTGCCCCAGGTTCAGCATGTTCAGCGACACCTGCACGCGTACCGCCGCCCGCTCATACCGCGCCAGGGCGTGATCATAGCGTTCGGCCTCGTGGGCCTCGTTGCCGAAATACTTCACCGTTTCATAGTTCAGCAGACTGTCCAGCGCCTTGGTGGAGGCGTCATTGTCGGTGTCGTTCATCGTCCGGCGATACCGCCCGCGCCGGCCGGCCAGGGTGGCGGTGAAGCCGACATAGGTCAGCACGGCGATGAAGGTCACCGCGGCGTAGCGCCAGTCGAACATCCGCCAGATGATGCCGGTGACCAGCACCAGCTCCAGCGCGGTCGGCACCACGTTGAACACCGCCAGCCGCAGCACCGATTGCATGCCGGTCACGCCGCGGTCGATCACCCGCGACAGGCCGCCGGTCTGCCGGTCCATGTGAAACCGCAGGCTGACCGCGTGCAGATGCTTGAAGGTCCGTAGCGCCAGCAGCCGCACCGCCCGCTGCGACACGGACGCAAACAGCGCGTCGCGGATTTCGCCAAACCCGGCGCCCCCGATCCGGGCGATGCCATACGCCATGATCAAGGCGACCGGCACCGCCAGCAGGCTGACATGACCGCCGGCCGGCGCCAGGGCATCGACGATCCGGCCATACAGGATCGGCACATAGACCGTCGCCAGCTTGGCCAGCAGCATGAACAGCACCGCGACCACCACCCGGACCCGGGCCCCCGGATTGCCGGCGGGCCAGAGGTATGGCGCCAGGGAGGCGATCGTCTGCAAATTCGACCGTTGGACCCGCAGCGATGGCGGCAGGTCCGCTTGGGGCTCGGCATGGTTTCGTCTCATGGCATGGATGTGGCATGCTGATGACCGATTTGAAAGGCGAGCACCGTGCCCGAGGCGATCATCGACAGCGGATTCCTGCGCCATGTGCGCGCCTGCAACAACGCAGACCTGCCGGGGGAGCGGCTGCCGTTCCGGATCGGCGCAGAGCAGGTCGGCTGGATGACGCCCGGTTTTGCGCAGGCCCTGGCCGGGGAGTCGCAGGTTGAGGCGAATTCCGCTTGTGTCGTGTTGGCCGATGCCGCGGCGCTGCCGGGGATCGCGCGGCGGATGTCAGACCGCGGCTTTTACCGCTGGCGGCGCGAGGATTTCGACGTGCGCGCGACCGCCGGCGGACCCGTGCTGGGGCGGATCGACCGTGGGGCGATCCCGGCATTTGGCATCCAGGCGACTGGCGTGCACCTCAATGGCCTGGTGCGGCAGGCCGACGGGCTGCATGTCTGGGTGGCGCGGCGCGCGCGCAACAAGGCGCTGGACCCCGGCAAGCTCGACCATATCGTGGCCGGCGGCGTGCCAGCGGGGCTGACGTCGGCGGAGACGCTGGTCAAGGAGGCCGCCGAAGAAGCCGCCATTCCCCCGGACCTGGCCGCTCGGGCTCGGGAGGTGGGTGTGCTGAGCTACGCGATGGAGCGGCCGGAGGGACTGCGGCGCGATCACGTGCACTGCTACGACCTCGATCTGCCGGCGGATTTCGTGCCGCGGCCGGCGGATGGAGAGGTCGAGGGGTTTGAACTCTGGCCGCTGGCGCGGGTGGCGGAGGCGGTACGGACGACGGATGCGTTCAAGTTCAACGTGAACCTGGTGCTGATCGATTTGTTCATCCGGCAGGGGGTGATTGTCGGGGCGGAGGCGGCGGGACTGCGCGCCGAACTGGATCGGTCATTGCCGACGACCCGCCAGTGCTGATCGACATGGTCCGGCTGGTCGGGCATGGTTCAGGAGGCGACGGTCGCGTGGGCCGTTTCAATGTCGCAAGTGTCAGACCGTTTGGCCGGTTCGGTATGGATCACCCGGCCGATGAAGCCTCTGGTGATGGCTACCAGAGGTTGGTTCGATAAGAGACTGATCACCCAACCCCAGCAACGTCCGCGTGATCCCGACCAGCCCGTCAATCTCCCCGCTCGTCACCGCCACATCCAATCCTCCGTGCGCTGCCGCATTCCGCAGCCGCCCCAGTCTCCGCAGTAAATCAGCTTCCTCCGGCGTCACGTATCCATCAAACGCCAGCGCCTCCAGCAAACGAGCCGGTGTCTGCGGGCCGCCCAGGGCATCTGGCATCAGCAACCGAGCCGCCGCCTCAAGCGCGGCCCAACCCGCCAGCAGGCTCATTGCCGGCCCGGCTTCGTCGAACGTCTTCGTTATCCGCGCCAACTGATCCTCGATCGCGGTCCGCGACTGGACGGCAATATCGGCCTCAGACCCCAGCGGCGGCGCATAGACAATGCGAAACTCCCAATCCCCATGTTCCAACAGGGCCTGCCGCAGCCGTTCCAACCTGGGCTCCAAGGGGCCGGCGGAAGGCACCACCTGGATGGCGATCTTCTTGTCGCCCTTCAGAGCAATGGCATCCGGATGATAGCCCTGCAGAAACGCCGGCAGAATCGTTCGCGATGGGTGCGGAGAGACCCGGAACCCCTGGGCCTCAAGCTGCGGCAGAACGGCCTGCAGCACCGCCGCCTCGGTTCGTGTACCGGTCGCGGACATCAGGCGAGTCCTTCCCTGGGATCGTCGTGAATACGAACAAACAGGCGTGGCTTGCTGCCGCGGAGGGCTTCTTCCAGCACGGCCGACGGGTTGGTAAAAGCGAAAATGCGTCCAGGCTCGAACTTTTGGACCCAGACCCGCTCGACCTGCCGGTCATCGGCGTAAACGTGCCGGCTCAGCGCGTCGAGTACCGGCTTGACGATGTTATCGATGTCGCCCTGCATTTCGGTCTCCGGGAAATAGAACAGGGTCACCGCAATCAGGCTGGTCGCGGAAAAATTGCCTTCTGGCAGGCTGGCGGAACTCACTGCTTTCACCTTCGCCCGCCACGCCAAACGCGTATCCGCACGTTTGGTTTGCAGTGACACCGGCGTTCCTGTAACAACGAATTCAAGCGGGAAATCGATCTCGACGCTCATGACCTGCTGAGCGATCGGCAGAAATGCACCACCTGACAGGATCACACCGCTGGGCGCCCCGCCATCGCCGTGTCGGTGGTGCCGGCCACGTCGATCCAACCCCTGCCTCGCCTCCATGACCCGCAGCGCGACCAGAGCCGCCCGAAACATCTCATTGCCACAGCACTGACAATCGCGGCACACTTCCAGGCCAATCAAATCGGGGAGTGTCGCTGCGATGAAGTCGAGCCGCATGACGACCTATATCGTCGTCGCGATGGTGTTGGGCATTGCCGTGGGGGGCGGAATCCACGCGCAGTTCGCCGATCCGGCGACGCAAAAACTGTTCGCCGGCTACGTCTCCCTCGGCAGCATGATCTTCCTGCGGCTGATCAAAATGATCATCGCGCCGCTGGTGTTCTCGACCCTGGTGGTGGGCATCGGCCATATGTCCGACGCCGGCGCGGTCGGCCGGGTCGGCGGCAAGGCCATGCTGTGGTTCATCAGCGCCTCGCTCGTGTCCCTGACCCTCGGCCTGATCCTGGTCAACCTGTTCGAGCCAGGGTCGGGCGTCCACAAAGTCGTCAGCGGCGTGAGTTCGGGCATCGACGCCCATGCCATGACCCTGGACGGCTTCATCAAGCACGTCTTCCCGGATTCCGCGATCCGCCCGATGGTGGACAACGAAATCCTGCAGATCGTCGTGTTCTCGATGTTTTTCGGCGTCGCCTGCGCCGCCATGGGCGAACGCGCCAGGCTGGTCCTGGAAGGCATCGAGGGCCTGTCGCACATCATCCTGCGCGTCACCGGCTATGTCATGAAACTCGCACCGCTCGCAGTGTTCTGCGCCATGGCGGCGACGATCGCGACGAACGGACTGGGCATCCTGCTCAACTAC